>LUMU01000182.1_pt2 | contig 19175 bp, 16 predicted proteins | sample 729751 | NCBI WGS metagenome assembly LUMU01 (sample SAMN03860300, study PRJNA289734) | marine metagenome | biome: seawater column; feature: ocean; material: water; isolation source: Red Sea water column Station 192 - depth 100m | place: Saudi Arabia: Red Sea | collected 2011-10-15 | depth 100 m
GCAGGCGGTGCAGAAGGTTATGACGCCTTAATGGAATGGGCTGCTGATAATTTAAACGAAGTAGATGCTGATAACTTTGACCAAGTTTTAGATACTGGGAACAAAGCAGCAATCTCATTCGCTATCAAAGCACTTATGTCACAATACGAAGAAGCAGCGGGACGTGATTCCGACTTGATACAAGGTAAAAAAGCAGCGGCACCGGAAGGTTATCGCAGCATGGCGGAGGTTGTCAGAGATATGAACAACCCTGCGTATGAAACTGATGATGCCTATCGCGATGATGTTAGGCGTAAACTACAATCCTCTAACCTTAAACTATAATGACTATTAAAACTATTAACATAGGCGATCCCTTTAAAACACCCCCTGATAAAGGGACTGGGTTGGGTCGTAAGATCCAGAAGCGCCTTATAGAGTTAGACAAAAAGTTTCCTGCACCAGGTTCTAAAAGGAAACGTAAAAAGAAATAACGATCGCCACTAAATAAACATTCATCGTACAAACTAATGGTATTCAAAGCAGTTAAAAAGTGGACCCGAAAGGCCGGTAAGAACTTTAAAAAAGTCACAGGTGTTAACCCAGTGATGAACAAACGGGGGGTAAAGAATGTGAGGAAATTCGCGGCTGCTACCCCAATGGGTGTGCTCGGGGGTGCACTCGCACACACATGGAAGAAACGTAGGAAGAAGTAATGGTATTCAAAGCAATTAAAAAATGGGGTAAAAAGGTTGGGAAAGCTACAGGTATTAATCCAGTGCCGAACAAACGCGGCAGAAAGAATATACTGAAGGCTGCCGGAACAGCTGCGAAGATTGGTGCAGCAGGAGCCGCTTTTGGCCCAGTGGGATCAGCCGCCGCCCTACTCTCACACAGATGGAAGAAACGCAGGAAGAAGTAACCATGCCCTATGTTAATGGTAAGAAGTATCCTTATACTAAGAAAGGTAAGGCTGCTGCTATCAAAGATAAAAAGAACAAACCTAAAGCTTATGTAAAAATAGGCTCACCAAAAAGTAAGTAAATGAAGTGTGCCGACCTGAACTTTCATCCTCGGCCTTGACTACTTATTCTTTATTTTAATGCCCAACAACATTTACCCTAAAGAACCTCAAGTTGAGGTCATTACTCCACCTACTACACAAGAGTATTTGGAGAATGCAGAACGAGTTAACGGCTGGCTTGCAATGATTGGATTCAATGCAGCTGTTGGAGCCTACTTGTTCACTGGACAAATCGTACCTGGAATATTCTAGGTCGCAGCACACCGCGTCCGTTCATCCCTTTCGGGACGCATGAAACCGATTCATGGAACGGGGAATCGGTACTGAGGAACTCAAATGCAAACTGCAAAAAAGATTCAACTCAAGTATCGCGGTGTGCCTTATACAAAACAAACACACTGAATTTAAAAAATGAAAACACTAGCACTAGCTATCGCTTCCACTCTCGTTGCAGGACCGGCTTTCGCCGGAGCCTACGTCAACGTGGAGAGCAACGCCGGTTACACTGGATCTGATTATGACTCAAGAACTACTGATCTTCATGTAGGATTCGAGGGTGGTAATGATACATTCGGTTGGTATGCTCAAGGCGGCCCTGCTATCGTTGCAGACAATGACGATGCTGACACTGACAGCAGACTCTCTGCTAAGGCTGGTCTTAATGTAAATGCTGGAGAAAATCTTGGCATCTACGGTGAGATCTCAGTCCTTACACCTGAAGATGACGATGATGATAAGTCATGGGGAACCAAAATCGGTGCTAAGTATAGCTTCTGATTAGTACACGGGGACCTTCGGGTCCCTTTATTATTTAAACTATTATGATACAATCACCAATGTATTCTTTGTTTGACTACATGCTTTCTCCACCTGTACGAACAGTCGTTGTCGTATCAGAAGATCAGTTAAACGACTTAAGACTTCAGCAAGTAAATGAAGAAATCGAAGTTATCGAACGACAGCAGAAAGAACTTGAAGCTGCATACAATCGCAGAAAACAAAATCTTTCAGATTCTTTGGCCAGTCTTAGCGCCGAAGTGAAAAGACTATCACCAGCTAAAACAACAAAGAAAAATGTCACAGCAAAGTAACGCTAATCCAGCTTCTGTCCATCCTTATGGTCCTGAACCTGAGATTGATATAGCTGATCCTCAACCTAAAAAAGAGGAAGATGATATGCCTCAATCATTAGAGGAAGCTCTCTTAGGAGAGTAGTTGGAACGGAGGCACCTCAGAGTCGGACCTCCTTTTCTTTGGTAAGAGCCCGTACGCGGATACCTCTTGCCGTCATGACGGTGGGAATAGACCACAACAAACGATCGAAAATTTCAGCTGAGAAACGTAAATATTTTTAACTCTTTTTTTATAAATGGCTCAACAATCTACCGACCATCAGGCCTCCCTTACCAGGCCGGGTCAATCGAACGCTACTGGTGATGCCAGAGCGTTATATTTGAAGCTATTTTCAGGAGAGATGTTCAAAGGCTTCCAGAATAACGCGATCGCTAGAGATCTAGTTATGAAGCGTACCCTTAAGAACGGCAAGTCATTGCAGTTCATCTATACGGGTCACACAAAAGCCGAGTATCATACTCCAGGAAATAGCATACTGGGTAACTCCGATGGAGCACCTCCAGTAGCAGAGAAGACTATCACTTGTGATGACCTTCTCATCTCTAGTGCATTTGTATACGAACTTGATGAGACACTAGCGCATTATGAGTTGCGTGGTGAAATCTCTAAGAAGATCGGTTATGCACTAGCTGAAAAGTATGACCGTCTAATCTTCCGTGCAATCACACAAGGTGCACGTAAGGCTAGCCCAATTACTAAGGCTAACTTTATAGAACCAGGCGGAACACAAGTCCGTGTTGGTGCTGCAGGAACCCCTGCACAGTCTGAAGCGTTTAATGCTGACAATCTAATTGCAGCTTTCTATGATGCTGCTGCTGCTCTCGATGAGAAAGGTATTAGCACAGATGGACGTGTTGGTGTACTAAACCCAAGACAGTACTATGAGTTGATTCAGAAAGTCGGAGACGGTGGACTGGTTAACCGTGACGTTCAGGGTGGAGCATTACAATCAGGCAAAGGTGTAGTAGAGATTGCTGGTATTAAGATCTACAAGTCAATGAACATTCCGTTCTTTGATAAGTATGGTATTAAGTACGGCATCACTAATGGACCTGCTGATCCAGGTAACACAGGATCGTTCATCTCACAACAGATGGAATCTGCTAAGAGTTCTGATACCGGAATTAACAATAATTACGGTCAGGGTCTACAGCAATCTGATGGTACAGCTACAGGTGGTGATGGTAACTTTAACCACTCTTGCGGACTTATCTTCCAGAAAGAAGCTGCAGGTGTTGTCGAAGCAATCGGACCTTCTGTACAGGTTACAAGTGGTGACGTCTCCGTGATTTATCAGGGTGATGTAATCCTTGGACGCCTTGCAATGGGTGCTGATTACCTCAACCCAGCTGCTTGCGTTGAACTATACGCAGGTAATGCTACAGGTAACTCTGCTTGGTAGTCACTTTTATACATTATTCATTTTTTCCCCAGGGAAAATTTTAAGCGTTATTTATAGGGACCTTCGGGTCCCTTTTTTTATTATTATGGCAGTCGTATCTTACGGTACATCCACCGAACTGGATGCAGTAAACTCAATCTTAATGAGTGTCGGAGAGTCACCTGTTAATACATTAAGTGTTCAAAGCCCCGAAGTGGCTATTGCTCAGAAAACTCTTCAACAAGTCTGCCGTGAGGTACAGGCTGAAGGGTGGAAATTTAATACAGAGATTGAGTATGCTATACTGCTGGATTCCAACAACCACTGCATCTTACCTATCAATGTTTTACAGATAGATCTTAATGATTTTAAACATGGAGAGGATTATGATGTAGTTAAAAGAAAACATAATGGAGCACTAAAATTATATAATCTAAAAAAGCATGAGTATAACTTTGATAATACATCCGAAGGTAAACTATACTGTGATATAATATGGATGATTGACTTTGAAGAAATGCCACAAGTATTCAAAGATTATGTAACAATTAGAGCTGCAAGGATCGCTTCCAACCGCATGGTAAATGATGGCACTTCAACTAGACTCCTTATCCCAGATGAGGAAATGGCTAGAGCTGCTGTTCTTCAGTATGATACACAACAAGGTGATTATAATATCTTTAATAATCAACAGTATCATACTAATCCATCCACTGTTTACCGACCATATAAAGTTCTACAGAGAAGGTAATGGTAGCAATTAATCAACGTATCCCTAACTTCATAGGAGGTGTATCACAACAACCAGATAAAGTTAAGTATCCAGGCCAGCTTAGGGTATGTGATAATGCTGTACCTGATATTACATTCGGGTTAACTAAAAGGCCACCAGCTGAGTTTTTATCTAAACTAGCGAACGCTAATGATACCGGGGAATGGTTTGAAATCCTGAGAGATAATGACGAAAAATTTTTATGTCAAATTACACCTGCTAATTTTGCAAGTGACCCTATTAGGATTTGGAATTTAACAGAAATAACAGTTAATACAGCTACAGATTTTTATGATATAGTACCAAAGCCAGGTGGTGGTAATTATGGTAATGGAGAAGTAATACCTATCGGTACAGCAATGACTGTCAGTGAAGGTACTACAGGATCTTTTGATTATTTAGAAGGTGCTACAGATCCATTAGGCATGATGTCGCTGCAAGATTTCACACTGTTCGCTAACCCACAGAAAACAGTTAGAAGTTCTACGACTACTAGTGATGCTGTTACAGGTGCTAACAATGCCATAGTAGAAGCCGGTAAATATGCTTTTGCTAGTGTAGATACTTTAGCTTATAATACTGAGTACTGTATATATGCAAGTGACACAGCCCCTACACCTAATAAGTATTTTCGTGTAACAGGTTTAAGTGTCCAACATTATGATTCAGATGGTGATGATGACGATGATTGGCATGAAGGTGGTGTTAACAGGACAGCTGGAGAAACTACCAACTCGTCCCTGTTAGAAGGTAGCTCTTATACAAAGAATCATGGTAATGGTTTAAGTGATACCCAAGATCACGGTAAATATAATGGTATGCTGGTATGGAATATGGAAGCCGGTGGACCTAACATGTGGTCTTCAACCAGAATAAATGGTGATGTAACTCTATATGGTTCTGCACATGATCAGGCTAGAACTGTAGGTGGTAAAAAAGTACCTACTATAAAAATGGCTTCCATAAGTGGTAGTCGAGACGCTCTTGGAAACACACCTGTATTTGCACCTGGCGATACAGTATGGATAAATTTCAATTCTAGAAAAGGTACTGATAGTCCTGGCAATACAATCACATATAATCAAGATGGTGAATATGTCTGTTTACCAGGAACTGATAGCAGTACTGTCTATGTAAGAGCTTTGGCTGAACCTTCGGGTGGAGCTTCAGGATCTGATAGTCCATCAGAGAGTACCATCAGGCATGTCACTGAAGATATAACTGGTGTTATTACTGTCAACTCAACTAACTTCCAAGACTCTAGAGAGCATATCTACGAAGGTGACGGTGGTAGTGAGCAGGATTCTGATGGAGACGCTGATGAGTTTCTGGGTTTTGGTTATGATACTAAGTATACAGCAGAAGTAGCATTAACAAGTACTGGTATTATTAAATGTCAAGACGAAGCTAGTGCTAAAAATATGTTCATTGATGTAACAATTGAAGGACAGCATTATGCAGTAATGGTAGATTCTGTTGAAGAGATAGAGACTTACGAAGGTACACAACAAAACACTAACGCTCCTTGTGCTTTTTACCGGACACCTAGGGAACCTGAAGCTGGTATGTTAAGTACAGCTAAACTTCTTAGACGACTACAAGAAGAAGTTGAGGTTTATATACCAAGAGGTGCAGATGGTTCTGGAAACGCTAGAACTGCTAGTGCTTCTATTATAGGTACAGGAGTATATCTGGATCTAGATGGTGCTACTAATTATAACATCAACTTTGTCGGTGGTATTGTCGAGAATGGAATGTCAGTCATTGGTAGAACAGCAGGTGATATAAGTAGACTACCTAATCAGTGTAAACATGGTTATATAGTACAAGTATCAAACTCTGCAAACACTGAAAGTGATAACTATTATCTTAAATTTCTAGCTGATAATGAAGTATCAGGTTCAGGTAGATGGGAAGAATGTGTTAAACCAAACAATTTCTCAAGACCATCAATAGCAGGTACATGGACTCAATCAGGAGTCACTGTAACAGTAACTGCAGCTAGTCATGGCTTAGAAATAGGTGATCCAGTATTCTTAGATTTCACAAGTAGTACTGGCACTCTACCTGCTGATGGGGAATATAAAGTAGCATCCCTACCTTCAGGTGGTGTCTTTACAGTTAAAATATATACTAGTGCTACGGTAACAGGGACTAATAATGTCACTGTATCACCAGATCCTATGGTTGTAGACTGGGATGTATCTACTATGCCGCATGGTTTACTTAACATGCGAACAGGAAACTTCCAGTTCAGAGCCTTGTCAAAGGATAATAACGATAACCCTGATAATTTCTGGATAGGTAGAAAGGTAGGAGATTACAAAACTAACCCATTTGCTACAATTAGAGATAAGAACATTAGGCAAATCTTTTTCTATAGAAATAGGTTAGGCCTCATTGCTGACGAACAGATAGTAATGAGCCGTCCGTCTGATTATTTCAACCTATTCAATGTGTCAGCACTTACAGTTAGTGATGATAATCCTATAGATATAAGTGTCAGCGATAATAAACCAGCTTACTTAAAGAATACACTACCTACTCAATCAGGTATATCGCTATTTGGAGATAATGGACAGTTCTTATTACATACTGAATCAGACGTCTTTGCTGCTAAAACAGCTAGAATTAAAAAGATGTCCACTTATCAGATCAATTCATCGATTAAACCGATAGATTTAGGGACGTCATTCTTATTCACTTCTAATGTATCAGCTTTTACTAGAGCTTATGAAGCTAGGATTTTAGATCCAAACGCTCCTCCATCAGTTCTAGAACAAACCACTGTAGTACCTGAGTTCATACCTAAAGATATCACAATACTAAAAAACAGCTCTTCACTTGGATTAGTCACATTTGGTAAAAGAGGTGATACAAACCTTTATCATTATAAATACTTTGATATGGGTGATCAAGGACGTGCTCAAGGTGCGTGGTATAGTTGGACATTAAATGGTACTTTACAATACTGTTTATATAATGGAGGAACATTCCTTGCTGTAACTAAGCATGGCTCTGAATACCATTTAAATAAGCATGAGTATATAACAGAAATTGATACAACTAGCTATCCAGTAGGTGGTGTTATTGGTGATGTAGGTAATCCATTGAAAACTACTAGGAGCTTTGAAGCTCATCTAGATAACATGGTTGTGCTATCTGGAAGTAATATAGTTTACACAGCCCCTAACACTGGTACTGTTGGCGGTTTTACTACGGTTAAAAACATCGGTTATACACCAAGTGGTGATTACTATTTAATGGGAGTAGCTGGTAGTGGTGGTGCTATAGGTACAGTACTAAAGGCTGATTCAGTTAATTCAAATGATTCTGGAAGTGCTGTATTTAATAATATTAACATGACTGGATGGACTGTAGCTGTAGGTTATAAGTACACAACTACAGTTGAACTACCTACTTATTATGTAGGTTCAGGACAGCCAGGTCAGTATGATATTAATGGTACGCTTAAGATTTCAGGTATAAACTTTGAGTTAGGTGTATCTGGACCTATGGAGTTTGAGATAACTTCACCTTATTCTTACACCTCTTCTAGTGGTACTGTAAAAGATATTGATGATTTCACTCATTATGAATCAGGCAATGTGTTAGGTATCACTAAACTTGGCTCAGCTCCTACTGAACTATCTAAATCAGTTAGAGTGCCTATTTACAGAAAGAATGATAAATATAATTTAACCGTTAAATTCCCTGACCCGTACTACACTGCTCTACTCTCAGCCAGCTGGGATGGAGTCTATAACCAACGAAGACATGCACGAAAGTAAGTTTACTTTAAAGCCCCTCACTGCTGAGTTAGCTCTCAGTGTGGGGCAAAACTTACGTCTAGATGATAGACGTGAGGTTGAGCAATTATCAGGCTATACTGCAGAAGCGGTATGTGTTGAATCTTATTACGGTTCCGCATATGGTAGTTCAATTTATATTGAGGCTCCCAACGGCAAGGCTGCCGGAGTGGCAGGTGTATCTCCTGATAATGTAATATGGATGCTTTGTACTGATGTCAGTGCAGATTATCCACATGCATTTGTAAGAGAAGCACGACGCTGGGTAGATAATCTACCTAATCCTTATTTATATAACTATGTAGATATGCGGAATGTAGCTCACGTTAAACTACTGAAGCTGCTTAAATTCACCTTTTTAAGGTACTTTATTTATAAAGGAGTACCACTTATAGAATTTATGAAATTATGTGCGAACCAACAACAGCAGCCGTAGTAGGTTTAGGTAGTGCTGCGTTAAATTTTTTTGGCAAAAAAGCAGAACAAGATAAGAAACATGCAGCACAAGTAGCCGAGACTAAGCGGTCCAACATAGCAGCCAAAGAGTCCTATATTGATCAGTTAAGGATTGGAAGAGAACAAGACAAAGCTAATAATAAGGTATTTGAAGAGGCTACAAAAGCTGCAAATGAGTCTCTAGCAGAATACCACAAACAAAAAGAAACGAATCAGGTGTCGGCTAATTTAGCATCAGCATCTGAGCAACAGAAATTAAATGACAAACTAGCAGAACAATCATTTACAAGTCAAACAAACCTTATCAGTGCTATACAAGGTATGGGTGAAGTATCAGCTAGTGGCATGCAAGCAGGCCAGTCTAAATTAATGGAGTTAGCACAACAAGAAAGAGAAATAGGTTTTAAAGCAGCACAAATAGATGCTACGGTATTTAGTGCTACAAGAGCCTTTGGTATAAAACAGTTTGGTATTGATTTAGATCAATTCTCTGCTAACCAATCTGCCTGGTCTAAGGTAGACGAAGGACCCACGGAGGGACCTGGTAACGCTTTCCAGCCTAAAGTACCTAAGATGGGCGCCTTACCTAAGAAGCCGGGACTACTAGGACCTTTGATGGCAGGAGCATCAGGATTACTAGGTGGTTTCACTTCAGGAGGAGGGAACGTAAAACAGATGCTCAGTCCTAGCAGCTGGATAAAAGGTTAGAATCTACTTAAACAGAAAAAACAATTATGTCATTTCAAAGTTCAGCACAGTCTATTGGTTTCAAGAATCGTCCTGTTTCTGAGTCTTCTGGTCGTACGCGAGCAAGGGCTCAGAATATTGCAACAGCTGGTTCACGTAAAGTCAGTAGCCTAAGGGAGCAAGCTTCCTCAAGACAAGAAGAAGAACAAAGACAAAGCGGTTTAGCATCCCAGAGAGAAACTTATGAGTTAGATAAACTAAGAGATTTTAGCTCTACACTCCAAGGTCTCTGGAACGATGTAAAGGAGACTGTAGTCAAAGAACGTGTTAAAGAAAAAAGAGCTGAAGGTTTATTATGGGGCCAAAGAGCAGCAGCCGGAGACGAAGAAGCTCTAGCGCAAATTGCTCTTAATAAACAGCAGAATGCTCAAATACAGGAACAAGTTAATGAGCAAATAAAAAGATCAGGTGCTTTAGCTGATTCTATTGAAATTACAGAATATAGAGCAAGTTTAGAAGAAAAAGCAAGAGCTAATAATATCAGAAGATTAGGTAATAATGTAGCCTATGGGTTTAATGTAGCAACACTTCAGGCAAAAGCTGAAGATTTTGGTAATTGGTTTGACAATCATGTAGATGACAGTGACCAGACTTATACTATAGATGGAGTAGAATATACTGCTAATCAGTACAATTCTATACAAGATGGTGAGATTAAGAGTAAGTTGCTTGATCAAATAGCAGTTGGATATGTCGAGGAGAATAGTAACGGTATCCGTGACTCTCTAGTAGTTGAGAACTTAAGTGCAAGTATAGGTGAACAAACTGCTAACATGAAAGTCCGTATTACTACGGAGGCTAAAGAAGCAACTGCATTACAGGAATTGGATGCCGTAAGAATCGAGATTAAAACTGTTAAGAATTTAGTAGATGGAGCTGCATTAGATCCAAACTCTACTGATGGTTTAGCTTTACAAGAAAAGCTCGGAGCTCTTTACGAGCGGATGCATTCTATAAACAAAAGGTTGCCTCCAGGTTTACGGAAAAATACTGCTGGAGATTTATTCTATGATGTAGTAAAAGATTTTACAAGTGAATTGGTACAAGACCCTACAGCAGGTGATGCAGATATAAGTGATATGATGACAGTACTAAAGACTATGAAGTTTAACAAGGGTAACCAAGGTCTTAAAACTCTTGGAGAACACCACCCTGGTATAAACTGGGACAAGCTTGAATCCGATGCAATCAATAAAAAACATGAGGCTACAACGGCATTAATCACCTCTTATAGAGCTAGTTTTAATGCCAGAGAGGCTCAGAATAGAGCAGATTACAGAGCAGACATGGGATTCTGCTGCATACAATCTAAAGAAGCACGCTTATATTCCATATAGTGAAACATTAAACTGGCCAATGTCTGTTTATAATCACTATAATAAGCAAGGTAAGATAATAAAGGAAAATTTTGCTCAAATGTCAGTACCTGGTAGTAAGGGAAATGAAATTCTTCTAAAAAATCAGGCAAAGATACAAGGCGCATTACGTTTAGCTTTAGGTGTAAAAACTGACAATCAATTCACGAGTGTTCAATATAGTAACGCTTATGCTTGGATAATGAAGCATCAAGTGAAAAAAGCTAAAGATATACAGCGTCAGGCTGAAGATGCTGGCGAAAAAATAAGTGAGGAAATAGCGCTTGAAAGAGCCGGAGACTATTGGGCTTCAAGGATAGCTGCTGATAATGACGCTACAAAAAATCAGACAAATAGTAGTGCCGAAGCTAATGACGGTATAGATTTCACTAAGAGTGGTAATAATGATGGCACATTCTTAAGTAACACGTGGGATACACCAACTGTATCGTATTCATCGACTATAGCTGAGATACAGGCTAATCAACAAAAGGCAGTCAGCTTTATCAGTAATAAGTCTGGAGATGTTTTTAAGGAAAAAATACCTGGTATAAAGGTAGATAATTTAGACTATAGTAAGGAATCATTTTCAAATGGTTATCATCCTATTTTCAATGAGCTAGAGCAGTATGATAGATACGATCGTACACCGTATCAATTACTCAATGCTCAAAGAGTAGCACACGGGTTAAAACCGTACAACTGGGAAGAAGAAGATCCAGATGCACATGCAGCAAATGAACGGTGGGGAAACTTAAACCCTGAGATTAAAGCATTGTTCAAAACAGGTAGCGAGTTATCTATAGACAAAACCTAACATTAGAGCAGATTAATGATCCTGCAAATGCTGATATTAAAACCAGATTAATTAAACATGAAGTCAACCGTTTAGGTCAACTAGCTGATGTAACAACACAGAATTCTCATACAATGGTCCGTATGGTTTATACTGGATTTTTCAATACTGATGATGATATGAAGACTTGGAACCAAGGACCAGGTGAGGGTAAAACAGATTTTGATTCTAAGTCACGTCAAGCGCTTAATAGATATTTAAGTGGTTCTACAACAAAAGAAGATACATTTGTCTCTGCCTTCCAAAAAGGTGAATCTGAAGCTTCTTACCAGCAACTTATAAAACAAGAGACACCGCCAAATACTCCTGAAGGTGGCGTTGAGCTTGCTAAAACACTTAGCACGTTACGCAAGCAGAAACCAGAACCGAGAATTCCTACACTACAAGGAGCTAGCCAGGTACGTGCAGGTCAGAGTAAAGTCAACCCTGAATATGTTATATGGGAACAGAAAGTACTCGAACTTGAAAGTATAGAACGGGTAAGGAAAGTTTCAGCTGCAGGAGGTAATTTTGATAAACTAGATATTAGAAGATTACTTGGACCTAATGTCTATAAACAACTTGAAAAGCAAGCTATTAATGAATACGAAAGTAAAAACACAGGTAAACGTAAACGAGGTGACGTAAGGCCATGGAATTTGATCCCACGCTAAACCACGATCCTGAATTACGTAATTTAAACAAAGAAGCTGGTGTAGAAATTGATCCTACATTAACCACTGAAGACCTAACCCAAGAAGAAAGGGAAGAAAAGAAAGATCAAGGTATGTTACCTGATGGACCTGGAGAGTTCGTAAAAGAGACTGGTAAAGCTGTTGTAGGTGGAGCTGCTGATGCTGTTGAAAGTGTTGGTAGATTTGCAGAACTAAGCGGAGATACTTTAAAAACAGGTTTAAATAAACTATTCGGACGCCAAACACTTAATTCTCAAAACCCTTTTGAAAGTGATTATCAAGCTGGTGACGCAAACTGGTTAGATATACCTGACCATTATGTACCAGAAAACCAATCTGGTTATGGTAAACTAGCTAGAGGTCTTGTTGAATTTGGTCTATTAACATATGCTACAGGTGGAGTTGGAGGTTATACAGCAGGAGCTGCCAAGGTTGGTACAAGGTTAGCTGCTACAGCTAGAGCTGCTGGTATTCCGTTTATATTAGTAGAAGATGGATATACTGAAAAAAAAGTTTCAGAAATTCATCATAATTATTTGATTAAAGATTTTGTAAATATTCAAGAAATTATCAATAAATACTTAAATCATTAAACTTGATTAAATTTTTACCTAAGGTATTAAAATTTAATAAAATATAGATATTATGATTAATCATAAAGTTAAAGTTTAGGTTATGTCAAAGGTGCTTATACTGCAGTTAAAGCTAGAAAAGCTGGCGCAAGTATTGATGAAGCGAATGCTGTGGCTAATAAAACCATGGATGACTATGTTCAATTAGAACTTGATCTTGATGAAAACGCGGCTACTGAAATGGCTCTTGTACGTTTCTCTGAAGGCAGCGGCATTAGTCATGTTGACCCTAGAGAAAGATACTTACGTCAGTATCTCGACGAAGAGGAAATTGCTAGATATACTGATCCGAATACAAGTCAAGCTGACCGTGCTGGGTTGGAAGCTTTAGCTGAGGATCTTGGTAAAGCTGATGGTAATCCTTGGGATATAGAGTTAGGAAGAAGTTACAAAGAACTCCAAGAGAATCGAGTAGATGATCCTTTTGTAAATCCAGAAAAATGGGATGCTAATGAAAGGTCTACATTCCGTGCTGATACTGATGATCCATTATTACAAAATCTTCGTGAGTCAGTATCAGATTTACGTAGAGGAGGAGTTGGACATAGTAGCTCACCTTTATTCACAGAATCCGCTTTAAAACGTATGAGCCGTAACAATACACAAACGGCTAGTTATATACGTAAACTATCTAAAGGATTAGCTCAAAAAGTGTTTAAAGAAGACTTGGATTCAGCTTTGAGTTTCAAAGAGGTACAAGCTCTTATCATAAGACAGGCTGATGAGATGTATAGTCTCATAGAACCTGGTGGAGAACAAGCTGTTAAAAATCTTAAAAAATACTTTAAAGATGGTAAAGACGGTATTGAGTATGTTCACGATGGAAATAGTATTGTAACAGGTAACGCTTCTCAAAAGATGGCGTTACAGCTACTAGTCAATACTTTAACTAAACAAGCTTCAGATATTGCTCAGTCTGCAAAAGGTTTACCACCGAGAGTTCCTTTACTTCGTCAGTTAGATCAAGTACATGATTTATTAAAAGTAGCCTTAACTGAACATAAGAAGATAGGTTTCATGACTGGTTCTGAGCTTAGATATCAGAAAGGTGATGTATTGTCTCCTACAATGCGTGCAAACATTGAAAGAGGTTTGAAAGAAATAGATGATTCACAGAATGATTTCTTTGCAGAACTTAATAGATTAGCTAAACAAGGTGACTGGCAACTAAGAAGAGATTTAGCTGAGCTTTATGAATTAAGTGGTGGCTTGGTAAGGACAGCTGATGATATAACAAGATACCTACAAGCTCAGATAACTGGTGGTAGGATGTATGGTAAGACTATACCGAAAAGAATACGTACGGAATTACGGTCAGTATTCTATAACTCTATCCTAAGTTCTGTAAAAACACCTATCAAAGCTATAACAGGTACTAATTTAGTTGCTTTACTACGACCTTTCCAAGCATATTTAGGTGCTGGAATGGGTGGCAATAAGACAGAGATGATACTAGCTGCAGCTCAGATTGATGCTATGGGCAAGGCGTTTGCTGAAGGATTCCAAATGTTTAAGCATAACTGGGATTTAGGTATAAACCGTCAAACACAGACCTATGCAGGTAGGTTTGACTTTGAAGCAGATGTACAAGCTTTTAAAGATTTAAAACAATTTTATGACCTATATAGTAATCCATCAAATCAAGCTGCTTATGGTTTTATAGACACAATAGCTGATTGGAATAATAATCCTTGGATGCGTTATTCTCAAAATGGTATGGGAGCTGGAGACGCATTAGCTAGAACAATTCTAGGTCGATTTGAAATGCGTATGAGAGCTGCTAGAGCTGCTCTTGAAAGTGGAGTTGATATAGATAACGTTAGAGCTGTAGCAGCAAAAACTGAAGAAGAGTTCCGTAATCAGATATTTAAGAAAGGAGAGTATGGTGAATGGGTAGTCTCTGATAAAGCTGCAAGATTAGCTGGCGATGAAGCTGCTATGACTAAAGCTCTAGAAGGTAATCTGGAAGGATTTGAAAGGATATCTCGTATATTTGGTATGAGAGCCTTTTTCCCATTTGCTAGAACAGGATTTAACGCTTTAAACTTAGCATGGGCTCATACAGATCTTTATAAATTCTCTGCTAAATGGCATGATATAATGAATGGCGAGAATCTTATTAAGTACGGTATCCGTGACGTAGACTTACCTCATGCACAAGCTGTTATGAGAGGGCGTCTAGCAATGGGTAGAACTGTTGTAGGAATGTCTGTTATAGCAAGTATGATGGGTAACATGACAGGTGATTACCCTGCAGATAAAGAGACTAGAGATCTATGGCGTATAAATGGTGTACAACCTAACTCATTTAAATTTGGAAATACTTATGTATCTTATAGAGATATAGAACCATTTAATACTATCTTCGCTTTTGTAGCAAATGCTACAGCTTATCAGCATGTATTAGGTGAAGATATATTTGACGATACAATCCAAAAAGCATTATGGATGGCAACCTCAGTTATTGTTGATAAATCAATGCTAGCTGGTATTGAAGATTTAGCACATGTCATGAGTCCTGAAACAGGATGGGGCAAGCTTGAACGGACTACTGGTAAGTATATTAGAGCACATCTACCTTATTCTGGTTTATTAGCTCAAATAGGTAATCTAACAAATGCAAATGAAGTTGAAGCTAATAATTTATGGGAAACTATCTGGAGAAGAGATGCTGGTGCTAAAGGCTCACTATACCCTAAATACGATATATTGAGTAAGGATCGTTCAGGTAAAGCCTACCTTATACCTCCTAACAATCCTTTATTAAGATTCTTCAATTCAATAAGTCCAATTGCTGTTACTGTAGCTGATAATGATCCTATAAAAATGGCTCTTAAAGAGATAAGTTTTAACTTACCTGAAGTCATGAATGAGTATAAAGGTGTGCCACTTAATTCTAGAGAAAGATCTGAACTACAGAGATATATGCAGATGGGTAATTTACGTTATCAATTAGAGGTACTTAATAGAAAAAACAGTTGGTGGAGAAAAGATGTAAATACATATAAAAGTCTAGGTTTACGTAAAGCAGATGGTTATGATGTTAAACAACAACGCTTTTATAGAGCAGTTCAAAGAGCGTTCATAAATGCTAAGAAAGTAGCTATGCAGCGAATGCTGGTAGAAAACCAAGATTTTAACATACGCTTTAAAGAACGTCAAAGGAAAGCTAATTTAGGTAAAACTGGGAACTACCCAGCAATTAGTAAAACTGAACAACTTTTAAGTATGCCCAAATAAGCACCAATCATATACTACTAAATACTAATGGCAGTAACAACTCAAAAAGAATTCGCCGCAGCAAGTGCTGGTCAAACAGCATTCACGCCTGTTGGCATCGAACTGAATACTCAAGATGACTTGGATGTTTATATTACTAAAGCATCAGCTGGCATCACAGCTAATAACAATCTCCGAGTTTTACAATATAGACAAACTACAACAAGTAATTTAGATACTAACCATCCTCAAGTAAACGATACTACAGGTTTATATTTTCCTGCACTTACTCATACTGGAGGTACAGAAACTCTAATAAATTACACGATCTCCAGTGATAACAATACAATTACGTTTAATTCTGGATTAGCTGCAGGTGATATAGTATATATTGAACGACGTGGAGAAGACGGATCAGGTGATTATACGAGCTTCAGTTCAGGATCTACAATAAGAGCAGCTGATCTGAACACAGCTTTTGATGAAGTCAGGTTCCAAGCTCAAGAAGCTAGAAACAAAGCTTTTGATGTCGAAGGTCAGTTAAACCACACAGACCTAGTTATCGGTGTAAATTCAGGCATTTCATTTGAAGGTTCAATAGCTGATGGTTATGAGACACTATTAAATGTAACTAATCCTACAGCAGATAGAACTGTCACAATTCCTAACCAAAGTGGAAATCTACTTCTGTCTGGTAACGCAAGTATTGCTACTGCTGATATAGCAGATAATGCTATTACTAATGCTAAAATAGGTACTGATGCAGTTACAACAGGTAAAATACAAGATAATGCTATTACTACTCAGAAGATAGCTGCACTTGCAGTTACAACTGGTCATATAACAAACCTTCACATAACCACAGCTAAAATAGCTGACAATGCAGTCACAGGTGATAAAATTAATGCAGGGGCTGTTACTGAAGCTAAGTTAACTGCTAGTGCAGTTACTGTAAATAAAATCGGAGATGGAGCAGTTCATGGGACTAAATTAGCAAGTAGTGCTGTTAGTGAAGCTAAAATAGCAAGCAATGCAGTTACTACAGCTAAGATAGCAGATGCTAATGTTACTACAGCTAAGATAGCAGACAACGCAGTAACCACAGCTAAGATACCAGATTCCAATATAACTCAAGGTAAATTAGCATCTCCTTGTGTAGTCACTAACCATATAAACAGTAGTGCAGTAACTACTGCTAAAATTAATGATCAAGCTGTTACTGAAGCTAAACTAGCTAATAATGCGGTTACTACAGTTAAGATTACAGATGATGCAGTCACAGGTGATAAAATTAATGCAGCGGCTGTAGCAGCTGAGCAGTTAGCCTCAAACGCTGTTACTACTGCTAAGATTGCAGACGATGCCGTTACAGCGGCTAAGATTGCTGATGGTGCTATTACTTCTGCTCATATTGCAGCAGATACAGTTGTCGCAGCAGATATAGCAGCTAATGCTGTTGGAGCTAGTGAATTAGCAGATAATGCTGTAGATACTGCTGCTATTGCAGACGATGCAGTTACTAACGCTAAGATAGCAGATAGTGCAGTCACAGCAGCTTCATTAGGAGATAATTCTGTCACTACTAATAAGATTACAGACGCTAATGTTACTTCAGGTAAATTAGCAACTGGTGCTGTTATTGAAGCTAAAATAGCAGCTAATGCTGTTACTACAGCCAAGATATCAGATGCTAATGTAACAACTGATAAGCTAGCAGATAACTCTGTTACTCTTGCTAAAATGGCAGGTATTGCTAGAGGTAAAATCATATATGGTGATACTTCAGGTAATCCAGCTGTATTATCACCTGGCTCAAGTGGTCAGGTATTGAAAACAGACGGTACAGACCTTGAATGGGGTGATGATGTAGCATCTGGTGGTGCTGGTACACTTACCATAGCTACTGATACAAGTGATACAACTTGTTTCCCTATGTTCTCCAACTCCACTTCAGGTAATGTAGCTGCAAAAGTTAATAGTGATTTTACTTATAACGCATCTACTAATGTACTTGGAGCTTCTGGACTTACAATAACAGGAGATGTTCATTTTGATAATGGAGCTGATGCAGGTAAGGATATCTTATGGGATGTATCAGAAGACCATTTACTATTTAGTGATAATGTTTATGCTAAATGGGGTAATGGAGGAGATCTTGCTATCTACCACAATGGTAGTCATTCGTATATAACAGATCAAGGATCAGGAATCTTATCAATACAAAGTAATGGCACTGAGATTGTACTTGCTACCTCTGGTGGTGAATCAATGGGACGATTCCTTACTGATGGTGCTGTAGAACTCTACCATGATGGTACTAAAAAGTTTGAAACAACTTCCGGTGGAGCACAGGTTACAGGTAACTTAAGAGTAGATGGACAGTGTGATTTATATGATGATAAATATGCAAGGTTTGGTGATTCAGCAGATCTTTCTATCTACCATAATGGCACTAATTCTTATATAAAGAATATTACTGGTGGTTTAGTTATAAGCACATCTGATAGTGGAGCTGTTACTATAGCAGGTGGTGCGAACCTGGCTGAGACTATTGCCACGTTTACTGATAATGGGGCCTGTGAATTCTATTACGACAACTCTAAGAAGCTTCACACTAATTCTGATGGAATCTATGTAACTGGTGATATTTCATTCACAGGTAATGTGTATGGATCAGATGGTGATAAAATTAGGCTTGGTTCTTCTCAAGATTTAGAACTATCGCATGATGGTAGTAACTCTATCATAAAGAACTCTACAGGTAATCTTAAAATACTTGCTGATTCTGTATCATGGAGAAACGCAGCAGATGGTGAAGATATAGCTTATTTCTTAGCAGATGGGCGTTGTGAACTTTATTATGATAATACCAAGAGGATTGAAACCACAAGTGGTGGAGTTACAGTAACAGGAAACTGTTCAGCAACAAGTAAGTTTAGAGGTAATGATGACGTTAAAGTTAGCTTAGGAGATGGTGAAGATCTGCAAATCTACCATTCAGGATCTAATTCATTTATAGATGAAACAGGTACTGGAAATTTACTTATACGAGCTGCTGAAGAATTACACCTTAAAGATTCAGATAGTAGTGAAGCTATGGGAATCTTTAAAAAGAATGGAGCTGTAGAACTCTATTA
>LUMU01000423.1_pt2 | contig 19137 bp, 11 predicted proteins | sample 729751 | NCBI WGS metagenome assembly LUMU01 (sample SAMN03860300, study PRJNA289734) | marine metagenome | biome: seawater column; feature: ocean; material: water; isolation source: Red Sea water column Station 192 - depth 100m | place: Saudi Arabia: Red Sea | collected 2011-10-15 | depth 100 m
ATTATGAATATGTTTCACGTCCTGATAAGACGATTGATGAGTTTGCTTCAGTTGTTTATGCTGAACCTGGTAGAATAGAATCTGTATTCATTGAAGATGGTGGATATAATTATAAAGTTGGTGATAGGGTTGTATTTGATAATTCGGGTAGTGGTGGAGTTAATGCATCTTCGAAAGTTACAAAAGTTGCAGGTAAGAATATTGTTAAAATAGCATCTTCTATTATTAAAAAAGAAGATGTTACATTTGAAATATTACAAGACAAAAAATCAGTTCTTGCTAGAACTCAACAACCACATGATTTTAAAAATGGTGATTATGTAAGTGTTTCTGGAATATCATCACAGTCAATTATTAACTTAGATGGTGTTTATAATATTGGTGTTACTACAGCATTGTTTAAAGTTGCTACTGCTATTGGGAATACCTCTGCTACAGGTATAGTTACATATATTCCAATTAATGGAGATGTGGGAGTTCTTAATGTAGATGATGTTATTGGAATATCAACTGAACAATTGTTTGTTATAAATGTAGATACATTTAATTCAAGAGTTAGGGTTATAAGAGAATATGGTGGAACTGTTGGTACAGCATATACTGCTGGAACTATTATTGAAGAAAAACCACGTGGTTTAACTATTAACGTTGGTGTAAATACAGATTCTGATATTAAAATACAGAAGAGTACATATTTTGATCCTTCTGAAGTTGTTGGAGTTGGTACTACTTCTGGAGTTGGTATTAATAGTACTATATCAATTACAGCACCTGGTTTAGCATCTACTGATATTGCTATTCCATATAGATCGATATATCTACCAAATCATAAATTTACAACTGGACAATCATTAACTTATTCTTCTGGTGGTGGAACTGTTGTTTCAGTATCTACTAATGGTATTAGCAATTTTAACCTTCCTACTCAAGTTTATTCAATTAAATTAGGACAAAATTTAATTGGTTTAACAACAATGCCAGTTGGAGTTGGTTCTGAAGGAACATATGTTGGTGTTGCTTCTACTGCTGCTATACAACTTTATTTCCATAATGTTGGTGCTGGTGTAACACATTCATTAACAACTACAGATACTCAACTTACTGGTATTTTGGAGAAAGTAGTTGTTACAGCAACAGCAACTACTGCACATGGACTTGGGGTTGGTGATACTGTATTTTTAGATGTATTACCTGGAATTACATCTTCTTACAATATTAAGTACAGTAATTATAATAGAAAAGTAACAGTAGGTTTAGCAACGTTCTTACAAAGTAATGTAAGTACTACTAATGATACAATTAGTATTGTTAATCATGGATTTAATACTGGTGATCAAGTTATATACGAATCAACTAGCGTAGTGTCTGGTTTAACTACTAGTGGTACTTATTATGTTATTAAAGACAATTCTGATACTATTAAATTAGCATCAAATTATTATAATGCAACAATTCAATATCCTGAGCATATATCATTAGCATCCACTGGTGGAGCAGTATTACACTCTTTACTTCCAGTTAACCCACTTATTAATTTAACTAGAGGGCAAAAATTAGAATTTAATGTTGCTGATAGTTCACTTTCTAATGTATCTGGTGGTACAACTTATTCTGCGTTCTCTGTTAAGTTCTTTAGAGATAAGGATTTTAAACATGAGTATTTAACTGCAACTCCTGATCAATTTGATGTTACTAGTAGTGGAAATGTAGGTATAACAGGAGGAAGAGTATTTTTACAAACAAATGCTAGAACTCCAGAGTTTCTTTATTACTCTTTGAAACCAGTTAATCCAGATAGAATTACTACAGTTCAATCTGAGATTATTACTGACAAAAAAGTTAAAAATTATAATACTATTAAATTAGTTGATTCTCTTTATGATGGGGAATTTAAAATTTCTTCAATGGGTTCAACAACATTTACATTTAATGTTCCTAATGAACCAGAGAGTTCTGTATATACGGATGTATTAAGTGATATTTCATATGAGACAACTTCTGCTGGTGCTTTAGGTGGAATAGCAGATATTAAAGTAACAAATAGGGGTTTTGGATATCATACAATACCTGGTATTTCTACAATACGTAGATCATATATTGGTACTGCTGCGACTACTTATGGGGATGGTTGTGTATTAAGAGTAGAAAGCAATTCAATTGGACAGGTTAAATCAACTCAAATTGATAATCCTGGTTTTGAATTCCCATACGATCAAACGTTACGTCCAACTGGAGCATTACCAAGTCTCTTTAAGGTTGATAGATATAGATCATTAGATCATATTGGATTAAGTTCTGGTGGGCATAATTATTCCACTCCACCAAAAGTAATTGTTAAAGATAGGGTAAGTGATCAGATTATTACCGAAGTGGAAGTTAAGACAGAAGTTAGTGGTTCTGTTGGTGTTTCTAGTGTTAATATCGTTAATAATACTAAGAGATTACAAGACCCATACCCAACTATAATACCTATTCACAACTCCAACGGAGTTGGTATTGAAACTATTGGATTTACAACTTCTACTGCAACTGTTGAACTTACTCTTGATACTGATTTTTCTACAGGAATGGATTTCCCATTTGCAGTTGGAGATAAGGTTTTAGTTGAGGGTGTTGGTATTGCTACTACTGGATTTGGATATAATTCCAGTGAATACAATTACAACCTTTTTACACTTAATTCTGTAACACCTAATCTTGGTGGTTCTAATCCAAAGGTTACTTTTATCCTAGAAAATGATAATCCTGGTGAATTTAACCCAGATGCGTCTTCTGGACGGGTTGTACCGGAGGTATTTGAATCTGGCAAAGAAATTGAGGGTGATTCATCTAATCAAGTTGGATTTATTCAATCTATTGAAAGATTTGACTCTACATTTGATGTTGGACCTCTTGTAGAACAGAAAAAGGGATTCCATGAGGTAACTGGATTCTTAAATGATTCTAGACAAAGAATTCATGATAATGACTATTATCAAGCATTTGCATATTCAATTAAGTCTCCTATTCAATATTCTAGTTGGAAAGATGTAGTTAGTGAGATTGTTCATACTAGTGGATTTAAGAAGTTCTCTGATATGGAACTTGAGTCTTTTGAAGGAAGACCTAAGGACGCTGATGAACAAGGTGATGGATCATATGGAACTGGAAAAAGAAAAAGGAATCACCATTACATCAGCAGCTACAAGTGTAGACTGGAATGATAAGAAAATAAACATCATTGATACGCCAGGACATGTTGATTTTACCTTAGAAAATAGAATTCTTACCAATTATGAAGAAGCAAGAACTAACAGAGTTCTCTCAATTGATGATATTGGTGATGATTTTCACAGTGTACCTAGAACTGATCCATTCCAGAAGTTTGATTCTATAACTAAGGACAAGTTTACTAGTCATCGTTATTTCTATAATATAAAAGACACTCGTTATAATGGAGAAAATCAGTGTGGTTTTGTAAATGTTATTACAGACGGAACTTATGCATATCTCAATCAATATAGTGTTGATAGTCAAGGACAACTAGGTACTTTTGATTATGTGTTTAGTGGAGCATATGCCAACTTTAACTTCTATCCAACTAAGTATGAATTAAACAATTATGTTATTGATTTCATTTCTGTTGATTTCAATAAAATGCCAGGTATTGGAACAGGAGCTATTACAGGAACTGGTTCGACTAGTGTAGGTGATCTGGTTACAATAAGTGGATTTACAACTACAACTGCTATTGGTGGTGGAACTACAATTTGGCAAGCAAAGGCTTCTAATTCTGCTGCCAACAAGCTTATAGTAGAAGTTACAGCAGATGCTCATGGTATAAGCACTCATATGTTAACTGAAGTTAACGTTATACCTGGATCTAATAATGCGTCTACAGGATTTGTTGATTATGCACCTTTAGCAACTGGTGGTTTTATTGGAACCTTTGGTGTACAGACATCAGGATTAACTAATCTGAATTTTTATCCTAGTTCTGGTATTACTACCAACTGTGGTGTTAAAGTTATTGATTATCAACTTAATAAGGGTGTCACTGGTGTTGGTACTACTTCAATGGTAGAATCACTGATGGGTTCTTTCTATACATCAATCACTGCTTCTGGAACTCCTGGTGAGAATAAGATTTGTGGATTTACTAGCACTGAGTATGAGGGTGCTTATTGGATAGTTTCTATAGAAGATACTACTAATAGTAAATCTGCTTTACAAGAAGTACTTACAATACAGGCAACTGATGGTTCAGTAACTCAAATGTATGAAACACATTATGGAGAAATACTGTCATACGATGATGGTAATTCAACTATGGATGTTGGACTAGGGACAGTTGGTGCTGGATTCTCTGGTAGTGAATTCTGTCTCTATTATACTCCTAATGCTAATATTGCAACTAAGGTTAGAGTATTTGGACAAGCAGTAGAAGATCAAAGAACTGAGGTTGGTATTAATACAATTCCTATAGGAATAAATGGAATTGGACAATTACGTAATGGTGAAGGTAATTATACCGGTACTTTATCTGTTGTCAAACGTAGTTTTGATCTTACTCATAGAAATAGACCAATCTTCTATAAATTCTGGTCTCCTGATACCGATACAACAGTTGTTGATAAAAACGCTAATACCATACAATTTGCAGACCATTTCATGGTTACTGGTGAGAAACTCACTTATAAGTATGATGGTACTGGTATACAGACAAGTGGTGGTACAATTCCTTCGACAGTTTATGCTGTAAAGGTTAGTGAAGATTTAATTAAACTTGCACCTACTGCTTCTGATGCTTTAGCAACACCTGCAACTGTTTTAGATTTTACTACCGTTGGTGCTGGTGCATCACATTCCTTCACACAAGATAAGCAAAATACTAAGGCATTAGTTGCTTTAGATAACAATATTCAGTCACCTATTGTATCTACTGGTGTTACTGTTGGTTTAACAAGTACTATGAGTGCTAATCAAATTAATTGTCAGATAACTGGTATTGGTTCTATGGTCGCTAGTGATTTAATTAAGATTGATGAAGAATTTATGAGGGTTAAATCAACCGGTTATCAACTTGCAGATCAATTACTTGTTGATAGAGGATGGTTAGGTAGTGATAAAGGAATTCATACTTCTGGTGCAGTTGTAACCAAATATAGTGGAAATTACACTATTATTGATAATGCAATTAACTTTGTTGAACCTCCATATGGTGAAGAAGGTTATGCTGGATTATCAACACGTTCTACTTTCCAAGGAAGAGTATTTGTTAGAAGTGCTGAATCAGATGATAGTGTTGCTTATGAAAATAACTATCTCTTTGATTCACTCTCGAAAGATTTTACTGGTATTGCTAAAACATTCACAATAACTCAAGACGAATCCAATATTACTGGTTTCTCCACTAATAATGGTATAGTTCTTCTAAACTAAACGTCGGTACGCTTCCTAGAGGTGGAGTTCTTGTTAATGTTGGTTCTTCTGAGGGAATGGGATATCAACCACTTGTTGCTGCTGGTGGTACTGCTGTTATTTCTGCTGCTGGTACAGTTTCATCTGTATCCATTGCAAATAGTGGTAGTGGTTATAGAATTGGTATTCAGACAGTATACGTAGGAGTTGGTACTTCTGGTGCTGCTGGATATCCAAATAGAACTGCTATTGGTACTGCTATTGTTGATTCGGGATACATTACAAGTATTAATGTAACTTCTCCTGGTACTGGATTTACATTTACAAATCCACCTAAAGTTTGGATTGATGCTCCTACAGGATATGAGAATATTCCTTTAGTTGCTGCAGGTGGTTCTACTACAACTGGAGTTAATGCAACAGTTGATATTACAGTAGGATTGGGTAATAGTGTAACACAATTTACTCTTAATAATACTGGACGTAATTATGATGTTGGTGATGTATTAACTGTTCCTGCTAATACAGCGAACTTTGCTGGAATACCAACAACTGGAACTCCTGCTAATTTCAAGGATTTCCAAATTATTGTTGAATCCGTACATGATGATAAGTTTACTGGTTGGACATTTGGAAAGTTGGAAGTTCTGGATAACTTTAGTTCATTCTTTAATGGTGTTACTAAGTCCTTTACTATTACTAAAGATGGTGTTCCTGTTTCACTTATATCTGCAAAAGGTTCTCCAATTAGAATTCAAGATAACTTAATTATCTTTATTAATGATATTTTACAAGACCCCGGAGTTTCTTATAAATTTAGGGGTGGTAGTGTTATTGATTTTCTTGAAGCACCTAAAGAAGGTGATATCTTAAAAGCATATTATTTTAAAGGTTCGGCAATAGACTCTGTATTTGTTGATACTATTGAAACTATTAAGAAAGGTGATATTGTTAGATTACGTGATGAGGCTACTAGATCATCTACATTTGGTTTAGAACAAACAGGTCGTATTGTTAGTGGTATCCAAACTGCTGATACTTTTAAGACAGTTCAGTATTTTGGACCTGGAATTACGACTGATACTGCATTTGAACGTCCTATAACTTGGACTAAACAAAGAGACGATATTGTTGTTGATGGTGTTTATGTTGGTAAAGGTAGAATCATTAATGAATCTGCTATTACTCCAGTAACTCGTATTATTCAGAATGTAGGTATTGGTTCAACTACTATTTTTGTCCAAAGTATTCGTCCTTTGTTTAATGATAAGCAGGAAAATTATAGTGGTAGTTCTTTAAATTTAGTTATTAATGATGAGAATGCAGATAAAGTTTCTGCTGCAGCAACTGCTATTGTTTCTGATACAGGAACAATTAGTCTTGATTTGACTGCATCAGGACTTGGTTATACTGCTGCTCCTACTGTTTCTATTAGTACTTATTCAGGTGTAATAATTGGTGCTGCTGCTACTGCAACAGTTAGTGCTGCTGGAACAATTACTGGAATGACTATTACTAATGCAGGTACTGGTTATACTAATACATCAATACCAATGGTTCTTCTTGGAGAACCAACTGGAGTTGCTGATACTCTTGGTACTCCAGTACTTACAGGTGACTTTGGTATTATTGCTGGTGTTGCTGCTACAACCGTTGGTACTGCTAAAACAGGACTTGTACTTGATTTGTTCACTGATATGGTTATGAGAAATGCAGCACGTGTTGGTACTGCTATTACTCTTTCTCAGATAACAGCTGGTGATTTCTTCTACTTACACAATACTAGTGTTGGTGCTGGAGTAACATCCTATGAAGATGTTAATGGTACAAGTGCAGTTGGTGTTGGTACTACTCATTTAGATAACATATATCGCTGTCAGGCAGTTGAATATGGTGAAAGTGTTGTAATTGGTATTGGTACAACTGGAGTACAAAGAGTTACAGTTAGTGTTTCTTCATCAGAAGGGTTTGCAACTCCATTGATGAATAACTACTTTGGTAATTATAGTTTTGGTAAATTAACTGGAGTTACTAGAGATAGTGACCCTCATGCATTTAGTGTAGTGACTAGTAATGGTATTACAGGGTTATCTACAGCACCTGTAATTAGAAGATTGAGAAACATCAAACGTTCTTACTAAATAAAGAAAAAAGTCTAAAAATGTCTGCTATTATAACAGATCAATTGAGGGTCTTGAATGCTGCTAATTTTGCGGCAGGCATCAAGACAACAACTAATAGCTATTATAGTTTTATCAATTTGCCTAATGCAACTGATGTTCAATCAGATTGGGATAGTAATGTTCCTGATCCTATTGATTCTTTCTTAGAAGAAGATAGATATTGGGATACTATGATTGCATTGAAAAAGATCAATGCTGGAGATGTAAAAAGGGTTATAAGAAAACTTAGTTGGACTTCTGGTACAACATACGATTACTATAGACACGATTATAGCAGAAATAATACTGCTGGACAAACTGGTTCGTCTAATTTATATGGTGCAAATTATTACGTAATGAATAGCGATTATAGAGTTTATATCTGTGTTGCTAATGGTTACGACCCAGATAACTTATTAGGTAAACCGTCTCTTGATGAACCTCTTCACACAGATTTGGAACCAAAAGCTGGTGGTACTAGTGGTGATGGTTATCTTTGGAAGTATCTCTATACTATTAACCCAGGAGATCTTGTTAAATTTGAATCAACTAATTTTATCCCAGTTCCTGATAATTGGGAATCAACAACCAACGCAAATATTACTGCTGTAAGAGGTAACGCTGCTCTTTCTGGTAACCAGTTAAAGAATGTAGTTATTACTAATAGAGGTGCTGGTTATGGTAATGCTGCTACTTATACTAATGTTCCTATTAATGGAAATGGTAACGGTGCAAAATGTTCTGTAACAGTTAATGCTTCTGGACAAATTGAATCTATTAGTGTTACTCAAGGTGGTGATGGTTATACCTACGGAACAGTTGATTTAACTGCTGGTGGTATTACAAACACTTCTGGTAGTACTGATGCTACATTTATTGTTGTTATACCACCACAAGGTGGACATGGTGCAGATATTTACCGTGAATTGGGAGCAACTAGAGTTCTTATTTATTCTCGTATTGAGAATGATGATTCTAACCCAGACTTTGTGACTGGTAATCAGTTTGCAAGAGTTGGTATGATTAAGAATCCAGAAGAAACTTCTTCTGCCACTGTTATTACCACAACTCAAGCTAGTGCAGTATATGCTTTGAGATTGACTGGTGCTGGTGTTACAGCAGCAACATTTACTGCTGATGCTAGAGTCCGTCAGACAGTTGGTGTTGGTTCAACTGCTGTTGGACAAGTTGTTTCTTGGGATGCAAATACAAGAGTATTAAAGTACTGGCAGTCTAGTGCTCTTGCTGGATTTACTACTGCTGGTATAGCGAAAACAAATCCTGACTATGGATTTGAGTTACATGACTTTGCTTCAACTGTAGCAACAGGAGGAACCACGACTGTTAGTGGTGGTTCTGTTGATCTATCGATAGATCTTGACTACACAGGTATAACTACTGTAATAAATAATAAAACGTATAACCTGGGACAAGCCTTTACAAATGGTGTTGCTCCCCCAGAAGTTAAAAAATACTCTGGTGAGATTATATACGTTGATAATAGGGCATCTATCACTAGATCCACTAATCAGAAAGAAGACATCAAAATTATTGTAGAGTTCTAAATCGATGCCACAGCAAACGAATTTAAACGTATCGCCATACTTTGACGATTTTAGTGCATCTAGCGTATTTAAGCCTGGTTATCCAGTTCAGGCTAGGGAATTAACGACTCTACAATCTATTCTCCAGAATCAATTAGAGCAATTTGGAGACCATACCTTTAGGGAAGGTTCTAAAGTAATACCTGGACAAATTTCATATCAATCGGATTATTATGCTGTTGAAGTTGAGGCAGCATATTTTGGTATTCCAGTATCTTTTTATGCTGATAAATTAGTTGGTAAAAGAATTAAAGGTGAAGTATCTGGAGTTACTGCAAAAATAGTTAATTATATTAGTGATTCAGAATCAGATAATGGTAATTTAACATTTTATGTCCAATATGAGAAGTCCTCTACAACTTTTTCTGGGCAAACTTTTCAAGATGGTGAAACACTTTTAACTCTAGCATCGATTACTTATGCAAATACTTTAATTGCATCAAATGAGGGATTTGCTAATGCAATTCCAACAAGTGCAACTTCTGTTGGAAGTGCTGTACAGATTACAGAGGGTGTTTATTTTCTTCGAGGAAATTTTGTAAGAGTTGCTAAACAAACACTTATTCTTGATCAATATTCCAATACTCCTTCATATAGAGTTGGATTAAATGTAGTAGAAGAGATTGTAACTGCTGGTACAGATGAATCTCTATATGATAACGCTAATGGATTTAGTAATTTTGCTGCTCCTGGTGCTGATAGATTAAAAATATCTGCAGTTTTAGCGAAAAAAGAACTTGATGAACTTAATGATGAGAATTTTGTTGAAATTATGCGTCTGGATGATGGCGAGAAGCAATATTTCCATGATGATTCACAATATTCTTTAATTAGAGATGCTTTAGCTAAGAGAACATTTGATGAATCTGGTAATTATTATGTAAAACCATTTAACGTTAAAGTCAGAGAATCTTTAAACGATAGAAAAGGAAATAAGGGAATTTATCTTCCTGGACAAACTACTCAAGAAGGTAACACACCATCTAGTGATTTGATGATATATCAAATTAGTCCTGGTAAAGCTTATGTCCGTGGATATGATATTGAGACTATTAGTAATACGAACCTCGATGTTCCTAAAGCAAGAACAACAAAAGAAATTAAAGATATTGGAGTAGATTATAATACTGGTTCTCAGTTTATTGTAAACAATGTATATGGAGCTCCTAATGTTGGTTTGGGAACTACATCATATGTTTCTTTAAGAGATCAAAGAATTGGTGGTACTTGGAAAGCTGCTGCAGGATCAGAAATTGGTAGAGCAAAAGTATATAATTTCTCTGCGGAAACGATTAATTTGAATTGGGGTGAGCATGGATTAAATCATTGGGATTTGCGCTTATTTGATATCCAAACATTCACCACACTGGGCATTAGTACATATATTGATATTTCCCTACCTGCTCGCATTACGGGCAATTCTAGCGGCGCTGAGGGGTATGTGACGGCTGCTGTGAGTCAAGGTAATAGTTTAACTGTATATTGTAATAATGGTAGTTTTGTTACAGATGAATCATTTAAAGTTAATGGTGAGGATGTAGGACCAGTTATTAAGACTGTTAGAGATTATGGATTGAATGATGTGTTCTCTGTTCATTCATCCGAAGCTATTGGTAACTTAGGTGTTGGACAAACATTTAATGCTGACTTTAATTTAACAAAGAATGTAATTCCAATAGCAGATACTTTTAATGGAATTAATCCAACATTTATTATTACTGCAGGAAACCAAGGTATTTCAACTGTAACAAGTCCTGGAAATAATTTTGCTGGTATTATAACTGCTGGTAATTATGTTGGTTATTCTGCAGTTGGATTCAATACTGAAACATATAATAGAGTTACTGCTGTTTCTGCTGATGGTAATTCACTTACAGTTGTAGCAGTAACAAATGTTCCTGGACAAGCTGCTGGTGCTCTTCCAACTACAGAGGTTAATACTCAGGGATTGTCTATTCGTTCTTTAAGTAATGTATTAAAGAGTAATAATTCTTTCATTACTAGATTACCAAAATCAAATATCAACGATATTGACATATTAAATTCATATTTGATTGTTAAGAAGCAATTTAGGAATGTAACGGTAGCAAATAATGAAATTGCTATTGGGCAATTTAGTATAGGTTCTGATTATACATATCAACCATTTACTCCACAAAGGTATATCCTTGCTTATAGTAATGGTAAAAAGGAGGCATTAACTGCTGATAAGGTTCAGTTTAGTGGAGGGATGAAGAACTTGAAGTTCGTAAATCTCTCGGTTGCTGCTGATTCAGCTGCAAGAGTAGATGTAACTCTCAAAAAAGATAATCCATCTTCTAAAGAAAAGAGATGGACTACTGGTACCACTATAATTACAAGATCTAAGAAACGTGGTTCTGGTACATCTGTTCAAAGTCTTAAGAATGGATTGACATATAGTAATCTATATGGTACTCGTGTAGAAGATGAAGAGATATGTTTGAATGTACCAGATGTAATGAAGATTCTTGGAGTATATGAATCTAATGATATGGCAGATCCAGATTTGCCATCTATTACAATGACATCATTGTCTGGTCCAAATGGTACAACAGCAGATTTAACTGTTGGTGAAGAGATAACGTCTTCAAATAATTCTGTTGCTGTTGTTGTAGAAATAATAAATTCTAGTAAAATTGGAATTTCATATATTACTACTAATACACCAATTCAAATTGGTAATGTAGTAACTTTCAAATCATCAGGAATTCAAGCCACTGTTACTGCTCAAACTAATGGTGATAGAAATATTACTGATAAGTATGAAGTAGATTCTGGACAAAGATCTTCTTTTTATGACTATGGAAGAATTATAAGAAATGGTGGAGAAGCAGAACCTTCAAATAGATTAAAGATAGTTTATCAATATTATACAGTTCCTGCTGATGATACTGGAGATATCTTTAGTGTTAATAGTTATGATTCTGATAGATTTGATAATGATATCTATTATATTGATGCTCAACTTACAGATAGATTAACTGATTATATTGATATACGTCCTAGAGTATCAACATATAATCCTGCAACTGCTACAAAATCACCATTTGAATTTGATTCAAGAGTTTTTAGTGGAGAAGGACAAGCCCCTCCTAACATTCTTTCCGATGATGAGAATTTAAATATAACATTTACTTATTATCTACCAAGAATTGATAGAATATTCTTAACAACTAACGGTTCTTTCCAAATTCAAACAGGTATACCTGCTGATAATCCAGTTGCTCCTGAAGGTGTAAGTGGTGCATTAGATGTTGGAACATTGGTAGTACCTGCTTACACATATGAATCAAATCAGGTTAGGACTCTTCTTAAATCATATAAGAGATATCGGATGTCCGATATTGGTAGACTTGATCAAAGAGTTAAGAATCTTGAATATTATACAGCACTTTCAATGCTTGAAAGTGATACTAAGAACATGTCCATTAAAGATGCTAATGGATTAGATAGATTTAAGTGTGGATTTGTAGTAGATAATTTCCAGAATGGAACTGCTCAGAGTAAGTTGGATCCAGATTTTAATGCTTCTATTGATAAAAATAAGGGAGAAATGCGTCCATCGCATTATACAACTGCAGTTGATCTTCTTTTAGGAACTAATACTATTATTGGTATCGGACAAACTGCTGACCCAGCACAAGATTATGGATTTGCTACTGATTTGATTGGTAGTGGATGCCGCAGAACTGGTGATTTAGTTACTCTTGATTATAGTGAAACATTATCTTTACAAAATAAATATGCATCTAGAACAGAGAATTGTCAACCATTCGGGATAGATTTCTGGGGTGCAAGTTGTGAAATGAACCCATCTTCTGATTGTTGGGTAGATCCTAGAAAAGGTGATGTTAGAGATATTAACATCGATGGCGATTATGAAGTTGTTTGTCCTAATCCACAGGATTTTGATGAGAATGCAGGACTCATTGATTCAGTTTGGAATTGCTGGCAGACAGACTGGATTGGTATTGATGTATCAACAATGGTTACTAATGATACAAGAGCAGTCCTTCTTGATGCAATGCCTAGGTTAAATACGAGAATTGCAAGTGGTCGTAGTAGAGAAAGATGGCCTACTGGTATTGCTGATGGACTTAAAAATGTTCAAGTAAGATCACAGGATGTAAATGTTAAAGTAGCAACTAAAGATACTGCTGCACCTACGCTCAACTCTATAACTGGACTTACTGGAAGGACTATAGAAAGAATTAATTCTGAAACTATTGGAGATAGGGTTGTTGATCGTGAGAATATTCCATTAATGCGTTCAAGGAACATTGAATTTATTATTAGAAATGCCAAACCAAGAACTCAGATGTATGCGTTCTTTGATGGACAAGATATATCAGCATGGTGCTTCCCTAAACTTCTAGAAATAACAATGGAAAGTGGAGTATTCCAAGTAGGAGAGGAAGTCTGGGGTAATGGAAGTGGATTTATTGGTAATGCTGGTGGTGATTTAAGATTTAGAGTTGCTACTCCAAACCATAAGTATGGACCATATAATGCTCCATCTGATACTTATAAAATAAATCCATATGATGACAATCAAAGTATTGCTGAAGTTTATACTTCCACATCAACTATTTTAAACGTAGATACATTTAGTCTACAGTTACAACCACAAGGGCAATATTATGGATATGTTGCTGGTGGTGAGATGAGACTCAGAGGACTTAGTAGTGGTGCTGAAGCATACCTTTCGGTTTCTCGTTTAATAACAGATAATGTTGGTACTCTTATTGGTTCCTTCTTTATTCCTGATGCAAAATTTGAGGAAAATCCAGAATGGACTAGTGGAGCTAAAACAATAAGATTTACATCATCTCCTGTTAATTCACTAATTCCAGGAACAACAACAACAGCTGTTGAAAAGAATTATGAAGCTTGTGGTTTTATTGAAACTCTTCAAGATAACTGTATTAACACTAGAACTGAGGAACATTACTGCGGTCTAATTGACAACAGGATTCTTACAGACAGACAAAGGCGTATCCCATTAAAAGATCCTGGAATCATTAAAGAAAATACATCAACTGTTCAACGTGCGTTGATGTCGAAGTACTACGATCCACTTGCACAAACATTTGATGTTAGTGAACCAAATGGTATATTCTTGACTTCTGTTGATTTGTTCTTCTCAAATAAGGATGCGGAACTTCCTGTTAGTGTAGAAATTAGAACAGTTGAATTGGGATCTCCAACAACTACTATTATTCCTTTAAGTAAGAAAGAACTTCTTCCTGCAGATGTTAATATATCTGCAGACGCATCTGCTGCCACAAAATTTACATTTGATTCTCCAATATATCTAGAAGGTGCTGGTAATGAATATTCAATTGTAGTTCTATCTCCATCTACTGAATATAATGTTTGGATATCTAGATTAGGAGAGGAGGATGTATCTACTCTTGGAATAGGAGAAGCACAGAAGATACTTATTACACAACAACCTCATCTTGGTTCGTTGTTCAAGTCACAGAACGCATCTACCTGGACTCCTTCACAACTTGAAGGTCTTAAATTCAATCTTTATAGAGCAGAATTTACTGCTGGTACTACAGGTACTGTCAATTTCTTTAACCCAGAACTTAATATTGGAAATAATGAGATTGTAGAATTATCTAACAATCCAGTTACAGCATTATCTAAGAGAGTTACACTTGGATTAACTTCTTCTATTAGTGATACTATTACTACACTTGGTATTACTACTGGTGTTGCTATTGCCCAAACTGGTTCTGGTATTTCAGGTGGTGTTGGTAATATTATTGCGATTGGTGGTTCAGTTGTAAGTAGTGGTTCTACGCTTTCTTTATTAGCAATTAATCCAGGTACTGGATATACAGTTGCGACTACAGAAGCAATTCAACCATATACAATTACTGGTACAGGTTCCGGATTGAAAGTTACGGTTCAGGTATCTGTAGCTGGTTCTGTTTATCAGGATCCTAATAATAAAGCAGGAACTGTTGGACTTGTTAGTGTAACGGATGGTGGTAGAGGATATAAGATTGGAGATATTGTTGGTATTCCAACTGCTTCAATGAATGGTATTGGAACAGGAGCACAACTTTCAATTGTTTCTATTGGATTTACAAATACATTATTCTTGGACCAATAACAGCTGCTTATGGAAGAGAAAGTACTGGAGATCTTATAGTTTCTGCTGGTGCTGCATTCACTTCCTTCGAGAATGTTGGAGTTGGTACTACTAATCCTGGATATATTAAGATTGAAAATGAAGTTATTAAGTATACATCTATTAATGGAAATACTATTAGTGGAATTACGAGAGCACAGGAAGGAACTCTTGCGTTTACTCATCCAATAAATGCTCTTGTATATAAGTATGAGTTTAATGGAGTATCTCTAAGGAGAATTAATAAAACTCATAATATGTCTGAGGTAGCAAATCAAGGATCTCATCCAATAACAATGGATAGTTATTATGTTGGTATTGATATGGATGCAACTTCTTTTGATAATGTTTCTATTGGTACTAATAGGCATAATAGTGGTGGACATCATTTGAGGATAAGGGTTATTCATCTATTGTTCTTAATGAATCTAATTTCTTTGATACTCCTCGTTTGGTTGCTTCTAAGGTGAATGAAGATAGTAAATTAACATCATTACCTGGATACAAATCTTTGAATATACAATGTGATTTAGATAGTAACGATCCTGCAATATCTCCAATAATTGATATTGATAGGGTAAGTGCTATTTTAACAACCAATAGAATTGATGACACTGTTGATATCTTTGCTACAAATAGTAAAGTTAAGACTCCTGGAGAAGATCCTACTTCTGCAACTTATGTTACTAAGAATATAGGACTTAAAGTTCCTGCTACTGGTATTAAAGTTCTATTCTCTGCTAACAGAGCAGCAACTTCTGACATAAGAGTTGCATATTCTCTGTTCAGACAAGATGATGCTGAGAATATTTCTCGTTATGAACTCTTCCCTGGTTATGATAATAGAGATGAGAATGGTGCAATTATTGAAGCTAAGTATAATTCAGGACTTCCTGATGTCTTTGTACCACCTTCTTCTAGACGTAGTGATTTCCGTGAATATGAATTTACTATTGATGACTTGAAAGAGTTTAATGGATTTAAGATTAAAATTATGATGACTGGTACTAACCAGGCAACTCCTCCTAGGGTCAGAGAATTTAGAGCAATTGCATTGTCATGATACCTGTAAAAGATAATCATCATCTTTACAGAGATGAAGAATCAAATGCAATTGTTTCCACTGATATGACTGAGTACAAAAAGTACATTTCTGCTAGAGATCAAAAGAAAAGTGAGAAAGCAGAATTAGATGAACTTAAAAGTGAACTTAAAGAAATCAAAGAAATGTTAAGGAATTTATCAAATGGCAACTAGAACCTTTACATTTGATTCACAATCTGATTACCCACCAGTATCTGATTTGGTAATAAACGTTGGTGCGTCATTTACTTGCACTTATACTGTTAATGTTCCTGCTGGTAGTGCATATGATTTCACAAATTATACAAATTTGTCAGGACAGATGGCAAAGCACGTTGGTGCTGCAGCAACTCAAACTTTCACTTGTGGATTTACTAGTGCTTATGATGGTAAATTCCATATTGGTTTGACTACTACACAGACATCAGAATTAGCAGACGGTAGATATTTCTATGACGTAAATGCGAAGACTGGAACAACGGTAAATAGAATAGTAGAAGGACAAATTATAGTTAGAGGTGGTATATCTTCTACCCTTTAATAAATAATTAGAAAATTGGGAATATGGCGAAGCCTGCTTCTAGATCCGAACTTATAACATATGCTAAGAGGCAACTGGGTGAGCCAGTAGTCGAAGTTAATGTTGCGGATGAGCAATGCGAAGATTGCCTCGATGATGCTTTTCAGATGTTTCAGGAGAGGCATTATGATGGTGTCATGAAGATGCCTTTGAAATATAAAATAACTCAAGATGATATTGATAGAGGAAGGGCAAGAGGTGGTAATAATTCAATCGGTATAGTAACTACAACAGGAACATCAACTGTTGGAATATCTACCACTTTTGATTTTGAAGAGAATTCTAATTTTATTCAACTACCAGATACTGTAGTTGGTGTTGAGAAAGTCATGAGGTTCGATGGTTCGAACACAATGACTAACAAATTAGACAGGGAAGATTATATCTTGATGTTGATTTTGGTGAATTAACAGTAGATGATTATCTTATTATTGAATGTTATAGAATATTAGATCCATCAGATTTTACAAAGGTTTATAATGATAGGTTTGTCAAGAGATATTATACTGCTCTACTTAAGAGACAGTGGGGACAAAACCTTATCAAGTTTCAAGGAGTTAAACTTCCAGGTGGTATTGAGTTGAATGGACGTCAAATGTATGATGATGCCCAACTTGAAATAGATAAAATTAATGAGGAAATGCTACGTACTTATGAGATTCCACCTCTTGATATGATAGCATAATGGCATTAAATCCGTTCTTCACTCAAGGTACTCGTAACGAGCAAAACCTTCTTCAATCTCTCAATAATGAGATGATTAAGGTTTATGGTGTCGAATGCTATTATATTCCTCGTAAATATCTGACGACTAATACCATAATCAAAGAGGTAGTACAGTCGAAATTTGATGATGCTTATCCATTAGAAGCATACGTCAACAACTATGATACTTATCAAGGAAATGGTAGAATACTTTCGAAGTTTGGTGTTGAAGTACAGGATGATATTAACCTTGTTATATCAAGAGAAAGATTCGAAACGTATATCCAACCTCTTATCAGAAATGAAACGGGAATTAAATTATCCTCCAGACCGAAGGAAGGAGATCTCATTTGGTTCCCACTTGACGATAGACTATACGAAATCAAGTTCGTCGAACATGCGAAGCCCTTCTATCAACTAAAAGAACTTTATGTCTACGAATTACAGTGTGAAGTCTTCCGTTATGAAGACGAAACGATTGATACTGGAATTGGTACTATTGATGACGAAACAACAGAAATTGGATACTCACAAACTCTCACACTTACTGGTGTCGGAACAACAGCTACTGCTGTCACCTCATTTAGAAACGGCGGTGTTCAGTTCATTGATCTCATTAATCCTGGAAATGGATACAGGGCAACCCCTACAGTTGCAATTTCTTCTGCTCCATCTGGCGGCATTACAGCTACTGCTGTAGCAATAACAACTAGTAAGATAGGACTTACTACATCATTTGCTATTGAAAGTATTAGAATTACAGATCCTGGTGCTGGATATTTGGAACCACCATTTATAACATTTGCTGGTGGAGGAGGAACAGGTATTGCTGTAACAGTTGGTATAGCAACTACAGGAACTGTAGGTATTGTTACTATTACTGAAAGTGGTGCAGGATACTATGGAACTACTCCCACAATAACTTTCAGTGCTCCTGGAACAGGTACTACAGCACTTGGTGAAGTAGTCGCTGTTGGAGGCACTATACGCTCTGCTAGACTATCTAATGCTGGTGCTGGATATACTGGTGGTGATACAATTACTGTTACTATTAGCAATCCAGGATTACTTGGTTCTGGAGACTTCTACTTCAATGAGGAGGTTACAGGTGGAACCACAGGAACCAAAGCAAGACTTAAATCTTGGGACGCAAGTACTAAGACGCTTGTGGTTGGCATTGCAACAGGAACATTTAACCCAGGAGAGTCGATCACTGGCGACGAATCATCAGCAGTTTATACTCTTGCAGTGGATACTACTGATGATTTAGTCTCAACATATGCAGAAAATGATGTGATACAATCGGCAGGAGATGATATACTAGATTGGACAAAAGGAAACCCATTTGGAGAAGCGTAAATGGAAAGTCAATATGGTTATTATGATCCTGCTGGAGATGTGTATTGGTTCCCACCAAGTTCCTTAGATTTTATGCCT
>LUMU01000189.1_pt2 | contig 18548 bp, 26 predicted proteins | sample 729751 | NCBI WGS metagenome assembly LUMU01 (sample SAMN03860300, study PRJNA289734) | marine metagenome | biome: seawater column; feature: ocean; material: water; isolation source: Red Sea water column Station 192 - depth 100m | place: Saudi Arabia: Red Sea | collected 2011-10-15 | depth 100 m
CACTAGAGTCTTGATGGCGACATTTAATCCAAAGGTCGAAACTGTTTTCAACGAAGGCTCTTCAAGCTTTCAAGATTTTAGGATCGAATCTGATTCGTATACGCATGGTTGGTTTTTGGATTCAGGGTCTGATTTTACTCACTGGGGCAACAACACCTGTAACATGACCACCAATGGCTGGTGTATAGGCATGACTGGGTTTGCTCACTCTGTTTTTTCTTTAACAACCACAAACGAAGCGTTTCTTTGGAACAACAACAATTCAACTGGGGCTTCGTACAAAGTTGCTTTTAGGCAAAACAACACAGAAGTTGGTCATATCACAGCAGCTTCTAGTACAACTTCCTACAATACATCTTCGGACTATCGTCTTAAAACCGACGTAAAAGATTTAGAAAACGCTGTTGATAGAGTAAATGCTTTAAAGCCTAGAAAGTTTACTTGGATCAAAGATGGCAAAGAAGAAGAGGGCTTTATTGCTCATGAGGTGCAAGAGGTATATCCAGACGCTGTTGAGGGCGAAAAAGATGCTGTCGATGAAGATGGGAATATGAAGATTCAAGTAATGGATTACGGAAAAATAACACCCTTGTTGGCCGCTGGACTTCAAGAAGCCTTCAAAGAAATAGAGTTTTTAAAACAACAGATTTCAGAGTTAAAAGGAGAATAGCATGGCTATAACGGTTACTTGGACTATTAACGACACAAAGTGGAAGAAAAGTGATGGTGGAGTCTACGAAGTGCGCTGGCGTTGCCAAGTTGAAGATGGTAGTGAAGGCATGAATGCAAACCAAGCGGCAGCTATGGGAGAATTTCATTACACCGCAGATCCTTCTTCTGGCAGCTTTAAGCCTCTAAATGAGCTGACACCAGAAATCGTATTAGGTTGGGTCAAGGCTACCTTGGACGCAAAAGAGCAGGGCAGCGACAAGACTTCAACTGAATTGGAAAACCAACTCAAAGGGAAAGTGCAAGCTAGAATAGACAACGAAGCTGTAAACGCTTCTGGATTGCCTTGGAGCAGTTAAGGAAAATAATATGCAAGAAGAAAATAAAAACGCTAAATATGTTGTTTACAACGATAAAAAAATACCACTTTCTTCGTTAACTTTTCAAACAAGACAGATAATGCAGCGTCAGAGCGAATTGCAACAAGAAGTTGCAAAGTTGCAAATGGCTATAAATGAGAATCAATTGCTAGTTAGTCAATACAGCAAAAGCATCCAAGAGGATCTTGACAAAATCTCAGAAGAAATGGATGAGTTAGAAAAAGACACTGGTTATGGACTACCTTGGTCTGACAAAGAACAACAAATCCAGTAATTATGGAAGAGATCGATTATGGCTTCCATCATTTACCCGCTGCTTACATTTTGTCTTCTGAATTACCAGAAGATTTCGTCGATTATTTAAATAATTATAGCTTGGTCGGACAAATAAGTCATGGAGAGCAGCTTTCTTTAGATTTCAAAAGTAAAGAGCTGAAAGATTTTAACGAGATGTTGGAAGGCTTGGGCAAGGAATACATAAAAAAATTCTGTGAATTCAACGATGTGCAAATCAAAGGTAAAAGAAAAGTAGAAATGGATGAGTTATGGTCTGTGCATAGTTTTGCTGGAGACTACAACCCTATTCACGATCACGGTACAAAAACTGTGATGGGTATAAGCTGCACCATGTGGACAAAAGTTCCCAAACAAATTTTAGATACGCCAACGGCATTAGGGGGTGGTGGTTATACGATGTATAATGCTTCTAGGCACACAGATGGTAATTTGATTTTTCGTTATGGAGAAAGCGATAGCATGAGCATCGAAAGATTGAAGCCTTCTCAACAAATAAACATAGTGCCAAGCGTTGGAAAATTGTTACTTTTTCCTTCTTGGTTGCAACACATGGTGTATCCTTTTGAGGGTGAAGGTGAACGGCGAACAGTCGCTGCGAATCTAAATGTGTGGAAAATAGATGATGACGGAACTCGTCATTAAGGAATAAAAATGGATTTCATTGCAGACCTTCTTATTTATACAAGTTTATTTGTTACCGTAAGTAGCGCGATTTGCGCAGTTACTCCTACCCCCAGAGACAATGAGTTCATGGGCAAATACATTTACCCAGTGATTGAAATGGTTGCTTTGAACATAGGTAAGGCAAAAGAAGGATCTACGACTAATCCAATTAAGTTTGTAAAGAGGTCAGACTAATGGCTGAAATGACTGTCGCGCAAAAACGTAAAATGATTGCAGAGCTGAAAAAAGCAAGCAAGATGCATGCTTCTCAAGCAGCACGTTTAGAGAAGACGCTCAAGAAAAAGTAATGTCTGATTCTGAGGCGTTATCTGAAATCAAGACCCATGAGCGAGAATGCGCTATCAGATACGAACACATTGAAAAACGCCTAGACGAAGGATCTGCAAAGTTCAAGAGATTAGAGATGTTGCTCTGGGGCGTTTATCCCTTCATGATTGTGACAATCGTAGCCGCTAAATTTTTATGACCTATGCAGGGTGCAATATTAGCTTTCATGTTAATAACCGTCATCGAAGGCAATGTGGCGCAGGGTTCAGAACAGATGTTATTTCGAGACATCCACCGTTGTCAGCAATTTGCCTATTGGATCGAACACAACTGTAGAGATCCCCGTTGTCGAGGTGGTATCAAGCAACACAATATTACTGCATACTGTAAGCCTGTCATGGCGGGAGCCAACCAAAAGTTTTGGGATTGAATATGAGCATATATAGCGGTTTATTTTACATATATGAAGAAAAGCGATTTGCTCGGTGGGATGAGTACATGGAGTTTTATCGCCAACAACGGTTGAAAAAAAATGCCTAAGAAGTTACAAGAAAATTCGATTTGGGCGAAATACGATCTAGATTCGGACGGGACCGTGGACGATCAGGAGCTTGAGCGAGCAACGCAAATGCTGGAATTAGATCTACGAGAAGAGAAACAAGATAGTCAACGCAGAATAGCTTGGGTTGCTATGTCCTCAATGGTTCTTTACTCATTACTACCTTTGTTCCCTTTTGTTCCAGAAGAAAGGCTTGGCACCCTTTCCGCTCTATCAGACATGCTCTTCCTTTCACAAGCCAGTATTATCGGGTTGTATTTCGGCGCTACCGCCTACATGTCTAGAAAACCGTAGAGTTTTACCATGATAATTGAAAGCGTCGCCGCCGCCGGTGCAATCTTGTCGACCATAAGCACCGCCATTAACAAACTGAACGAGGTTGGAGATGGAGCCGCGAAAGCAGTTGAATTGATGCAAGGGTTTAGTGACGCGCTCGATTCTTTTGAGCGTGAAAAGAAAGACTCGATAATTAATAACCTGTCATCTCAAGAATTGCTAAAACTCGAAAGCATAAAGCATAGAAGGGATCAGTGGGAAAAGTCGCTTCACGACATGCTCGTAATTCACGACCCAGCTCTGTTGCAAAGATGGGATGAAGCTAAGGCTAGGCAGAAAGCTAACCATAAACGACAGATGGAAGCCATCAAAGCAAGAGCTGCTGCCAGAAAGAAAATGATTCAACAAATTTGGGTCGTAATGGGAGTAACCGCCATAGGGTTACTTTGTGCATTTATTTTGATCGGAGGGATCATACTGATTTTTAAGTGATGGATATAGGAGCAGCAACACCCGTTAATCAAATTGCATGGCGACAAGTCGCTGAACAAAAGTATCAGAGGCTCATGGACGATCTGCAAGTTGAAGAGCGTCGTCAAAGGGTGGAACAATTAAATACGACGTTGTATATTTCCAAAAACGGCAGGATCGAAATGCAGCAAGCGAAAGCTTCAAACAACATAAACTTTTTGGTGTAGATATGCCCCCGAAGAAAAAACCGGCAGCAAAAAAGAAGTCTAAATCTCGCGTTAACGAGGCTGGCAATTATACGAAGCCATCCATGAGAAAGTCTTTGTTCAACAAGATCAAGGCCGGATCTAAAGGCGGTAAGCCCGGACAATGGTCAGCTCGTAAGGCTCAGATGCTGGCAAAGCAATACAAAGCTAAAGGCGGAGGATACAAAAGCTAATGGCTTTGAAGAAGTCTCAAAAATCTTTGAAGAAATGGACCAAGCAGAAATGGCGTACTCCAAGCGGTAAAAAGTCTTCTGAGACCGGCGAAGTGTATGCGCCTTCTGCCACCATAAAAAAATTAAAATCGACCCCGAAAGGCAGAAAAAAGCTTGCGGCAGCTAACAAAAAGAAGAGAGCTGCAACGGCAAAAGGGAAACAGCATGCTAAGCATGGTTTGCACAAAGGGAAGAAAAGATAATGCCGCCTAAGAAAGATCCAAGATTAAAAAGAGCAGGGGTAACTGGATATAACAAGCCAAAAAGAACGCCAAATCACCCTAAGAAATCACACATTGTTGTTGCCAAGGAAGGTGACAAGATCAAAACCATTCGGTTTGGTCAACAGGGTAAGACTGGTTACAAAACCAACACAGCTAGAGCAAGAAGTTTCAAGGCGAGACATGGTAAAAACATTGCCAAAGGCAAAATGTCTGCTGCATACTGGGCTAATAAGGTGAAGTGGTAGGAGGTAGTTATGATAATCGTAACGAGTATGACTAAGCTGTATGTAAGAGCTATAATTCAAATAAGGCTAGAGCAATCAATACAGAATCAAAAAACTCTAGAAACCACAATCGAAGAGCAAAATCAAAACCTGAAACAGACCATCGAAAATCAAGAATTGATGATTGCTCAGGTTGAGCGCTTACAAAAGGAAAACATGGCAGCGCAGAACGAGGTCACTGATATTAGAAAAAAGTGGTCACGGCACTCGTTAGATGTGCTGTCCATCAGGAAGCCTCAATTAATACAAAATATTATTAATCGCGGTACGAAGGCAGTGTTGAATGATCTTAAACAGATTACCGATGAAAACCAGTTTGATCAGGACGTTTTTGTTCCTGATATCCTCCGCTCCCGAACCAGATTGATCCAGTACTGGTGGAGTGGACCGTACTAAACCCTCAAATTATGCAAGAGTATTTGGATGACTTAAACGAGGGCAACGCTCCCACCAACGTCTGGTATGCTTTGACGACGAAAGGCTATGAAAATCTTTCAACAAACATGGCTGACGTCAAAAGATATTTAAGACAGGTACTCAGCATAGTAAAGTACTATCGAGAGTCGGATGAAGAACAAGAGGGTGTAAAAGATGAATGACGATTTAAAAACATCGCAGGAAGGAATTTCTCTCATTAAGTCTTTTGAGGGATGCGAATTGACTGCGTACAGATGCTCAGCGGATGTGCCCACTATTGGTTATGGCCATACGGCTGGTGTTTCTGATGGCGATACCTGCACTCAGGAAGAAGCAGAAACTATGTTGGCTGACGATTTAGTTGAATTTGAAGACTACGTCAAAAACTATGTTGAATCAGAGCTTCAACAAAACGAGTTCGATGCTCTTGTTGCTTGGACCTACAATCTTGGTCCAGCTAATTTGAAAGAGTCAACTATGCTCAAAGAATTAAACTCTGGGAATTTTGAAGAAGTGCCTCGACAAATGAAAAGATGGAATCGTGCTGGTGGACAAGTGCTAGACGGTTTAGTTAGACGTAGAGAAGCCGAGTCATTATTGTTTAAAGGAGAGCCGTGGGAGGGTGTATAATGCCGCTAGGCGACTTTCACCTAGGTCGCCTAGGGACCGGTGTTCCGAACCCCACTGCCTCGGTAGCACCGGTTCCGACCATTGAGTGAACTTAGCATAAAAGACTTTGACATCTTGTCTCGGCAAGATCAGTCGGAGGCTCTCGCTTTACTGAACCGATACGACCAGCTCGAAAAGCAGGATGCGTGTCGAACAGATTTTATAAGCTATGTCAAACATCTTTGGCCGGACTTTATAGAAGGTCGACACCACAAAATTATTGGCGAGAAGTTTAACAAGATTGCGGAAGGCAAGCTGAAAAGACTTATTGTCTGCTTGCCTCCTCGGCACTCGAAGTCTGAGTTTGCAAGCACTTACTTCCCGTCATGGATGATGGGACTGCGTGGTAATTTAAAAATAATACAGACCACCCACACCGCTGAGCTTGCGGTTAGGTTTGGCCGTAAAGTAAGGAACATAATCGATAGCCAAGACTATCGACACATTTTCCCAGAAATAAAGCTGGAAGCAGATAACAAGTCTGCTGGCCGGTGGACCAGCAATCAGGACGGAGAGTTTTTCGCGGCGGGTGTTGGCGGCGCTATCACTGGTCGAGGTGCGGACCTTTTGATTATTGACGACCCGCACTCTGAGCAAGACGCTTTGTCTCCGACTGCAATGGAGTCGGCATACGAATGGTACACCTCTGGACCACGACAGCGCTTACAGCCGGGAGGCATCATCATAATCGTAATGACGAGGTGGTCCACAAAAGATCTGGTTGGAAAAGTATTGAAAAAGCAAGGCGACGACCATGCCGATCAGTGGGAGGTAGTCGAGTTCCCTGCAATCATGCCTGAGAGCGAAACTCCGCTCTGGCCTGAGTTCTGGCGGAAAGAAGAGCTTTTGTCGGTAAAAGCATCGCTGCCGATCGGCAAGTGGAATTCACAATGGTTGCAAAATCCCACGGCGGAAGAAGGATCGATAGTCAAGCGTGAGTGGTGGAGAAAATGGGAGGGCGATGTTCCCGGCTATTCTTACATCATACAAAGCTACGACACAGCGTTTAGCAAAAAAGAAACTGCCGACTATTCTGCTATTACAACTTGGGCTATCTTCTGCCCGCAGGATGGCGAACCAGATCAAATAATTTTGTTAGACGCAAAACGCATGCGTGTGGATTTCCCTGAGCTGAAGAAGATTGCGTTTGACGAATACAAATACTGGGAGCCGGATTGTGTGCTGATCGAGGCTAAGGCTACAGGGACTCCCTTGACCCATGAGCTTCGTAGAATGGGAATACCGGTAACCGCTTACACCCCCTCAAGAGGACAAGACAAGATTGCGCGGATGAACAGCGTTGCTCCTATCTTTGAAAGCGGTATGGTGTGGGCGCCAGAAGACGAAACATTTGCGGAAGAAGTAATTGAAGAATGCGCGTCTTTTCCTTATGGCGACAACGATGACTTTGTTGACTCAATGACCATGGCGTTGATGCGGTTTAGGCAAGGCGGCTTTCTGTCTTTGAACGAAGATTACGACGACGAAATAAGTCTCCTACCAAAAAAGCGTGTGGTGTATTATTAAATAAAACAGGATAGACTCTGGCTATGGCTATCGAAAGAAGAGATCAGTTGGCAGGAACTTACGGCGACCCTGATGTTAAATTGTCAGGATCGGAGATGAGCGTTTCTGTCGATCCAGACAGACAAGACCTTTTAGATCAAGCGGATGAAGTTCTTGTTACACAAACCGAGTTGCTGATTGATGACGAAATGGATCAAGTCGAGCCAGCCATGGACGTTGGTGATTTCGATGCAAACTTGGTTGATTACATAGACGACACAACTCTATCAATTATGTCCACGGACATTCTTGGTTCTATCGAAAAAGACAAAGAAAGTCGAAGTGAGTGGGAAAAGACCTACACAGATGGCCTAAAGTATTTAGGTATGAAATTTGATGAATCCAGATCTCAACCGTTTGAGGGAAGCTCTGGGGTAATTCATCCGATTTTGGCGGAAGCGACCACGCAGTTTCAAGCTCAAGCTTACAAAGAAATGCTGCCCGCGAAAGGACCGGTAAAGACCCAGATTATTGGGCAGCGTACAGCAGAGGTTGAAACTCAAGCTGACAGAGTCCAAGAGTTTATGAATTTTTACATCATGAACGTGATGAAGGATTACGATCCTGAGCTGGACATGCTGTTGTTTTACCTGCCTCTAGCTGGATCTGCCTTCAAAAAGGTTTACTTTGACAACGTGTTGAATCGGGCGGTTTCTAAGTTCATCACACCAGAAGATCTGATTGTCCCGTATGAAGCCAGCGACTTATCTAGCGCTGAACGAGTTACCCATTCAATCAGCATGTCTCGCAACGAAATCAAGAAACAACAGTTGTCCGGTTTTTACGCAAACGTAGAAATCAAGGATGCGACTTACAATACAGAAATATCTGATGTTGAAGAGCAAGTAGATAAGATAGAAGGTGTTAGCCCATCTTTTTCTGAGGATAGAAACCACACGGTTTACGAGGTCCACACGATACTGGACCTAGAAGGATTTGAAGACACAGACCCTGACACGGGCGAAATGACAGGACTGAAGCTGCCTTACATCGTAACGATCGACGAAGACAGCCAGACTGTCTTAGCTATACGAAGAAACTACAGTCCTGACGATCCTTTCAAGAATAAGATTAACTACTTTGTTCAGTATAAATTCTTACCCGGACTCGGTTTTTACGGGTTAGGTCTGAGCCACATGATCGGTGGTTTGTCCAAAGCCTCGACTTCGATATTGCGGCAGCTTATAGATGCGGGTACTTTGGCAAACCTTCCGGCAGGATTCAAAGCTCGTGGAATGCGGATCAGAGATGAAGATGATCCTTTGCAGCCCGGAGAGTTTAGGGACATAGACACGACCGGAGGCTCTCTCAGAGAGAACCTTATTCCGCTCCCCATAAAGGAGCCAAGCTCTGTCCTAATGCAGCTCCTAGGGCTTCTGGTGGACTCTGGTAAGCGTTTTGCTGCAATTGCGGACATGAATGTTGGCGATATGAATGCTGCAATGCCGGTTGGCACGACAGTTGCTCTTCTGGAAAAAGGCACCAAGGTTATGAGCGCAATCCACAAGCGATTGCATTATGCTCAAAGACTAGAATTCCAATTGCTGGCGAATTTATTTTCTGAATATTTGCCACCCCAATACGCCTACGAAACCGGCACCGGTCCCCGTGACGTCAAGGCAACTGACTTTGACGATCGCATAGACATCGTACCGGTTTCTGATCCAAACATTTTCTCGCAGTCACAGCGCATTACAATGGCGCAGGAGCTGTTGCAGATGGTGTTGTCTAACCCTGAGCTACACGGCCCCACAGGTATCTACGAAGCTTACAGGCGAATGTACGCGGCCCTAGGTATAGATAACATAGAATCGTTAATACAGCCGCCTCCCGATCTGACTCCAAGACCTATAGATGCCGGGATCGAAAATAGCAGTTTACTGTTGGGTCAACCAGCTCAGGCGTTCCCTGAGCAAAATCATGAGGCCCACATTCAAGCCCACAAAAGCTTGTTCTTGACTCAAGTGGTTAAAGAAAACCCTCTGATTCAGGCTGGTATCATTTCCCACTGTATGCAGCACTTGCAGTTTTTGTCTGCCCAACTTGCAGAGCAGCAATTGCCTGAAGAGGTGGTAGCACAAATGCAACAAGCGCAAATGCAAATGCAACAGGTTACTCCTATGGAAGCTCAGCAATTACAAATGCAGATGCAGATGATCATAGATCAGTACGCTTCTCCAATTATGGCAGAGCTTTCTGCTCAGTTCTTGCAATCAATCGGTCAAGGATCTTCTGATGCTGATCCGCTGGTTGCAATCAGACAGCAAGAACTTGCGTTACGAGATAAAGAGCTAGACCAAGATCAAAACCAGTTTGCTCAAAAGCAAGCTGCAAGAGCTGCTGAAAAAGCGCAAGACGTTGCAATTGACAATCAAAGGATTTTTACTCAGCAAAACATAGCTGATGATAAGCTTGGTTTGGCGCGTGACCGTTTACAGCAGCAAGAAGATTTGAAACTATTAGAGATTGGTCAAAACCGAGGACAATAAATGACGACTAGTTACATTCGAGAGGCGCAAAAAGAACTCAAGGCGCAGAAAGCTTTGGCGCGAGAAGCTGAAGCATTAGCTCTTTCTGAAGCAAATGCAAAAGCTGCAAAAGAAGAGGCTGAAAACAATGAAAGGATTGCTAGGAAACTAGCAAGGATTGCTGGTAACCCTGTTCCAGAGCCTGAGCCTCAGCCTGAGCCTGAAGCAGAAGAGGCCGTTGAAGAAAAGCCTAAAGTTAAGGCGGCTCCAAAGAAAAAGAAGCCAGCGAAAAAGAAGTCTAGTTAATGACTTTAGGAAGATCGCAGTTCAGCAAACTTACTAAAAACGCACCGACGAGGACTAAAATGGGCAAAGCCAAAAAAGGAAAAACATTTCCAGATCTTAATAAGGACGGAAAGATAACCCAAGCCGACATTCTTAAAGGTCGAGGCGTCAAAGGGATGGCGAAAGGCGGTATCGTTATGAAGGCGCGTGGCGGCGGCGCTGCTACTCGCGGCTTAAACTTTGTGATGCCGAAAGACTAGCCTTGGACAGCATAGACTTTGTCGATCATGTTAAAAGATCGATAGAAGAGCGGAAAGAGCGCATTCAAGAGACTTTGATGTCCGGCTCTTTAGAAAATATGGAAATGTATAAATATTTGCAAGGCGAATTGAATTCTTTATATTATATCGAAGGTGAAATTAAGGAATACATCAAAAGGCAGTCATGAGCGAAGAAAAAGTAGAACCGATAGATATTAGCGCAGCATATGTTGACCCTGAAGAGCGTGTCGTAGACCCGTCTTTACTGGATCAATCGTTAGTTGAAAGAATGCCCCAGCCAACGGGCTGGCGTATGCTGGTTCTACCTTTCCGACCGAAGCCAACTACGAAAGGCGGGATCTTGCTAACTGAAGACACGCTGAATCGTGAAGGCTTAGCCACTGTGGTTGCCCTTGTTGTGAAAATGGGGCCAGATTGTTATGCGGACGAAAAAAGATTCGGAGGCAAGCGCTGGTGCGAAGAAAAGCAGTGGGTGATGATTGGCAGATATTCCGGCGCTCGGTTCAAGCTGGGCGATGGAGGCGAGTGCAGAATCATTAATGATGATGAGGTAATCGCCACCATATTGGATCCCGAAGATATTGTGAGTCTATAAATGATTGAAAATAACGCACAAGAGCAGGAGCAACTAGAAGTATCGATCGAGGATGACGGTCAAGTTGCAGCGCCTGAGTCAAGCGAAGACGAGCTGGATCGGTATACTAAAGGTGTAAGCAAAAGGATTAACAAGCTTAATCAAAAGACCAGAGACGTCGAACAGCAAAACGCAATTCTTGCAAACCAGTTGGCGCAGGTTCAGGCCGAAAACGAAAACATGAGGCGCCAACAGCAGATCAACCGATCGGCCATGCTGGTTCAAGAAGAAGAGAACATGAAGTCCGAAGAGCAAAGGGCTGATGATCTTTATAAGCGAGCAGTTGATTCCGGCGATGCCGAAATGATGAAAGAAGCGACCAAGCTTCAAGGCAAGCTGGAAATTAAAAAAGAAAAGCTACGAGTCGCTCGAAGCAGAGAAGGTCAAGAAGCTCAACAAGTTCTGCCTGAAGAAAACTATCAGGCAGCGCCACAGCAACAACAATCTGTGCAACCAGTGCAGCCTTCTCAACGCGCAAAAGATTGGCATGCCAAGAATGCTTGGTACGGAGATGAAAACTCAGATCATCCTGAATATGACAAGGAAGCATCTGAGTGGGCTTTCTTTAACCATTACAAGCTGGTTAATGAAGGCTACGAGCCGGATACAGAAGAGTATTTTGAAGAACTAACTAACAGAGTTTACAAGTATCATCCTCATTTGCAGAAAGCAGATGAGGACGTCGAGCAAGAGAACAGCAACCCACCTGTGCAAAGAGTTGCTTCTGCCCCTGCTGGGGGTCGACAAAAAACACAAGCTAAGAAGAATGGTGTCAGGTTTACCTCCTCCGAGTTGGAAAACGCAAGACGCATGAAACCGCACGATATGAGCGATGAACAGTGGTTACAGCTTGTAGCCCGTGAAAAGCAAAAGATCGAAGCGAGACAGGCTTCTTAAAATGACAACTCAAGAGGAAAACAAAATGACAACCAGAAGTTCCCGTGACTCCGAGAATCACGATAAATCTACTCGACAAACACACTGGACGCCCAGAAGGCAATTAGAGGCTCCGCCAGACAGACCGGGATTCCGGTATCGATGGATTAGAGAATCTATGCTTGGTTCAGAAGACAGGAGTAATGTATCCCGACGTTTGAGGGAAGGGTTTAGGCTCGTCAGAGCAGAGGATCTTCCTGAAGAATGGCGAGACTATATGGACTGTGTTGATGAAGGACGTCATTCAGGTGTGGTTTTTAATCAGGGATTACTTTTGGCTGAAATACCTGAGAGCATGGTTGAAGAGCGAACTGCTTATTACGAAGGTAAAACTCAAGATGCGAATGACGCGCTTGACAATACTATGTTCAATGAGACTCGCGGAGACAATCGTTATGTCAAGTATGATCCAGAAAGATCCACTAAAGTAACTTTTGGAAAACGATAGGAGTTTAACCAATGGCGAATAAAGACGCTGCATTTGGACTAAAGCCTGTTAAGATGATGGGAGGCGCACCATACAGTGGTGGCCAATCTCGTTATCGCATCGCCAGTAACTATGGCACCAAAATCTTCCAAGGCGACACTGTAAAGCAGGTAACCGGCGGAACTATCGAACGAGTTGGCGCAAGCTCAACTGTACCGATAGTTGGTGTTTTTAATGGTGTGCAGTACACGGACCCCACTACAGGCGAACAGGTATACAAAAACTATTATCCAGCAAGCATTGTTGCTGATGACATCATCGCTTTTATTATCGATGATCCCAACGTGGTTTTTGAGATACAAGGTAACGCTGCATTTCCAGTGGCCGACCTCTTCGGCAACTTCGATGTAGTAGACCAATCAACTACAGGTGACACCAGCTCAGGCAGATCCAATATGGAAATTGCCGTATCAACTGGCGCTACTACAAACACTCTTCCGCTCAAGGCAATTGATATTTCGGAAGATCCTAACAACAACGATGTCGGCTCGACCAACACCAATGTTTATGTGGTTATTCAAAACCACATAATGGGTCAAGGTTCTGCTGGCCTAGCGTAAGGAGATAACCAATGGCGATTTCAAGATCGGCACTAGCTAAAGAGCTAGAACCCGGATTAAATGCGTTGTTTGGTCTTTCCTATGACCAGTATGACGCTGAGTACGCGGCTATTTTCAGCCAAGAAACTTCAGATCGAGCTTTCGAGGAAGAAGTTTTGATAACTGGATTTGGTGGCGCACCAACTAAAACTGAAGGCGCTGGCGTGTCATTTGACAACGCTTCAGAGTCTTACAGCGCTCGATACACTCATGAAACGGTAGCGTTGGCATTCGCGTTAACGGAAGAGGCGCAAGAAGATAATCTTTATGACTCTCTCGGCAAGCGATATACCAAAGCCCTCGCTAGATCCATGGCGAACACCAAAGAAGTAAAAGGTGCAAATGTATTGAACAATGCATTCTCATCAAGCTTCACTGGTGGTGATGGAGTTTCTCTGATCAACACAGCGCACCCCCTTGCAGGTGGCGGGACCGCAGCGAACCGGGCGACGACGATGGCCGACCTAAACGAGGTTTCGCTCGAAGATGCTTTGATTGACATCAGCACGTTTACGGACGATCGCGGACTGACTATCTCTGTTAACGCAACAAAACTTGTGGTTCCACCACAGCTTGTTTTCGTTGCTGACAGGATTCTGAACAGCCCCGGAAGGTCTGGTACTGCTGACAACGATATCAACGCGATTGCGAACACTGGGGTACTTCCCGGTGGTTACACGGTCAATCACTATCTGACTGACCCTGACGCATTCTTCTTGTTGACTTCGGTTACCGAGGCAGGAGAAGGCTTGAAGATGTTCCAGCGTACAGCGATGGAAACTTCTATGGAGCCAGACTTCAGCACTGGTAACATTCGCTACAAGGCAAGGGAGCGTTACTCTTTTGGCTTTTCTGATTGGCGTGGAGTTTACGGCTCACAAGGCGCGTAATCCAAACCGCACTAAGAAAGAGGGCTTCGGCCCTCTTTTTTTTGCTTAAATATGTGTGTACAAACATTTGCATAACGACACGGGATAGTTGTATAATGGCCTTGCTTTCAACAAACAAGGAACGGATACGATGGAATTAAATCTAAATTGGTCAGAAGAAACAGTACATACAGACGGACGCTTCGTCAGTACTGCTTTCCCTACCCAAGAATTTTGGCAGGTATGGAGAGAGAAGAAAGCAGCAGTCAAGGCTGCTGGATATTCTGTTCGCAAGATCGACAACGCATGGGTTGTAACCAGATATCGCGACAACGTAGAAGCCATTCAAGACTCTCAAGCAACTTCATCTGAGATAGACGTACCGGTTCCAGCGGGTCTTGACTACCTTCCATATCAGAAAGCAGGGATCGCTTACGCATTGCAAAGAAACTCTGTTTTGATCGGAGACGAAATGGGTCTTGGTAAAACCATTCAGGCGATCGGCGTGATGAATGCTACTAACCCAGAAACTGTTTTGGTTGTTTGCCCCGCTTCATTGAAGATCAACTGGAAAAACGAAATGACTAAATGGTTGGTTGCTGATCGTGACATCCAGATCGTTAATGGTGGCGGCGAGCAGATCCCCACTAACCCTGACGTTGTTGTGATCAACTATGACGTTCTAACCAAGCATCAAGACGCAATCAACTCTAGAACTTGGGATTTGGTTGTAATGGATGAAGCGCACTACATCAAGAATGGCAAAGCAAAAAGAACCAAGGTTGCTGTGAACATAAAAGCCAACAGAAAAGTTGTGTTGACCGGCACTCCTATCACTAACAGACCAATTGAGTTACAACCAATTGCTGCCTACTTGGACCCTGCTAACTTCGGCAACTTTTTTAAGTTTGGAGTTCGTTACGCTGGCGGTTATCAAGACAGATTCGGATGGCACTGGGACGGCGCATCAAATCTTGACGAGCTACAAAGAATACTTCGTCAGTCATTCATGATCCGCAGGAAGAAGGACGAGGTTCTTAAAGATCTGCCTGAGAAGGTTAGACAAATTATCGTTCTTCCTAGCAAAGATTATGGCGACCAGCTTGCAAAAGAGTTCGACAGCTTGTCAGAAGCTGCGTCAGAAACTTCATCAGAAGACATCAAGTTTGAGCAGATGTCAGAAGTTAGACATGAAACTGCTTTGGCAAAAGTAGCAGATGTGGTTGCTCACCTCGAATCTATTGATCATCAAGTCGTAGTAATGGCTCACCACAAAGATGTAGTCGAAGGCATCAAGTCTGGCTTAGAAGAGGCTGGCAAGTCAGTGGTTACTCTTACTGGAGACTGCAACCAAGCTCATAGACAGCATGCAGTAGAAACCCTGCTGGAGTTGGAATCACTTTGACTTCTGCAAGCCATGTGGTTTTCGCAGAAATGGATTGGGTGCCCGGAAACATGAGTCAGGCAGAAGATCGTTGTCACAGGATTGGTCAGCAAAACTCAGTGCTTGTACAGCATTTGGTTGTAGACGGTTCGATCGACGCCAGACTTGCATCAGTTCTAGTTGGCAAGCAGAAAGTGTTGGACAAAGCTCTTGACGACGTTGTTGTGCAAGACGAGATCAGCATCGAAGATATTGCTCTAGACGTTGAAGCTGTTGAGAAGGTGTTTGCTACAAACACCAAGAAGAAATCACAACCTAAGCCTTTTTCACCTGAAGTTGTAGAAGCGTTGCGAGAATGTGCGGTAAGATTGTCTGAGGCATGCGACGGCGCCTTCGAGGTCGACGGATCTGGATACAACAAAGTAGACACTGGATTTGGCCACTCTCTCGCTCACCAAGAAGATTGGTCGCCAGCTCAACAGCATGCAGCAAAAGTTATGTTGAAAAAGTATGCAAAACAGTTGCAATCCCTCGGCAGGGGAGCGCAATATGAGATGGTCTACAGCAAGTAGACTCTCTCTACTAGACCGAGGGGTAACCATTCCTTCCCCTGACAAGCAACAGGACTAGCCCGCCTGTGGTCGCCAAAGGGCTTTTTATTTCACTGTTAATGCAATAGACTTGAATTGTCATTATGGCTTATCGCATGGTGCGATAGCTGGTTCAAACATAGGAGAACTGTATCATGACAACTCACTTTACTTCGGGTGTGACCAATATTTCAGCAGACGGTACATTAGGTAAGCTGAAAGCTCCGGCACCCCACAAATATCACGCTTACTTTAACGATTTTGACACCTACTTGGCGTCAGATTGGACAATCACCACAACTGAAGATGGAACAGGATCTGCTACTGAAGCATTAGCTGACGGCGATGGCGGTTTACTATTAGTAACCAACGCGGCTGGAGATAACGACCATGACTTTTTCCAACTTGTTAAAGAAGGTTATAAGTACGAGGCTGGCAAACAGTTAGCCTTCAACATGAGGTTCAAAACCAATGACGCGACTGAAACAGACATCGTAGCTGGTTTACAACTGACTGACACAACACCATTAGATGTAACAGATGGGATCTTCTTTTTAAAGTCTGATGGCGGAACTACTGTTACTTTCGTTGTTGAAAAAGACAGCACGCAATCTACTTTAGATTTGCCAAACGCTTTGGCCGACGATACTTTTATGACTGTAGGTTTTGTTTACGATCCTAAGGATCAGAAGTTTCATGTCTTCCAAAACAATGTTCTAGCTGGCACAGTTGTTAGCACTAATGCTCCAGATGATGAAGAGTTAGCTCTTTCGTTTGGAATACAAAATGGTGCTGCTGCTGCAAAAACTTTGACCGTCGATTACATTGGCGCGTACAAAGAGCGCACTGCGGTAACTGAACTCTAGGAGTTAGATAATGGCTGATACTGTCACCTCACAGACGATTCAAGACGGAGAACGAACCGCAGTTATGCGGTTTACTAACGTCAGCGATGGTACTGGCGAATCTGCGGTTAAAAAAGTCGACGTTTCGGCTTTGGCTAAAAATTCAGCCGGACAAGAATGCACCTCTGTAGCTATTGCAAAGATTTGGTGGATGACTGTTGGTATGAGCGTCAAGCTAGAGTTTGACGCTTCTACAAGCGTTTTGTTAACGCACATACCAGCGGACAGTAGTGGAGATGAGTATTACGATTCTTTTACTGCAATACCAAACAACGCAAGCAGTCCAACTGGCGATATAGATTTTACGACAGTTGGACATAGCAGCGGAGATGCGTATCACATCATTCTAGAAATGATAAAAAAGTACGACTAAACCATCGTGGCTTTGCAAGCTCCTAGCTTATTGAACATGTCGTTCTTGCCAACGACATCCCGTCCTGCTGCTCCCCGGCAAGACAATCAATCCGCTGACATCTTAAATGCTTTGATGTTGGCTGGATTGATGTCGGAAGCGGAAGATTACAGGGCTGGGTTGAACGCTTTGACTCAACCAGATGCTCCCGGCGTCAATCCCCTAGGTGTTTCTACAGGCGGAGTCGACGACCCAAGGTATGTTCCCTCTGCTGCTCCAGATGTGCCTTTAATAGGAGGAATGACAGAAGCTCAGCTTTATGACTTGTTGCCACCTGACGCACCTCGTGGTGGTCAGTTCTACATGGACGGCACAGAGATAAAATACTTGCCGCCAATATCTCAAGCAGAACCAGAAAATTTTGAAGGAAGGTACAGCGGCATTACAGCCCTTCCATCCATGGATTCATACTCGTCAATGAGAGCGCCGGAGTTTGTCACTTATTCAACCGGCAGACCAGACCCTTCTGGTTTTACTACCGACTTCAGGGATATCTTTAGAGAAGATCCAAGCTTAGGTCCAGCAGCTAAAACTTTGGGCAACATTCTATCGATGCAGTCAGGTCTTGGATCAATACCAAAAGCAGGACCAGCAATAGGTAATATTTTGGGAAGAGGCGCAAGCAAGCTTGGAGAAGGAATACAGAATATACCCGTCGTTGGAGGCATCGCAAAAACAATAGGCGATGTAGCCAACGTCATTGCAAAACCAATAGCAAACATAGTCGAGGACTCTACCGGACCGATGGGGATTCTTGGTGGATTAATCAAAAACAGACCGGGAATATTATTTCCAAAGACCCCAGAACAACCAGCTTCCACGCCTACTTTAAATTTTGTTCCGCCGCAAAAAATAGACCCCAGCGTAATGAATACAAGGCAAGACATTGAAGCTCTTCTTGACTCCTTCAGCCCGGATGGTAGTGGTGGAGTTTTGTCAGGCAGTAGTCCTTTTGCATCTAGTTACGTTCCAAGCATTGGCGATGAAATTGTTATTGGTAGACAAGACAGCAGTTTAAGGAATTTGCCGAATCAACCCGGAACCGTAGAGTCTGCAACTATGGATCCGGTTGAGAGAGCGTTAGGAATAGATTTTGATCAGTATAAAAACATAAACACAGATGTAGTTCCGCAGCGCATCAGAGACGCTCAAAGACAAGAGCGAGCCGCACAAACAGAAAAAGTTTTAAGTAACGTCGCTAAGGCCCAAGAGCGAATGGGACCGGATTCTGGTTTTTACGCAAGGTCCACAGGCGCGATTGACAGGGCAAACGCTCCACTAACCATGACCACGCAAGGCGGTCAGCAAAAAGGTTATCGATCCAGTGAAGGATTAGGCGCTAGAGGCTTTGGCGGAATTCAAGGAAGTATGTTGCCTAGGGCAAGCGGAAGCTTTGGCGGAGACAATCCTTTTGCTCCGGGTTATGAGCCACCTGCCCCCGGCTCTCCTGAGTATGG
>LUMU01000751.1_pt1 | contig 18490 bp, 17 predicted proteins | sample 729751 | NCBI WGS metagenome assembly LUMU01 (sample SAMN03860300, study PRJNA289734) | marine metagenome | biome: seawater column; feature: ocean; material: water; isolation source: Red Sea water column Station 192 - depth 100m | place: Saudi Arabia: Red Sea | collected 2011-10-15 | depth 100 m
GCCTCGCCGAAGGTGGGGGGCAGGGGGGCCATGCTCTCGGAGGCGTCCAGCGGGGGGACGACCGACAGGGAGCGGGAGGGCCGGGGCTTGGTGCCCGCGGTCATGTCCCGGACGTAGTCGAGGATCGAGTCGAGCGAGGCGCCCTTCTGCACGTAGCCGTCGGCCCCGTTGGCCAGGGCCCGCTCGGACATCTGGGTGGCGCCGAAGCCGGACAGGACGATGATCTTCGCGCCGGGCACGGTGCGGCGGATGGTCGGCAGCGCCTCGAGGCCGTCCATCACCGGCATCGACAGGTCGAGCAGGACCACGTCGGGGTGCTCGGTGCGCACGAGGTCGATGCCGGCCTTGCCGTCGCCGGCCTCGCCCACGACGTCGAACCCGCCCCGGTTGAGGGCGAGGCGCAGCAGGTCGCGCAGGTCAGCGGTGTCGTCGATGATGACCGTGCGAAGCGGTCGCAAGCGGGTGGCGGGGCTCATGGTCATGGCCTCTCAGGGTCCTTCTGATGCGGTCGGTCGTCGCCGGGTCCGGGGTCGACCGACGGGGTCGGTGAGGCGTCAGCGCCCACGGTGGCGGCGCTGCTGCGGACGAGGTCGAGGGCGTGGTGGCTGTTGCCCAGGAGGTCGGTGATGATCCGGCTCGCGGCGTCGATGGAGACGGCGAGCGACTCCTGGGCCCGCTGGTGGTCGTCGAGATCGAGGGCCATCTTGGCCACGACCAGGCCCTGCAGGACGGTGTCGTTGAGCTCCAGGGCCTGCTGCTCGCGCTGGCGCAGGTCCTGGAAGAGCTGGGCGCCCTCCATGAGCGAGGAGTAGTTGCGCCGCAGCGTCCAGTAGTAGACGCCCACGACCGCGCCCACCACGTCCCACAGCGAGAGCGGCCAGTCCCAGGCCTCGCGCATGGCGTAGCCCTGCGGGTCGTCTATGCCCAGGGACGGCAGCGCCATGTGCACGGCATGGATGCCGTGGTGGACGGCGCAGGAGAAGAAGATGGAGGCGGTGGCCGCACCGAGCGGGTTGCTGCGCAGCTGGCCCGACCGCGCGAGCGGGACCGTGATCGCCAAGGAGATGAGCAGGTAGGCGACGGTGATGATGCCGTTGCAGAGCATGCCGATGACCCAGGGCTCCATGGCCGTCACCTCCTCCTCGTCGTGGTCGGGTGGACCGGTCGTCTCGTGCGTGCGGGTGGGCTGCTGCGGGGGGTGGTCGGGGGCCGTGGGCTCATCCGCCGGCCCCGCTCAGCGACAGCACCAGCAACGCCAGGACCGACACGACGGCCGTGGTGGCCGCCCCGCGGTGCCAGTCGACCCACGCCGGCAGCCGGAGACCGGCGTACGACGTGGGTGGACGGGCACGCAGCAGTGCTGCGCACGCGGCGACCGCCCCGAGCTCCCACGCGGCGGCCGCGAGGTCCCAGGGACCGACCGGCTCGGGCGTGGGCATCAGGCCCAGGGGCAGTCCCCAGGCCCGGGTGGCCGCCCACAGGACGACGCACCCGAGATTGACCGCCACCCCGGCCCGCAGCAGGGCGGGGGTGACCGAGCGCAGCGCGAGCGTGGTCCAGCCGAGCTGGGCCAGCGCCGCGCCAGCGAAGAAGAGACCGAACAGCGTGGCCTCGCGGAAGTGCAGGGGGCCCATGGCGGCGTGCACGCCGGCGGCCGCCGTGCTCGTCACGACGGCCAGGGGGAGCAGCAGCGCCACGTCGCGGGGCAGTGGGCGGGGGGGCGCGGCCGGGCGGGCCGTGAGGGGGCCAGAGGCCTCGAGGGTCGCGAGGCGGCCGGCGGCGGCGGCGCTGCGCAGCGCGGCGACGCGTGCCTCGAACGGGTCGCCGGTCTCGTGCGACCAGGCAGTCACGGGGTCTCCCTCCCACACCCCGTCTCCCCAGGCGAGGTGGCCTGCTCCACACCGTAGGCGCGTCCGGGCGGTCGGGCGAGGGGAATGGACACTTTCCTCACGCGCCCTGCACGACTCGGTCGATCGGAGGGGAGGGGCGGACACGAACGGGCCATGTTTTCGAGAATTCACATGAGTTGAGTGGAACAGACTCAACTTGCGCCGCGTTGCAGCAGGTGAGAGACACACTCGGTCCAGCCGTCCAGGAGGAGACGCCCATGAGTCAGTTCGGTGCCGACAAGTTCACGACCCGCAGCCGGGAGGCGATCGAGACCGCGCAGGTGACTGCCACCTCGGCCGGCCACTCGGCCACCGAGCCCATCCACCTGCTCGTCGCGCTGCTGTCGCAGGAGGACGGCGTCGCCCGCTCGCTGGTGACCAAGGCCGGTGTCGACGCGGCCGCGCTCGTCGCCGGTGCGCGCAGTGCCCTCGAGCAGCTGCCCCGCGCCAGCGGTGCCACCGTGCAGCAGCCCGCGGCCTCGGCCGCGCTCACGCGCGTGCTGGCGTCCGCGCTCGACCTGGCCGCCTCGATGAAGGACGACTACGTCGCGACCGAGCACCTGCTCATCGCGCTGGCCGGCACCGAGTCCAGCGCGCAGAAGGTCCTCACCGACGTGGGGCTGACCGAGGCGGGGCTGCGGGAGGGCCTGACCGCCGTGCGCGGCAGCCGGCGCGTCACCAGCCAGGACGCCGAGGACACCTACGAGGCGCTGGAGAAGTACTCCGTGGACCTCACGGCCGCCGCGGAGGAGGGCAAGCTCGACCCGGTCATCGGTCGCGACGCGGAGATCCGCCGCGTCGTGCAGGTGCTGAGCCGGCGTACGAAGAACAACCCGGTGCTCATCGGCGAGCCCGGCGTCGGCAAGACCGCCGTCGTCGAGGGGCTGGCCCAGCGCGTCGTCGACGGCGACGTCCCCGACTCCCTCAAGGGCCGCCGGGTGCTGTCGCTCGACCTGGCCGCGATGGTGGCCGGCGCGAAGTACCGCGGCGAGTTCGAGGAGCGGCTCAAGGCGGTGCTCGAGGAGATCAAGTCCGCCGAGGGGCAGATCATCACCTTCATCGACGAGCTGCACACCGTCGTCGGTGCGGGCGCCGGCGGCGACTCCGCGATGGACGCCGGCAACATGCTCAAGCCGATGCTGGCGCGCGGTGAGCTGCACATGATCGGTGCGACCACCCTCGACGAGTACCGCGAGCGCATCGAGAAGGACCCCGCGCTCGAGCGGCGCTTCCAGCAGGTGCTGGTCGGCGAGCCGAGCGTCGAGGACACCATCCAGATCCTGCGCGGCATCCAGGAGAAGTACGAGGCGCACCACGGGGTGCGCATCACCGACGCCGCGCTGGTCGCTGCCGCCACCCTGTCCGACCGCTACATCAGCGGCCGTCAGCTGCCCGACAAGGCCATCGACCTCATCGACGAGGCCGCCTCGCGGCTGCGCATGGAGATCGAGTCCTCGCCGGAGGAGGTCGACCAGCTGCGCCGCCACGTCGACCGGCTGAAGATGGAGGAGTTCGCACTGGCCAAGGAGACCGACGACGCCTCGGTCGAGCGGCTCGCCGCGCTGCGCGCCGACCTCGCCGACGCCGAGGAGGAGCTGCGCGGCCTGGAGGCCCGCTGGGAGCGGGAGAAGTCCACGCTCGAGGGCGAGGGCGAGCTGCGTCGCCAGCTCGACGCCCTGCGCATCGAGGCCGAGCGGCTGCAGCGCGAGGGCGACCTCGGCCAGGCCAGCGAGATCCTCTACGGCCGCATCCCCGCGCTGGAGAAGCAGATCGCCGCCGCGGCCGACTCCGCGGAGCAGCGCGACCTCGAGCCGCTGGTCGGCGAGGAGGTCGGCCCCGAGCAGATCGCCGACGTCGTCGAGGCCTGGACCGGCATCCCCACCGGCCGGCTGCTGGAGGGCGAGTCCACCAAGCTGCTGGAGATGGAGGCGGTCATCGGCGAGCGGCTCATCGGCCAGCGTGAGGCGGTCACGGCCGTCAGCGACGCCGTACGCCGCTCGCGGGCCGGGATCTCCGACCCCAACCGGCCCACGGGGTCGTTCCTGTTCCTCGGCCCGACCGGTGTCGGCAAGACCGAGCTCGCGAAGGCGCTGGCGGACTTCCTGTTCGACGACGAGCGGGCGATCGTGCGGATCGACATGAGCGAGTACTCCGAGAAGCACGCGGTCTCGCGGCTGGTCGGTGCCCCTCCGGGCTACGTCGGCTACGACGAGGGCGGTCAGCTGACCGAGGCGGTCCGCCGCCGCCCGTACTCCGTCGTCCTGCTCGACGAGGTCGAGAAGGCCCACCCCGAGGTCTTCGACATCCTGCTGCAGGTGCTCGACGACGGTCGGCTCACCGACGGCCAGGGCCGCACCGTCGACTTCCGCAACACGCTGCTGATCCTCACCAGCAACCTGGGCTCTCAGCACCTCGTCGACCCGCTGCTGGACCCGGAGAAGCGCAAGGAGTCGGTGCTGGCGGTCGTGCGGTCGGCCTTCAAGCCGGAGTTCCTCAACCGGCTCGACGAGATCGTCACCTTCGACGCGCTGTCCAAGGACGACCTGACCCACATCGTCGACCTGCAGCTCGCGCTGCTGGAGAAGCGGCTGGCCGTGCGCCGGATCAGCATCGCCGTCTCCGACGCCGCGCGGACCTGGCTGGCCGACGTCGGCTACGACCCGGCGTACGGCGCCCGCCCGCTGCGCCGGCTGATCCAGTCGGCCATCGGCGACCCGCTGGCCCGGATGCTGATCAGCGGCGAGGTCACCGACGGGGGCACGGTGTCGGTCGACGTCGGCGACGACGGGCTGGTCCTCTCCGCCGGCTGAGGCGCACCCGTCCGGTGCGCTCGGAGGCGGGAACGCTCCCGTCCGGGCGCACCCCCGGCGCCGGGATCCACCCCTTCCACTCCTTCGTCGCTCCAGGGGGGCCAATCCCGCCACCCGCCGCCGGGGGTGCGCCCGGCCGTCCGCGTCCCCACCTCAGCGGCGGGACGCCCCGACTCAGCGGCGGGCGGCGGCGAGCTGGGGGCCGGAGAGGAAGAGTGCGTCGTCGACGAGGGCGCCGCGCAGGTCGGCACCGCGCAGGTCGGCGCCCAGCAGGTCGGCGGGGCCGAGGTCGACGCCCGAGAGGTCGGCCCCGATCAGCAGGGCGCCGCGGAGGCCGGCGCCGTGCAGGTCCGCCCCGCGGAGGTCGGCGCCGGCCAGGTCCGCTCGGGAGTGGTCCGGGCGTCCGGGTCCGCGCACCCGGCGCGAGGCGGCCCCCAGCAGCTCCCCGCAGGTCTCGTGCAGCTCGTCGAGGTCGGCGGTCAGCAGCTCCAGCGGCGGGGCGTCGCGGAGGGTCCACAGCTGCTCGGCGAGTGCCGCCGCGGCAGGGTCGGGGGAGCGCCGTTCGACCTCCTCGAGGTGCAGCAGCATCTCGTGGAGCAGCCGCTGAGCGGACAGGACGGCCGCCATCTCGCCGAGGTCCTCGACCTCGCGCCACGAGCGGCCCCCGTAGGTGACCGCCGTGAGGTGCTGCCCGGCACCGAAGCACTCGAAGGTCGCGCAGCCCGACCATCCCTTCTCGACCAGGTCGGCGTGGATGCCGCAACGGTCGTCGGCGAGGAGGTTCCGGCACGGCACCTGGCCGGGCTTGTCGGCCCCGAACCCGTCGTCGCGGCGGTAGGGCAGCAGGACGCAGCACAGCCCGGTGCACGCCGAGCAGTCCGCGGTCAGGGCGGCGGCGCGGCCGTCGCCGAGGGAGTCCGGGAGCACCCGCCCATCATCCCCGTGCCCGTCCAGCCGGACGGACCGGGCGTCGGTGGGGCGTGACCGGGGCACGACCGGCACCCGGCGTACGACGCTGGGCGCGGCGCGCACCCAGCGGTCTGCTGGAATGGGGCCGTGCCGAACCCCCACGACCGCCCCCGCCAGGTGACGATGGCCGGCTGGGTGACGATCCTCGGGTCGGTCCTGGTGATCCTCTCCGTGTTCGCCCAGATCGGCTCCCTGGACTCCCTCGACACCCGCCGCGGCATCGAGGAGCTGCTCGCGAACCCGCCGCTGCACGCGCTGGACCTCGAGGTCACCTCCGTCCTCGACGTCGTCCGCCTGCTCGCGACGGTGACCGGCGCGCTGGCCGCGGCCACCGCCATCCTGGGCTGGCAGGTGATGCAGCGCAGCCGCTCCGCCCGGTTGGCGCTCACGGTCCTGGCGGTGCCGCTGTTCCTCCTCGGCTTCGTCACCGGCGGCTTCGCGACCTCCCTGGTGGCCGCGGCGCGACGCAGGTGACGCCGGCGACGCCGGCGATGACCGGCCTTCGGGCACAGGCTGGCCCCCGCCGCTCCCGCCGCAGGACGCCCCCACGGATGGTCCCGCGCAGGGGCGGCCCGACGGCCCCGCGCCCTACACCGGCTTCGGCCAGCAGCCCGGTCAGGAGTCGGGCCAGTTCCCCGGGCCGCAGGGTGGTGCGTGGCCCCAGCAGCTCTCGCCGTACGCCGCCGGCGACCGCGCCCCGCGAGGGCCCGCTCCGCAGCCGCTGCGCGCGGGGCTGGTGATCACCTGGGTGACCTGCGCGATGGTGCTGCTCGGGCTCGGGCTGAGCGTGGTCGCGATGGCGATCGACCCGTCGCTGGTCGACGACGAGATCCAGCGCGCGATGGACGAGCAGCCGGCCATGGCCGCCGAGGTGACCGTCGAGCAGGTGCGGATCGCGCTGTTCGTGGTGCTGGGCGGCTTCGCGCTGTGGGCGCTCCTGGCTGCCGGTCTCGCGGTCCTCGCCTGGGTCGGCCGCTCGTGGGCCTGGATCCTGCTCTGCATCTCCGCCGGCCTGGCCGCGGGCCTCTTCCTGGCCGTCACCGTGCTGGGCGGTCTGGTGGCCGTCGTGGCCCTCGCCGCGTCCTCGGGCACCCTCGCGCTGCTGATCAGGCCCGAGGTGCGGGAGTGGTACCGCCGCTGAACGAGTCGTGCCCCTGAGCGGGCGCCATGACGCCCGTTCAGGGGCACGACCCCCTTCGGGACAGCGTCAGCGGGCGAGGTCGGCCGACGCCAGCCGCTGGATCCCCTCGGTGATCACCTCGCCGGTCTTGCAGAACGCCCACCGCACCAGGTGCCGCCCGGCCGCGGGGTCGTCGGAGAAGAACCCCTGCAGCGGGATGGGGACGACCCCGGCCCGCTCGGCGACGCCGAGGCTGAAGGTCCGCCCGTCCTCCCAGCCGAGGTGCTCGACGTCGGTGACGGTGAAGTAGGTGCCCTCGCTGCGGCGCGGGGAGAGCCCGACCGACGACAGCCCCTCGATCAGCAGGTCGCGGCGCTCCTGCAGGTCGCGCGCCAGCGCCCCGGGCCAGTCGGCCTCGGCGTCGAGGGCGTGGGCGACGGCCGGCTGGAGCGGCGCGCCGGAGGTGAAGGTCAGCCACTGCTTGGCCGCGAGCACGGCGGCGACCAGCGGCGCCGGGCCGGTGGCCCACCCGACCTTCCAGCCGGTGAAGGACCACGACTTGCCCACGCTGGAGAGGGTGAGCGTCCGCTCGCGCATCCCGGGCAGGCTCGCCAGCGGCACGTGCCCCTCTGCCGACAGGGCGTCGTCGAAGACCAGGTGCTCGTAGACCTCGTCGGTGACCACCAGCAGGTCGTGCTCGGTCGCGACGTCGGCGACGGCCTGCAGCTCCTCGCGGGTCAGCACGGTCCCGGTCGGGTTGTGCGGGGTGTTGAGCAGGATCATCCGGGTGCGGGGCGTGATCGCCGCGCGCAGCTCGTCGGGGTCGGGGCGGAAGTCGGGCGCGCGGAGCGTCACCCCGCGGCGTACCCCGCCGGCCATCGAGATCATCGCGTCGTAGGAGTCGTACGACGGCTCCAGCACCACCACCTCGTCGCCGGGCTCCACGAGCGCGAGCAGGGCCGCCGCGATGCCCTCGGTCGCCCCGGTGGTCACGCAGACCTCGGTGTCGGGGTCGAGCTCGATGCCGTGGTGGCGCTGCTGGTGCCGGGCGATCGCCTGGCGCAGCGCGGGCACGCCGATGCCGGGGGCGTACTGGTTCGCGCCCTCGCGCAGCGCCTCCACCGCGCGCTCGACGACCGAGGCGGGGCCGTCGACGTCGGGGAACCCCTGACCGAGGTTGACCGCCCCCGTCCGCACCGCGAGTGCCGACATCTCCGAGAAGATCGTCGGCGGGATCCCGGCCAGGCGGGAGGCGAGCAGCGGACGATCAGCGGGGGCCACCATGCCCACCACCGTAGACACGGCCGCCTGCGCGCCCTGTTGAATGTCCCCCGTGACCGACGCGAACGCCACGGACCCGGCGCTGGCCGCCGACATCGACGCCCGCTGCCGCCTGACCGGCACCTTCACGCTGCGCTCGGGGCAGGTGGCCGACACCTACTTCGACAAGTACCTCTTCGAGGCCGACCCCGCCCTGCTCAAGCGGGTCGCGACGCAGATGGTGCCGCTGCTGCCGGAGGACACCGAGCTGCTCGGCGGGCTCGAGCTCGGCGGCGTGCCGATCGCGACGATGGTCGCGCAGCTGACGGGCACGCCGGCGCTGTTCGTGCGCAAGTTGGCCAAGGAGTACGGCACCTGCAAGCTCGCCGAGGGCCCCGACGTGTCCGGCCGCCGGATCACGCTGATCGAGGACGTGATCACCACCGGTGGCGCGGTCCGCGACGCGACGCGAGAGCTGCGCGCGGCCGGCGCGATCGTGGAGACGGTGGTCTGTGCGATCGACCGCAGCCCCGAGGGCGAGAACCCGCTGGCCGACGTCGGCCTCGAGGTGCGCCCCGTGCTGACCCGCGCCCAGCTCGACGCCGCGTCCCAGGCCGCCGGCTGATGACCGCCTCCGACGTCACCGCCGAGCCGGTACGCCGCTCGCGGGCCCTGCTCCCGCTCGACCTGCTCCGGGGCTTCCTCATCGGGATGGCCGAGCTGGTCCCGGGCGTCAGCGGGGGCACGGTGGCGCTGGTGACCGGCGTCTACGACGAGCTCATCGACTCCGCGTCGCACGTGATCGGCGCCGCCCGGCAGGGCGTCTCCGGCCGGACCGCCGCGCTGCGGACCGAGCTCGCGCGCACCGACTGGTGGCTGGTCCTGCCCGTGCTGGTCGGCATGGGCGCCGCGGTGCTGACGGTGGCCGGCGTCATGGAGTCCTTCGTCTCCGACCACCCCGAGCACGCCCGGGGGCTGTTCTTCGGCCTGGTGCTGGTCAGCATCCTGGTGCCGATCCGGATGCTCCCCGAGGCGACCCGGCCGCGCTGGGCCGACGCGCTGCTGGTGGTCGCCGTGGCCGTGGTCGCCTTCGTGGTCGTGGGACTGGCCGGCTCGGGTGCGACCGCGGACCCGCCGCTGGTGCTGGTCGCCCTCGCAGCCTCGGTCGCGATCTGCGCGCTGGTGCTGCCCGGGGTCTCCGGGTCGTTCTTCCTGCTGACGGTCGGGCTCTACACGACCACCCTGGACGCGGTCGACTCCCGCGACCTGGTCTACGTGGGGGTCTTCGCGGTGGGTGCGATCAGCGGGCTCGTGGTCTTCGTGCCGGTGCTGCGGCACCTGCTGCACGCGCACCGCCGCACCACGCTGCTGGTGATGTCTGGCCTGCTGGCCGGGTCGCTGCGCGCGCTGTGGCCCTGGCAGGAGGTGCCCGAGGGCGCAGCGGGGGAGGCGCACGGCCCGGGGGCGCTGCTGGCGCCGTACGACCCGGTGGGCGGGCCGGTGCTGCTGATGCTGCTCGGGGCGGCCGTCGTAGCCGCGCTGCTCAGCCTCGAGACCTGGCGAGCTCGCGTCGCCACTCGATGACCAGCGGGATCGCGAAGACCGCGAGGATCGCGAGCAGCGCGAAGTCGAGGTTGTCGCCGAGCCACTTGATGTTGCCGAGGAAGTAGCCGAGCAGCGTGATGCCGACGACCCACAGCACCGCGCCGACGAAGCTCCACACGAAGAACATGCCGCGGTCCATCCGGGTTGCGCCGGCCACCACGGTGATGAAGGTGCGCACGAAGGCCACGAACCGGCCGAGCACCAGCGCGACCGCGCCGTGCTCGTCGAAGAACTCGTGGGTGCGGTCGAAGTGCTTGCGGCGCAGCAGCCGCCCGTCCCGCTCGTAGAGCGGCGGCCCGATGCGCCGGCCTATCTCGTAGCTCGGTGGCGATGAACAGCCCGATGCTGAACAGCAGGGTGTCGCCGGGCAGGAACGGGAACAGCAGCCCGCACTCGACGAACAGCACCGCCAGGCTGATCCAGAAGAGCGCCTCCCCGAAATGACCCAGCCACCACTCCAGGTCGAGGAACTCGATGCCGAACAGGAGCGGCTCGATCCCCATCACCCGTTCAGCCTAGCCAGCACCCCCGACTACCGTGCGGGGGTGTCGCGAATCGAGCACCCCTCGGCGGGACCGGCGGAGCCCGCCGAGGAGCGGTCCCCGGCCGAGGACGGTCGGCGAGCGCCGTACGACCCGATGCCGCACGGTCCCGACGAGGTGGGCGTCGGCCCCTGGCCCGGCGAGTGGCCCGAGGGCGAGCACTGGGACCCAGCGCTGCTGCGTGACGGCGACCGTCGCAACGTGGTCGACCGCTACCGCTACTGGTCGATGGAGGCGATCCGCGCCGACCTCGACACCCGCCGCCACGGCTTCCACGTCGCCATCGAGAACTGGCAGCACGACTTCAACATCGGCACCGTCGTCCGCTCGGCCAACGCCTTCCTCGCCGCCGAGGTCCACATCGTCGGCAACCGCCGCTGGAACCGCCGGGGCGCGATGGTCACCGACCGTTACCAGCACGTGCGGCACCACCCCACGGTCGAGGACCTCTCGGCCTACCTCCGCGAGCGCGACCTGCCGTTGTACGGCGTGGACAACCTGCCCGGCTCCGCGCACCTGGAGACGCTCGCGGTGCCGCGGGAGGTCTGCTTCCTGTTCGGGCAGGAGGGGCCCGGGCTCTCCGCGGCCGCCCGCGAGGCCTGCGACGCCACCTTCTCCATCGCCCAGTTCGGCTCGACCCGGTCCATCAACGCCTCGGCCGCGGCCGCCATCGCGATGCACACCTGGGTCGTCCAGCACGCCGACCTCTCCCACGACGACACCTGGCGCGGCTGAGCCCTGCTCGACCACCGGGACGTCATACGGGCGAGACTTCCACTGTCAGCGATGTCCTGAGACTTCACAGGACGTCCGCTTCCGCTGGGCGTAGGACGTCCCACGCCAGCGCTAGCCGGCAGCGCAGGGCCGAACGCGACGCCGGGCCGGACCACGAGGGTCCGACCCGGCGTGCGTCGGGGAGGGAGGGGCTCAGCGGCAGGCGCGCCGCAGGTCGAACTTCTTCACCTGGCCGCGGTCGATGTAGAGGTTCTTCTTGCTCTCCACCTTGCCGTCGACCTCGCAGGTGAGGACGTAGCGCTCCTTGATGCCCTTCACCTTCGAGGACTTCGCGGAGAACTGGCCGACCTCGACGGTGTAGGACGGGGTCACCGAGGCGTAGTTGATGACCTCGATGACGTAGGTGCCGGCCGGGGCGTCCGGGATCTCGACGGCCTCGCCGGAGCCCGGCAGGTTGCCCGAGGTGCCCATCTCGACCAGCTCGTCACCCTTCTTGAGGTAGACCGCGAGATCGAGGTCGTCCGGGGTCGGCCAGGTCAGGTCGACCCGCAGGACGTCCGAGGCCTTCTTCGCGACGTACTCGTGGGTGGCGGTGCCGATGCCCGGGATGGTCACCGAGCCCTCGATGGTCTCCGAGGCGAACGGGGCGTCGGCCAGCTCGTCGACCTTCTTGCCCATGACCACGGGACGGGTCGAGGGGTTCACGATCCAGCTGAACGTGCCCTTCTTGCCCACCGTGATGGAGGAGTCGACGAAGTCCTCGAAGCTGGAGTCCCAGGTCGGGGAGTCGAAGTCCTTGCGCAGGCGGATCGTGGCGCCCTTGGGGGCCTTGCCCTTGAGGACACCGTGGTACTTGGTGTCGACGGCGTGCTTGAGGGCGATGAAGTAGGCCTCGCGGTTGCCCTTGCCGGCGTACTCGCCCGCACCGAGGTACTGGTCCACGACGTCCTCGAAGGGCGGGTGGAACTCGTCGGGGCCGATCTCGAAGGTGTAGCCGTAGCCACCGGTGGCGTTGTAGGACCAGTCCTCGGTCGTACCGGTGGTGTCGTAGAGCTGCCAGCCGTGCTGGTTGGAGTAGCCGTTCTGGGCGGCCATCTTGGCGCCGACCTTCTTCAGTCCCTTCTCGTCGGGGCTGTCGCCCACCGGGAGGCCGTCGGGGCCGATGGTGGACGGGGCCACGCCGTTGGGGCGCAGGATCAGGTTGCCGAAGGTGTGGTTGGAGATGAGCATCGTGACCTGGCGGCTGCGCACCAGCTCCTGGATGTTCTGGGTCTCCGGCTCGGAGAACGGGGCCGCGCCGCGGTAGGTCGGGTCGAGGGGACCGGCCTCGACCTCGGTGAGGTTGGGCGTGCTGCCGGCCGCTCCCGGGCCGCCCCAGAAACCCCCGTAGTTGCGGTTGAGGTCGACGCCGAGGAGGAAGCCGCCGTTGGTGGTCACCTGCAGGGCGCAGGTGCCGTCGGGGGTGTCGACCCCGTCGATGAGGCGGCAGTTCTTGCGCATGTAGGCGTGGCCGGGAGTGCCGAGGATGGAGACGGTGCCGCCTCCGTCGAGGGCGCGCAGGTCGACGAACTCGCCGTCGGTGCGCGAGAGGTCGAAGCCGTCGGCGTTGACCACCGGGACCACGATCACGCGGCCCTTCTTCAGCAGCTTGGTGGTGCGCTTGTTCTTGCCGTAGCCCTCGGCCAGGTCGATGGCGAACTCCATCGCGTTCTCGCCCGAGGGCCACTCGCGGGCGTGGTGCAGACCCATCAGCACGAAGGTCGGCTTGCCGGTGTCGGGGCCCTTGACGCCCTGGCCGATCTCGACGGCCTGGACGGTGCGACCGTCGAGGGTGGGGTGGTTGAGCTCGAACATCTTGACGTGCTGGGGGAACCGCTCGGCGAGGTCGGCCATGTCGGCGTTGTAGTCCTCGAGCGTGCGGTAGCCGTCGCGACCGGACGGCAGCGGGCTGCGCTGGACCGAGTCGGCGTAGGCCTCGTCGCTCTTCCAGACCTCCAGCGACCGGGCGACGAGGTCGGGGATCTCGACGTCGTAGGTCAGGCCCGCGGCCAGCAGCAGCGCACGGTCGGTCGCCGAGTGCAGGACGACCTCGACGTAGTCGTGGCCGGCGTGCTCGGTGAGGTCCAGACCCAGCTTGGACAGCACCATCTTGTCGGCGCGGGTGGGGGTGTCGACCTTGACCAGCTGGGGCCGGAAGACGTTGGCGGGGGAGGTCGTGGCGGCCTCGGACCCGATCGCCGTGAGAGGGGCGAGGGCGAGGGCGGCCAGCGTGGCGGTCGCCGCGAGGGCGGTGCGGCGGGCGCGGGTTCGGCGGTTCATCGTCGAGCTCCTGGGGTGTCCCGAGTCAGGGGATGGCGGGTTGGAGATGTCAACGCGGGATCGGCCGTCAGGTCACGCACCTGAGGTGCGCCTCACGCGCCTTGCCCGAGCGGCGCCGCGCGCTCAGCAGCGCCGCAGGGTGAGGCGGACCTGTTCGCCGCGGTCGACGCGGACCCTCGTCGCCCGGGCCTTCCCGCGCCCGTCGTCGCAGGTCAGGCGGTACTTCTCGGTGCGTTGCGAGGTCGGGCGCGTCGACGGGTTGACGTGCCAGGTGAACCGGCCGGAGCGGGGGACGACCAGGGTGGTCCGGAGCCGGGCCGGACTGGACCCCTCCCAGGTGGTCGTCGAGGCGTCGCGGGTGAGGGGCGCGAGGGCGATGAGGTACGCCGCGCGGTTGCCGCCGCCGGGGCGGTCGGCCCCGACGTACTCGTCGACGACGTCCTCGAAGGGCGGGTGGAACTCGGTGGGCCCGATCTCGAAGGTGAACCCGAACGCGCCGGTGGCGGCGTAGGCCCAGTCCTCGGTGGTGCCGACACCGTCGTAGAGCTCGTGGCTGCGCTGGTTGGTGTAGCCGTTCTCGGCGGCGAAGCGTGCGCCGAGGCGGCGCAGGGCGCGCTCGTCGGGCGCGAGCCCGAGCGGGACGCCGCCGTCGGTGACGTGGTCGGGAGCCCCGGCCCACGGGCGCAGCACGAGGTTGCCGGAGGTGTGGTTGGTGATGAGGGTCGTGACCTGGCGCGACAGCACGAGGTCGCGGACGTTGCGGGTCTCGGGCTCGGAGAAGGCGTCCGCGCCGTGGTGGCGCGGGTCGAGCAACCCGGCGTGGAGCTCGGTGACGCTCGGGGTGGCGCCGGCGGCGCCCGGGCCGCTCCACCACTGGCCGTAGTTGCGGTTGAGGTCGACGCCGAGGCCGAAGCCCGCGGGGGTGGTCAGCATCGCCGCGCACGTGCCGTCGGGGGTGTCGACGCCGGCGACGAGCCGGCAGTTCTTGCGGAGGTAGGCCAGGCCCGGGGTCAGCACCTGCGTGGCGACCGGCAGCAGGGTGCCGCTCGGGTCGAGGGGGTGGAGCACGTTGAGGTCGATCAGCCCGCCGGAGGTGCGAGACAGGTCGAACCCGTCGGGGTTGACCACGGGCACGACGACCACGCGCACGCGCCGCAGCAGTCGGCGCACGTCGCGGTCGGTGCGCTCGAGCGCCACCAGGTCGTGGGCGAGCTCCATCGTGTGCTCGGCCGAGGGCCACTCGCGGGCGTGGTGCAGCCCCAGCATCACGAAGGTGGGGCGGCCGTCGGCAGGGCGCCGGACCCGGTGGGCGATCTCGACGCCGTGCACCTCGCGGCCGTCGAGGCCGGGCTCGGGGAGCGTCAGGTGCCGCACGAGCGAGCGGTGCTCGCGAGCCAGGTCGCGCAGCTCGGTCTCGTAGTCCTCGAGGGTGCGGTACGACGTGCGGCCCGACGGCAGCGGGGAGCGGACCGTGCGGGCGGCGTACTCCGCGTCGAGGCGGTTGCGCTCGGCCTCCCGCGCCAGCAGGTCGGGGACCAGCACCTCCGAGGCCAGGCCGGAGGCGTCCAGGCGGGCGCGTTCGGCGGCGGTGTGCAGGACGACGTCCACGCCCTCGGTGCCGCCGTGCTCGGTGAGGTCGAGCCCGAGTGCCCCCACGAGGTCGGGGTCGGCGTCGACCCGGACCAGCTGGGGTGTCCAGGGCCGCTCGGTGGAGACCGCGGCGGGGCTCGGGCCCAGCAGCGAGGCGGCGAGCGCGGCGGAGCCGACCGCGGCGGCGAGGAGGGGGCGGCGGAGGGGGGCCATGACTGCGCAACGCACGGCAGCCGGCGTGGTGACGGGTCCCGCGGGTTCTGGGACCGGATTCACACCCTCCGCAGGTCGGCCAGGAGACGCCGGTGGGTCAGCTCGACGACCGCCTCGCGGGCAGGGACGTCGGTGAGCAGGTAGGCGGCCCCGAGCAGACCGTCCGGCTCGAAGGTGATCGCCAGGTCGACGGTGCAGCCGGCGGGGTGCCGGTCCACGCGCAGCTCGAGGACCACCCGGCCCGGCGCCCGCACCGCGGCCTCCAGCACCAGCCGGTGCCCGGTCGCGGTGGTGCCGGCGGCCAGGACCCGCCAGAAGCCGGCGCGGTCACCGGCCCGGAGCAGCGGCCCGTCGGCCACGGGCCAACGGCGACCACCGCCGAGGGCCAGCCGGTCGAGGGCTCCGCGGACAACGAAAGGTGCGGCATCGACGTACCAGTGGCGGCCGTGGCCGGCACCCGCCAGCACCGCCCACGCCTCGTCGGCGGACCGGACCGACGTCGAGCGGCGGCCGGACGTGCGCAGCGACCGGGGCAGGGGCGGGCGGGGGGAAAGGGACGGACGACCCATCGAGACCACGGACCCTTCCTACTAGGGTGAGCGGCGTCTGACCCCACCCGAGGAGCGCCACGTGCCCATCGCCACCCCTGAGAAGTACGCCGAGATGCTGGACGCCGCGAAGGCCGGCGCCTACGCCTTCCCCGCCATCAACGTCTCGTCCAGCCAGACCCTCAACGCGGCGCTGCAGGGCTTCGCCGACGCCGGCTCCGACGGGATCATCCAGGTCTCCACCGGTGGCGCCGAGTACCTCTCCGGCCCCACGCGCAAGGACATGGTGACCGGGTCGGTGGCGTTCGCGGCGTACGCCGCCGAGCTGGCCAAGAACTACCCCGTCAACGTCGCGCTGCACACCGACCACTGCCCCAAGGACAAGCTCGACGGCTTCGTCCGCCCGCTGCTCGACATCTCCGCGGAGCGGGTCAAGCGCGGCGAGGCGCCGCTGTTCCAGTCGCACATGTGGGACGGCTCGGCCGTGCCGCTGGAGGAGAACCTCTCGATCGCCGGCGAGCTGCTGGAGAAGTGCATCGCGGCCAAGATCATCCTCGAGATCGAGGTCGGCGTGGTCGGCGGCGAGGAGGACGGCGTCGAGAACGAGATCAACGAGAAGCTCTACTCCACCCCCGAGGACGCCATCGCGACCGCGAAGGCGCTCGGCTACGGCGACCGCGGCTACTACATGACCGCGCTGACCTTCGGCAACGTGCACGGCGTCTACAAGCCGGGCAACGTCAAGCTGCGCCCCGAGGTGCTGAAGCAGGCCCAGGAGGCCGTGGTCGGCGAGTTCGGTCTCGAGGCCGGCGCCAAGCCGTTCCACCTGGTCTTCCACGGCGGCTCGGGTTCGACCGCCCAGGAGATCTCCGACGCGGTGGACTACGGCGTGGTGAAGATGAACGTCGACACCGACACCCAGTACGCCTTCACCCGTCCGGTCGCCGCGCACATGTTCCAGAACTACGACGGCGTGCTGAAGGTCGACGGCGAGGTCGGCAACAAGAAGGCCTACGACCCGCGTGCCTGGGGCAAGGCCGCGCTGAGGGGCACGACTGCGTCCGGGGTCAGGGGCGCCTGGCACCATGGCGCCCATGAGCATCGGACAGGACCTGATGGCGGGCCCGCCGCCCACCCACCTCCCCGAGGACCCGGCCGCGGCCGCGCTGGCCTCCGGCCAGGACAAGTACGCCGTCGCCAAGCAGTTCCCCGCCAGCCCGTTCGCCTGGGCCGCGCTGGCCGGCCAGGCCGCGGAGGACCAGTCGGACCCCGTCACGATCTACGCCTACGCCCGGGTCGGCTACCACCGCTCGCTGGACATGCTGCGCCGCAACGGCTGGAAGGGCCACGGTCCGGTGCCGTGGGAGCACGAGCCCAACCGCGGGTTCCTCATGTGCCTGGCGCTGCTGGCCCTGGCCGCCCAGGCCATCGGCGAGACCGACGAGTGGGAGCGCTGCTCGGGCTTCCTGCGCGACTCCAGCCAGACCGCGTTCGACCAGCTGCTGACCGACCTGGGCTGAGGCGGGTTACTCCGCATCCCATTTCCTGCTTACTGGCCAGTAAGCAGGAAATGGGATGCGTCGTATCCCCACCCCAGGCCGTCGATGTAGGCCCGGTGCGCCTCGAGGGAGGCCACGCCGGCGTCGAAGGTCGCAGTGGTGTCGACGGCGTGGGTGGCCTGGGGTGACCCGAAGGCCCACACCTCTCCGACCCCGCCCCACTTCTCCAGCGACCCGCCGCCCTCGACGAGCTGCTCGGTGAAGACCCAGCGGTTGCCCGCGTCCCGCACGGCGTCGAGGACCGCCCTGCCGACCGCGATGTGGTCGGCCTGGTTGAGGTTGGCCCCGCCCCAGGTGTCGCGGAAGTTGCCGGTCAGCACCACCTCGGGCCGGTGCCGGCGCACCGCCTCGGCGATCGCGCGGCGCAGGGGCACGCCGTGCTCCAGGACGCCGTCGGGCAGGCCGAGGAAGTCGACCGTGTCGACGCCGACGACCCGCGCCGACTCGACCTGCTCGGCCTCCCGGACCGGGCGGCACTCCTCGGGCGGCATCGCGTCGATGCCGGCCTCGCCGCTGGTCACCATGCAGTAGACGACCTGCTTGCCCTGGCCTGTCCACCGTGCGACGGCCGCGGCCGCGCCGAACTCCAGGTCGTCGGGGTGGGCGACCACGCACAGCAGCCGCTCCCAGTCCTCGCGCAGCGTCTCCAGCGGTGCCGGTGCCTCGGTGCTCATGGCGCCATCGTGCTCCTCCATGGAGCTTCTGGCTACGCCCCCGCAGCGGCCCGCGCGATGCGGAGCAGACGCGCCGCGTCGCCGCTCGGGCGCCGGCTCGGCAGCCACACCGCGCGCAGCGTGCGGCTGAGGTCGAGCCCGTCGACGGGCACCTCGACGAGGGCGCCGGCGGCGAGCTGGTCGGCCACGCCCAGCTCGCTGAGCACCGCCGGCAGGTCGCCCTGCAGCGCGGCCGCGCGCACGGCGGCGGTGCTGGAGCACCCGCCGTCGGGTCGGCGGCTCGAGGTCCGCACCGACGCGCCGGGCGTGCAGGTCTACACCGGCGAGGCGCTGCCCGGCACGCCCGGGAAGGACGGTCGCCCCCTCGCGCCCCGCGCGGGCGTGGCACTGGAGGCCCAGGACCTGCCCGACGCCCCGGGGCGCCCCGCGTTCTGGCCGCCGGTGCTGCGTCCGGGGGAGGAGTACGCCCGGACGACCTGGTGGCGCTTCGGCTGAGCCGCCTCAGCGGGTGCCGTAGAGGGTGGTGCGCTCGCGCACCGGGCGGTCGATGCCGGCCCCGATCTCCTGCAGCTCGGCGACCGTCTTGGCCGAGCCGTGCTCGGAGCCGGCCATCCGCGAGATCGTCTCCTCCATCAACGTGCCGCCGAGGTCGTTGGC
>LUMU01000207.1_pt1 | contig 18312 bp, 15 predicted proteins | sample 729751 | NCBI WGS metagenome assembly LUMU01 (sample SAMN03860300, study PRJNA289734) | marine metagenome | biome: seawater column; feature: ocean; material: water; isolation source: Red Sea water column Station 192 - depth 100m | place: Saudi Arabia: Red Sea | collected 2011-10-15 | depth 100 m
GCGCTGGCCACCTTGTCGGTCTGTGACTCCCACCTCGCTCGCACCGGCGGCGAGCTGCTCGCCGAGCGGCTGCGCCTCGTCGAGGCCCTGCGGCCCCACGTCGCGACGGCGTACGCCGCTGTCGCCAGGGGTGCGGGGCGCGACGCCGCCGACGTGGAGTACCGGCCGAGCCTGGAGCTGCCCGAGCGGGCGTGGGAGCTGGACGCGCTGGAGCTGGGCGACCGGCTGCTGGTCGAGGTCGAGGCCCGGCGTCGAGACGAGCTCGACCGGGGCGTCTCGTTGGTGGGTCCGCACCGCGACGACCTGCTGCTGACGCTGGGTCCGGGCGAGGACGCCTCCGTCGAGGACTCCCCTCCCCGCCTGCCGGTGAAGGGCTACGCGTCGCACGGGGAGTCGTGGTCCTTCGCGCTCGCGCTGCGGCTGGCCTCCTACGACCTGCTGCGCTCGGAGGGCGACGACCCGATCCTGGTGCTCGACGACGTCTTCGCCGAGCTGGACGCCGAGCGGCGCGACCAGCTCGCCGGGCTCGTGGCGGGCGCCGAGCAGGTGCTGGTCACCGCGGCGGTGCCCGAGGACCTCCCCGAGGCGCTGGCCGGGGCCCGCTTCGTCGTGGCCGGGGGCGAGGTCACCCGTGACGGGTGAGCCGCGGCAGTCCGACCCCGGCGACCCCGGCGAGGAGGGCGGTGCCGAGCGACAGGAGGACCAGGAGGACCTGCCGCACTCCGACGACGGGCTGGACCTCGCGCGCCGGATGGCCCGGTCGGTGGCCGGCTCCGGGCTCACCCCGCGCCGACCCCGGCGCAAGCGTCGCCCGAGCGACCCCGCGCGTCCCTCGGCCGCCGACGACCGCGACCCGCAGCTGCTCGACAACACCCTGGCCCGGCTGGTCGCCGACCACGGGTGGGCGCTGGACCTGAAGGTGCGCGGCGTCTTCGCGCGCTGGCCCGAGCTGGTGGGCGCGGAGATCGCGAGCCACACGACTCCCGAGACCTTCTCCGACGGGCGCCTGGTCGTCCGCACCGACTCGACGGCCTGGGCCACCCAGCTCACGCTGCTGGCACCCCAGCTGGTGGCTCGCCTCAACGAGGACCTGGGCCCCGGCACGGTGACCCTCATCGAGGTGCTCGGCCCCCACCTGCCGACCTGGCGCAAGGGACCGCGGTCCACCCGGGACGGCCGCGGGCCGCGCGACACCTACGGCTGAGCGGGGGGCGACGCCCGGCTGGTCGCGCAGGAGGCGATCTGCGGGCCCGTCGGCCGTACCGGCCCCTGTCCGCCCCCCTGCCAGGACCTCCTGGGGCCCTTCCCGGGCCGCTGAGAGGCCATCGAGCACCGCTGTCGTCCCCAGCCGGATGCCTGCCTCCCGGCCTGGAGCCCTCTGAAGGGGTATCATGGCGATCGGGTCGCCACGGGCGACCTGTTGTGTGCCACGGCTCGTGCAGAGCCTTGAGAGGACGAGGTGCCAGTGTCTGAGGACAAGCCGGTCGAGACCCCGCAGGAGAGCACTCCCCAGGTGGTCGGCGGCGTCGAGTACGACGCCTCCGCGATCCAGGTCCTCGAGGGGCTCGAGGCCGTCCGCAAGCGGCCGGGCATGTACATCGGGTCGACCGGTGAGCGCGGCCTGCACCACCTGATCTGGGAGATCGTGGACAACGCGGTCGACGAGCGGATGGCCGGCTACTGCGACCGCATCGTCGTCACGCTGTGCGCGGACGGAGCCGTGCGGGTCGAGGACAACGGCCGCGGCATCCCGACCGACACCGCGCCCGGCCAGGAGCTCCCCGCCCTCACGCTCGCCCTGACCGTGCTGCACGCCGGCGGCAAGTTCGGCGGCGGCGGCTACAAGGTCTCCGGTGGTCTGCACGGGGTGGGCGTCTCGGTCGTCAACGCGCTGTCGACCCACGTGGTCGCCGAGGTCAAGAACCGCGGTCACCTGTGGCGCCAGACCTTCTCCCTCGGGGTGCCCGACGGCCCGCTGGAGCAGGTCCGGCCGATGGAGGACGGCGAGCGCACCGGCACGACCATCACCTGGTGGGCCAGCCCCGACATCTTCGAGACCACGACGTACTCCCTGGAGACCATCACCTCGCGCATCCGCGAGATGGCCTTCCTCAACAAGGGCCTCGAGATCGTCGTGCGCGACGAGCGCGAGGGTGCCGAGGCCGTCGCGGAGGCGGTCGAGGACGAGACCGTCGACAGCGCGAGCGAGGGCGGCGACGCCCCGCAGAAGTCCGGCGGCGCGCTGGAGCAGGTCTTCCGCTACGACAACGGCCTGGTCGACTTCGTCAACCACCTCAACCGCACCAAGCACGCGGCCAACCCGACGATCATCTCCTTCGAGGCCGAGTCCCCCGAGGACGTCGAGAACCACATGAGCCTCGAGATCGCGATGCAGTGGACCGACACCTACACCGAGTCGGTGCACACCTTCGCCAACGCGATCAACACCGCCGAGGGCGGCACCCACGAGGAGGGCTTCCGCGCGGCCCTCACCTCCCTGGTCAACAGCTGGGGCGAGGACTGGGGCCTGATGAAGAAGCCCGAGGACCGCGTCAAGGGCGAGGACATCCGCGAGGGCCTCACCGCGATCATCTCGATCAAGCTCGCCGAGCCGCAGTTCGAGGGACAGACCAAGGGCAAGCTCGGCAACACCGAGGCCCGTGGCTTCGCCCAGCGCGTGGTCAACGACCAGCTCGGCGCGTGGTTCGAGGAGAACCCCCACGAGGCCAAAGAGATCATCCGCAAGGCCCAGGCCGCGCAGCAGGCGCGCAACGCCGCTCGCAAGGCCCGCGACCTCGCCCGTGACCGCAAGGGCCTGCTCGGGCGCTCGAGCCTGCCGGGCAAGCTCTCGGACTGCCAGTCGACCAACCCCACCGAGTGCGAGGTCTTCATCGTCGAGGGTGACTCCGCGGGTGGCTCGGCCAAGTCCGGCCGCGACCCGCGCATCCAGGCGATCCTCCCGATCCGCGGCAAGATCCTCAACGTCGAGAAGGCCCGCATCGACAAGGTCCTCGGCAACGCCGAGGTCCAGGCGATCATCTCCGCACTCGGCACCGGCATCCACGACGAGTTCGACCTCGAGAAGCTGCGGTACCACAAGGTGGTGCTGATGGCCGACGCCGACGTCGACGGCCACCACATCAACACCCTGCTGCTGACGCTGCTGTTCCGGTTCATGAAGCCGCTCATCGAGCACGGCTACGTCTACATGGCCCAGCCGCCGCTCTACCGCCTGCGGTGGAACAAGCCGCACGAGCACGAGTTCGTCTACTCCGACGCCGAGCGCGACGCGCTGCTGCGGGCCGGCACCGAGGCGGGCAAGAAGCTGCCCAAGGAGAACCCGGTCCAGCGCTACAAGGGTCTCGGTGAGATGAACGCCGACGAGCTGTGGGAGACCACGATGGACCCCGACAACCGGCTGCTCCTCCAGGTCACCCTCGACGACGCCGCGCACGCCGACGAGATCTTCTCGATCCTCATGGGCGAGGACGTCGACCAGCGCCGCTCCTTCATCCAGCGCAACGCCAAGGACGTTCGATTCTTGGATATCTAGGTCGCTAGCCATCTCTAGCCCTGTCCCTAGATAGCCGTAGAACGACCCAGAGAGAGCAATCGTGACCGAGACCCCCACCACCGGACCCGGCGGACGCATCGAGCAGGTCGAGCTGCAGACCTCGATGCAGCGCTCCTACATCGACTACGCCATGGCGGTCATCGTCGGGCGTGCGCTGCCCGACGTCCGCGACGGCCTCAAGCCGGTGCACCGCCGCGTGCTCTACGCGATGTACGACGGCGGCTACCGCCCCGACCGCGGCTTCTCCAAGTGCAGCCGCGTCGTGGGTGACGTCATGGGTCAGTACCACCCCCACGGCGACTCCGCGATCTACGACACCTTGGTCCGCCTCGCGCAGCCGTGGGTGATGCGCGCGCCGTTGATCAACGGCCAGGGCAACTTCGGCTCGCCGGGCAACGACCCCGCCGCGGCCATGCGGTACACCGAGTGCCGGATGGCGCCGCTGGCCATGGAGATGGTCCGCGACATCGACGAGGAGACCGTCGACTTCCAGCCCAACTACGACGGCCGCTCCTCCGAGCCGGTCATCCTGCCCTCGCGGTTCCCCAACCTGCTGGTCAACGGATCGGCCGGCATCGCGGTCGGCATGGCCACCAACATCCCGCCGCACAACCTGCGCGAGGTCGCCTCCGGCGCGGTGTGGGCGCTCGAGCACCCCGACGCCACCCGCGAGGAGCTCCAGGACGCGCTGGTCGAGCGCATCAAGGGCCCCGACTTCCCCAACGCCGCCCTCATCGTGGGCCGCGAGGGCATCGAGCAGACCTACCGCACGGGTCGCGGCTCGATCACCCAGCGCGCGGTCATCGAGGTCGACGAGGACGCCAAGGGCCGCACCTGCCTGGTGATCACCGAGCTGCCCTACATGGTCAACCCCGACAACCTCGCGCTGAAGATCGCCGAGCTGGCCGACTCGGGCAAGGTCCAGGGCATCGCCGACGTACGCGACGACACCTCCTCGCGCACCGGCCAGCGCCTCGTCGTGGTGCTCAAGCGCGACGCGGTGGCGCGGGTCGTGCTCAACAACCTGCTCAAGCACACCGAGCTGCAGACCAACTTCTCGGCCAACATGCTGGCCCTGGTCGACGGGGTGCCCCGCACGCTGACCATCGACCAGTTCATCTCCAACTGGGTCACCCACCAGATCGAGGTCATCCGCCGGCGCACGGAGTTCCGCCTTCGCAAGGCCGAGGAGCGCGCCCACATCTTCCGCGGCCTGGTCAAGGCGCTCGACGCCCTCGACGAGGTCATCGCGCTGATCCGCCGCTCCCCCGAGGTCGACGACGCCCGCCGGGGCCTGATCGAGCTGCTGGACATCGACGAGATCCAGGCCAACGCGATCCTCGACATGCAGCTGCGGCGCCTGGCGGCCCTGGAGCGGCAGAAGATCATCGACGAGCTCGCCAAGATCGAGCTCGAGATCGCCGACCTCGAGGACATCCTTGCCCGCGAGGAGCGGCAGCGCTCGATCGTGGCCGAGGAGCTCGGCGAGATCGTGGACCGCTTCGGCGACGACCGGCGCACCCAGATCATCGCCGCCGACGGGGACCTCTCCATGGAGGACCTCATCCCCGACGAGGAGCTGGTCGTCTCCATCACCCGCGGTGGCTACGCCAAGCGCACGCAGCGCGGGCAGTACCGCACCCAGAAGCGCGGCGGCAAGGGCGTGCGCGGCGCCGCGCTGCGCGGTGACGACGTGGTCGAGCACTTCATCGCCACGACCAACCACCACTGGCTGCTGTTCTTCACCACCGCGGGGCGGGTCTACCGCACCAAGGCCTACAACCTGCCCGAGGCCGCCCGCGACGCCAAGGGCGGGCACGTCGCCGGCCTGTTGTCCTTCCAGCCCGACGAGTCCATCGCCCAGGTGCTGGCGATCCGTGACTACGAGCAGGCGCCGTACCTCCTGCTCGCGACCCGCAACGGCCTGGTCAAGAAGACCCGCCTGGCCGACTACAACTCTCCGCGCCAGGCCGGCGTCATCGCGATCAACTTCCGCGAGGACGACGACGAGCTGATCGGCGCCGAGCTGGTGCACGGCGAGGACGACGTGCTGCTGGTCTCGCGCCTGGGGCAGGCGATCCGGTTCCGCGCCGACGACACGCAGCTGCGGCCGATGGGCCGCGCGACCTCGGGCGTGACGGGCATGAAGTTCCGCGAGGGCGACTCGCTGCTGTCGATGTCGGTCATCCGCGCCACCCAGGTGGCGGCAGAGGAGGCGGCCGGCCTCGCCGAGCACGACGAGGAGTCCGCCGACGTCGAGGCGACCGCCGAGCAGGTGGCGGAGGTCAAGCCGCAGTACGTCTTCACGATCACCGACGGCGGCTTCGCGAAGCGCTCGCGGATCTCGGAGTACCGCCTGCAGTCGCGTGGCGGCCTCGGCATCAAGGCGATGGCCCTGACCAACGCCGACCGCGGTGGTCTCGTGGGTGCGTTCATCGTCGAGGACGGCGACGAGATCCTCTCGATCACCGCGTCGGGCCAGGTCGTGCGCAGCCCCATCGACGAGGCCTTCCGGCCCACCGGACGCTCCACCCAGGGCGTGAAGTTCGTCAGCCCGAAGAAGAACGACACCGTGGCCGTGGTGGCCCGCTCGGTCGAGGCCCGCGAGGACGAGGAGGAGGAGGCGCCCGAGGGCGAGGCTCCCGTCGAGGGCGCGGTCGAGGCTGTCGAGGGTGTCGGCGAGGGTGCCGCGGCCGAGGCCGTGGCTGCTTCGGACGAGGGTGCAACAATCGAGGACGAGACCGCCACCAGCGCCGAGACCGAGGACGAGTGATGACGGACCGATCCACCGAGCAGCGGACGACCCGACCCGGGCCCCGCCCCCCGCGTCGGGCGCGGCTGCGGCTGACCCGCATCGACCCCTGGTCGGTCATGAAGACCTCGTTCCTGCTCTCGATCGCCTTCGCGATCGTCACGGTGGTCTCCGTGGCGATGGTGTGGGCGGTCCTCGGCGGCGCCGGGGTCTGGGACTCCATCAACGCCACCGTCAGCGACGTGGTCGGTGAGGAGAGCGCCTCGGAGTTCGACATCGAGAACTACCTCGGCACCTCCCGGGTGCTCGGGTTCACGATGCTCATCGCCGCTATCGACGTGGTCCTGCTGACCGCCGTCGCCACCCTCACCGCCTTCCTCTACAACATGAGCGCGGCGCTCCTCGGCGGCATCGACGTCACCCTCGCCGAGGACAACTGACCCGCCGAGACGTCACCCGCGCACGGCCGAGAGGTCGCTGGCGCACGGCCGAGAGGTCGCTGGCGCACGGCCGAGAGGTCACTCGGGCACCGCGTTTTGGGTGCCTGAGCAGCGCTGTTGTAGTGTCTCCCCTCGGTCCCGGCAGCAGCCGGAACCCACTGCCGGGCAGCCGGCGGCGGGCCTATAGCTCAGACGGTTAGAGCGCTTCCCTGATAAGGAAGAGGTCACAGGTTCAAGTCCTGTTAGGCCCACTCCACACCCCGGCCTCGGCCTTCATGGGTCGGGTCCCGACCCCATCGAGGAGACCCGCGTGAAGAAGATCGTGCTGATCCTGCTCGCCGTCGGCGGTGCCCTGGTCGCCAAGCGCAAGCTCGAGGAGTCCAAGGCCGAGCAGGCCCTGTGGGCCGAGGCGACCGACCCGGTCAACAACTGACCCACTCCCGCGCGCTCGTCGCGTACCGGGGCCTTGGCGCAATTGGTAGCGCACCTGCTTTGCAAGCAGGGGGTTAGGGGTTCGAGTCCCCTAGGCTCCACCAGTGAAACCGCAGGTCAGCCTGCGGTTTCTTTCATTTCTGGAATGCTCTAGTTGAGTTCGCGAGCGGGCCCTAGGGGGACTGGAGGGGGAAGCGATCTCGCTGGCGAGCGGCTGACTGGTCCTCAGTCTGTCGGGGGGTCAGGGCACCGTTGAGGCCTCGAGGGCCCCCGAAGGAGGAACTGTGGCGCTCCATGTCAACGGCAGTTGGAACGGCTGGTCTGGCGACACCATCGTCGAGCTGACAGACGGATCTGTCTGGAAGCAGGTCGAGTATCGCTACGAGGACCGCTACTCCTATCGACCCAAGGTTGAGATCAGCAGCAACATGATGCTGGTCGCGGGAATGAGCCGTGCGGTCCGTGTCCGACGTCTCGCCTGACGGGGAAGGTACCGTCCCTAGCCAGTCAGTCGTACGCATCGGCTCCCGACAAGCCTTGCTAGGCGGGGCCCGAGGTCACCGAGTCTGATTGCTGGCTCGGCTCGGATTGCGCCTCGTCCTCCTGTGACATCCGGCCGGGAACGTCTGTGACGGAATCCTGAAAGACAACATCAACCCGGGGACCGCCCCGCCGAGTCTCATGGTCGCGACCCGTGTCGGAAGTGTTTGGGTCCAGCGTCGGAGTCCAACCGCGGCCAATCACCTGGATGGGTGCCAGCCGGTCGGCAAAGCTACTGTGACGCTGCATCTCCGCCGTGCGACCGAACCAGAAATCCCAACGACCGGTCGCAGAGAAGACGCAAGCCGCGACTACGTCGAAGGCGTCAACGGGATAGAAGCGCGAGGCGGGATCAGACTTCGACGAGCGAGTCTTCTGCACCTCGACGCGGAACTCACCGGCGGCGTTCAGCTTGGGGCTCGCGTTCTTGCACTCGACCCGCAGCACCTCGCCCGCGACGGTAGTGACATCAAAGTCGTGCATGGCGTCGACGTCCAGCCGACGAACATCGGCGATGCCAGGATCCTGACGAAGGCGGCGCTCCAGGTGGTGTTCGGCCACGCCACCGCGAACGGCCACGGACAGGCGATTGCGGCCACCGATGATGTCCAAGATCTGCTCACTTGTTAGAGCGAACTGCTCCTCTAGGACGTGCCGCCGCTGTGGCTCGTCTGGGGCTTGTTCGCGCATGGCCGTCTCAAGGCTCGACGGCGACCTCGGCGCCTGGCGCCGGGTTCCGCTCCTGTTGATCTTCTCCCAAACGTGCCACGACTGGTCGCGCGCAAGCGTGATCTCAGCTGCCTTCGCATAGAAAGAAATCCCCATGGGCAACGGGTCCCACAGCTGTGCGTCGAGGCCGACGAACACATCGTCTTCGAGGTCAATACCGACGACCAGGCTGACGTCCACTCCAGCGACGTCCCTCGCCACGGGATGGGGACGTTCCCAACTGTCCTCGGAACCGTAACGAAGCTGGCCCCGAACCTCGTCGGCGGGGCGGTTGCGAATCGTGTTCCTGGTGATCCTGAACGGGTAGACAAGCACTCCGATGCGCTCGTCAGAGTCCGCCTGAATGCCCAGGTAGACCGGCGCTCGATTCGCATCGCTCGCATAGAGCAGTCGGCCACCTGATGACTCCACGGCGTCGAGCAGGAACGAGTGGAGATCTCGGCGACCGCTCACGCGGTAGACCTCGCCGACATCCCGGCCGGCCACCAGGTGCTCGTTCACCCGCAAGATGCTCCCTTCGGGCTGGTCGCCCGGCATGTCGGTGGGCTGGGCCAGAGTGGGACCGACGATACTGATTCGACGGCTCGCTCATGCGGCGACGAGCGGTCTGACTGTCGAGATGACGAGGTAGTGAATGCGTGAGGAACGACCTGTACTGAGCTTGTTCTCAGGCGCGGGCGGTTTGGACCTTGCCGTCGAGCGCGCAGACGCCGATCCGCTCGACACTGCAGATCCTGGCCGCGGGCTTCTGTCGGTGGCAGTCGCGACGGACTACAACGAGCCGGCGCTTGCCACATTGTCCAAGAACTTCCCCCACACCCCGACCGCGGTCGGCGACATCCGAGAGATCTCCACCGCTCAGCTTCTTGACCAGGCTGGAATCTCCGCAGGCGAGCCCGCTCTCGTCGTCGGCGGACCGCCATGCACTCCCTTCAGCAAGTCGGGGTTCTGGCTCGAGCAGAAGCGCACCAGCAGTGATCCGAACGCATCGTTGCTCGATGAGTACGTGCGAGTCGTTCGTGAGGCGCGACCACAAGCGTTCGTACTCGAAAACGTCCAAGGGCTGACCTATAAGACGCACCGCGCGCAGTTCGAGCGGCTGCTCCGTGGCCTGGGTGACTTGGGCTACAACCCCCAGTGGAAGGTGCTACTCGCAGCGGACTACGGAGTCCCGCAGTTGCGTCGCCGGGTGTTTGTTGTCGGCCGGCGAGACGGCGAGAGTTTCCAGTTCCCCGAGCCGACTCACTCGGGATGGAGTGAGCGCGACCGAAAGGTCGATCGCTCGAAGCTTCCACACGTGACGGCCAGCGAGGCGTTCGCTGACCTGCCGACGCTTGCCGTCGCCTCCGACGATGAGATCGTTGATGGGCAGTACGGATCACTGGCGGCCGAGATCCCACCAGGACAGAACTACCTGTGGCACACCGACCGTTACGGCGGACGCGATGTCTTCGAGTGGCGCAGTCGTTACTGGACCTTCTTGCTCCGGCTTGATCCTGATCGTCCGGCGTCGACGCTGCAGGCCCAGCCGGGACCGTGGGTCGGCCCGTTCCATTGGGAGAACGTTCCTACCTCCGCTGGTGTCCACCGGGCCCGTCGCCTGCGCGTCAACGAAATGCTCCGACTCATGTCATTCCCAGACGACTTCGTGATCGATGGAAGCAGGGCAGACGTCCAGCGGCAGCTTGGAAACGCGGTCCCAGTGGAACTCGGCAAGGCCGTGGTGCGATCGTTGGTAACTCAGCTTGGAATCCTCAAGCCGCACAGCTCCGCTCGCGCCATTGCCCTCGGCTAAGAGGTAGGAGCGACGGCGGGCTCTCGCGAGCCGTGTCCCACGAAGTCCTGCGACGCGTTGGCCGGTCTGAGAAGCTGCGGCCATGGCCTATCCGAGTTGGCGCTACTTCCCCTCGAACTCCGCGCCTCCCGAGTGGGTCAGCCCCCTGATCGGGGTCCTCGGCTCCGCTGAGTCCACGATCTCCACAGAGGCAACCCGAACAGGTCTCAGTAGCGATCAGGTGCTTGCGGTCCTCGCTCCGGGCCTGATCGAACTCGGCTTTCAGGTTGAGGACGGCAAAGGGCGCCTGGGAAAGGTTCGTCGACCCGTCCTCTTCGGCGAGAACGGCCTGCCAACCATCACGTACGAGGTCGATGCCGCCCACGCCGAACATGGAATCGTCGTGGAGATCGAGGCCGGTAGGGGAGCGCGAGGCAACGCCGAGTATCGCGACCTCGTGAGGACGAGCCTGATCCTCGACGCCAACTTCCTGGTTCTCGCCCAACCGCTCGCCTATCGCTTCAAGTCCGGCGCTCGGGAGGGCACCGAGTACGCCTACTTGAACACGGTCAATCTTCTCGAAGCGATCTACGCGAGCCAACGTCTGCGTCTCCCCTTCGAGGGCCTGCTCCTCGTTGGCTACTAACACGCACCCCAATCATCGTCTGGCGCGGTGCTCGCGACGGCGGAACCGACCGTCGTGTGCCCTGTCGGGTAGGCCTGACCCGCTCGGCCTTTCGATGACCGCCGGGCTCGTCGTCTCCGCCAGCTCGGCAGCAGGGACGCACTTACCGTGGGCCAAGCTGTCGAACAGCGACCAGTACGGCGGCGGCGACCTGGTCGGGTTCCTCATGTTCCCAGAATCGGAGCACCGTCCAGCCGGCAGCGCGCAACTGTGCCGTCGTATCAGCATCCCGTGCGACGTTTCGGCCCAACTTCTCGGCCCAGTACGACGCGTTGGACCGCGCGATGGTCCGATGCTCTGGGCAGGCATGCCAGTAGCAACCATCGATGAAGACGGCGACGCGCTGCCTGGTGAAGACGATGTCAGCGGTGCGACGGAGGGATGGTTCTGGCCGATGGGCGACCCGGAAACGAAGGCCGGCAGCGTGCAACCGCCGTCGAACCGCCAACTCGGGCGAAGTGTCCCTGGACCGGTTTCCTTGCATGACCTTCCGGGAGGCGGGGCTGCTTGCCCAGCTCACGTAACGCTCCACCGGTCCATTGTTGCCGGCCTGGAAGTACCGACAAGACCTTGCCATCGCGACCGGCACCCCGCCCTGATCACACCGGAAGTTTCCAAACTGCGTCATATGCCGTTTCAGCGAGGAGCTCACAGCGCGACTCGATCTCGCGAGCGGTCCAGACCGACTTGTCGAGGACGCCCCCAATGTCGTAGGGCAGCCCGGCAGCTCCTAGGATCCTCTTCTTCCTGACGAAGTCTGCGTTGTCGAGCTTGCCGTTGACCTTCTCACTCACAAGCAGCAGGTTGCCGATCGAGCCCACGGTCGCCACGGCCACACCGGCGGCGATCTGGTCCTGCGGCATCAGGTGCTCGATGGTGAGATCCGCGAGACCGGTGGTCGGATTGGCGTGTTGGAGTAGGCGCCGTAGGACGTACTGCACCAGCTTCTTGTCGCGTGTGTAACCGTTGGTGAAGAGAAATCTCTCCTTGAAGGCCAGAACAAACTGGTCGCGATCAGGCCGCCGTTTGACCAGCTTCTCCCGGATGTCCTTGAGCACGTCCGCGCGTGCCTGGTGATCGGAGCCGGCAGCGTAGAGATCTCGTGCCGCCTTCGCATACATCTGGGACACGCCACCACTACTGCTCAGCTGGCTCACGACGGTGTGCTGGAAGTGGTAGCGCTCGATTGACTGCAGTGTCTTGTTGAACTGCGCGGCCTTTAGCTTCGGTGTGCTGCTCCGTGCACGCATGAGCGAGAGCAGTAGGGGAGCCGGCTGGACGACACCAAATAGCGCAAGAGCTTCGAGGCTGTCGCGGGCAGCGGCCTCTTCCAGTGGCCAGGTACGAGTCCCAGGCTCGACTACAGCACGGTAGAGCGGGCCATCCAGGGTGAGCTGCTCCAGGCAATCCTGAGCCGCTGGCTTCGACTTGACCGTCTTCTTGATCTCGGAGAAGAGCTTGCGCTGGGCGACATAGTCAGTCCGGGATTGCCACCAGTGCAGGATGAATCGGTTGGCATCGATCCGGGCCCGCCCGTCGGATGCTTCGAGCTGATCGCGCATTTTGTCCCACTTCAGCCGGACTGTGTCTGCGCGCGCGTTGCGAGTGCCTCGGAGTCGGTTCAGCAGGTGGTTCTTGAGCAGATCGACGACCTCAAGGTCCTTGCCGCGGCTATTGAGCGTCTCGAAGATGATGTAGGCGTCGTCTTCGTTGCCGTGCTCAACCCAGATCACTTTCAGGCCGAGTAGCCGGTCGCGCAACTCGATCAGCCACTTCTGCGGATGCTGACGCTTGGCAACCTCGGCACCGATCAGCTGGCGGATTTGCTCGAGCGCGTTCGATAGCGCCGACTCCTCCTCGGACGCCGGCTCGATGGTTGAGTCGGGCGGTGACTTCAGAATCGCGTTGCTGAGGAAGACCGAGCTGACCTCGGTTTGCAAGGTGAACTGCAGCTCGTTGTTCCGGTCAGCCTTCTCGAGGTAGCGGTGCACACCACTGGCGAGTTTGGTCTCTCTGAGCTCCTGCAGCTGGTCACGCAAGACTGCGAACATGATGGCGATGGTGGTCAGGCGCTGCTGCCCATCGACGATGCGTCGGATCGGGTTGTCTTTGTCCCGCCAGGCGACCATCGGACCGATGAAGTAGCCCACGCCGTTGTCGAAGACTACATCGGTCCAGAAGTCCTCGAGGTTCGATGCCTCCCAGCTGTAAGGGCGTTGGAAGCGCGGGATGACGTAGTAGTCGGCTCCGACTAACAGGTCCTCAATGGACTTCTTCTCGGGGTTGAAGTCGATCACTGACACGACTGCTCCGCTCACTTTGGCTGCTGCGGCCCCGATCGTAGTTGCGCACTCCATCCTGGAAGGGGATGTAGTGCAGATTCCTCTTCCCCGCCACGTGCCGGCGGCTCCAGTCGCTGAACCAACGGGACCAAGCCCACTCGCCGTGATCGGACACGCACGACCGGATCGACCAGCTCCACCCTCAACCCATCGGCACCGACTGGTGCCGGCCGATCCACTCCAACTCTTGCGACAACGACTGACGGACTCTGACGAGCCCGATAACACGCTCCTCGTAAGGCGATTCGAAGGCTCGAAACCGAGCGGCACGCATGCTACGAAGTGCCGTAGAAGGTCCGTCCCCCCGGGGACGGACCAGCGTCATTTCAGGAGTCGTTGACGAGACGTGACGGGCGGTGACGGGCACATCATGCACGGTGGAGTGAAGTTCTACCGCGGGTCCGCAGCCGCCGCGCGCTCCTACGTCGAGGCCGACCACTCCCGCGCCGACGACTACTACCTCGCCGAGGGCAGCGGCGTCGCCGAGCACTACGCCGTCACCGTCGGCGTCGACGGCGGGCGCACCGAACGACGCCCCGACCTCGACGGCGCGAGCTACGAACGCTGGGTCGCCGGCTACGACGTCGCCACTGGCCAGGCCAAGGGGCGACTGCGCGACGACAACCATGCGCTCCGGTTCGTCGAGGTCGTCGTCAACGGCCCCAAGACCTGGTCGCTCGCGGCCGCACTCCACCCCGACATCGCCGACGCCTACGAGGACGCGCAGACGCGCGCCGCCGGGGAGGTCATCAGCTGGGTCGCGCAGCACGCGACCACGCGCGTCGGCCCTCGCGGTCGGCAGGTCCAAGTCCCAGTCGAGAAGCTCGAGGCCGCACTCGTCCAGCACTACACTTCCCGCGCCGGCGACCCGCACCGACACCTCCACCTCCAGATCAACGCCCGCGTCTTCGCGCGCGGCGCTTGGCGTGGCCTCCACTCCGTCGGCGTCGTCGACTCCATCGAAGCCCTCAACGGCATCGGCCACGCCGCCGTCATGTGCGACCCGCAGTTCCGCGCCGCACTCGCCGACCGCGGCTACACCCTCGACGACGCCGGCGAGATCAACGAGCTCGCGCCGTACGCCGGACGCTTCAGCCAACGCGCCGCACAGATCGGCCGCAACATCGATCGCTACGAAGCCGAGTGGCGGGCCGCCAACCCGGGCGCAGAGCCAGGACCGAAGCAGCGCCGCACCTGGGACCGACGCGCCTGGTCCGACGCCCGTCCCGACAAGCTCGTCCCCGCCGACGGCACCGACCTCGTCCGCCGCTGGAACGAGGAACTCCACGACCTCGGCTTCCGACCGTCCATCGAGCCATCCACAGAGACGACGGTGACCATCGGCCAAGTACGACGCCCCGCGGTAGCCGAACTCACCCTCACCCGACTCGGCGCCAAGCGATCGTCCTGGAACGCCGCCGACATCCGCGGCGAGGCCGAGAAGGTCATCGCGTCCATCGGACTCGTCGCCGAACGACCCGCGCGCGTCGAGCTCGCCGAGGACATCACCTCCCGCGCCGTCAGCAGCTGTCGCACCCTGCGCGACCGCGTCGACATCCCCGACCACATCCGCAACCTCACCTCCGACCACGTTCTCGCTGTCGAGGCCGGCCTCATCGACGCCGTCGCCACCCGCGCGCTGCAACCGGTCGAGCCCATCGTCGTGCGCGGCGGCGACCTCGACTCTGCCCAATGCGAGGTCGTCGGCGCACTTGGCGGCCGCGCCGGCGTACTCGTCATCGAAGGAGCCGCCGGCACCGGCAAGACCACCACCCTCGCCGCCGCACACCGCGCACTCGAACTGCAGGCACGCCGCCTCGTCGTCGTCACCCCCACCCTCAAGGCCGCGCAAGCTGCACAGCAACAGGTCGGCGCCGACGCGTCCTCCGCCGCCTGGCTCATCCAGCAGCACGGCTTCCGCTGGGACGAGGACGGCCACTGGTCGCGGGTCGAAGCCGCCCCCGAGGCACGAGCACGGCTGCTCCCCGGCGACGTACTGCTGGTCGACGAAGCCGGCATGCTCGACCAGGACACCGCCCGCGCCCTCTTCACGATCGCCGACCGTGCCGGTGCCACCGTCGCGCTGCTCGGCGACCGCCACCAACTCCCCGCCGTCGGCCGCGGCGGCGTCCTCGACCTCGCCGCCCGATGGGCACCGCCCGAGGCACACCTCGAGCTCGAGTCCGTCCACCGATTCAGTGACGAGTCGTACGCCGACCTCAGCCTCCTGATGCGGACCGGCGAACGTCCGGCCGACGTGTTCGACGCACTCCTCGACCGCGGCCAGGTCGTCGTCCACTCCACCGACGTCGTACGCACCGCCGCCGTCGCCGACATAGGCGCTCGCGGCGACGAGCTGATCATCGCCGACACTCGCGAACAGGTCGCGGGCATCAACGCCGCCATCCGCGACCGACGACAGCCCGGTCGCGACCAGGACGGCGAGCCCGTCACCCGAGGCGGCGAACGGATCGGACTCGGAGACCGCGTCGCCACTCGCCGCAACGACCGCGACCTCGGCGTCGCCAACCGCGACGTATGGACCGTCGCCGGCATCGGCAACGACGGCAGCCTGCTCGTGGTTGGTAGCGCTGGCCAAAGAACCCTGTCTCCCGAGTACGTCATTGACCACGTCGAGCTCGCCTTCGCCTCCACCGCCTACGGCGCCCAAGGCCAAACCGTCGACTCCGCCCACCTCGTCGTCGGCGAGCACACCGGAGCCGCCACGGCGTACGTCGCGATGACCCGCGGACGCCACAGCAACGTCGCTCACCTCGTCGCCGACTCCGTTGACGAAGCACGCCAGCAGTGGATCGAGGTCTTCGGCCGCGACCGCGCCGACCTCGGCCCCAGCCACGCGGCCGGGCGGGTCGACGAGGACATCGACCGCTACGGCACTCGTCTCCCCGACGAGTCCTGGGTCCCGCCCTCGAGGCCGCACGGACGCGAGCGGTCCGAGGTCCAGTCGGCAGGCGGCTCCCAGCAGCGCTCCCGCGGCGTCGGTCGCTGACGTTCCTGTCCGAATCTGATCGCTGCCGACCGCCCTTCGCACATAGGTGACTGGAGCGGCCGATCCGGTCCGCTCGCCAACCCAAGGGAGTCATCGATGAGCATCAAGCCGCTGGGCGTCCCCGACGAGTGGGACGACAACCACATCCTCATGTTCGAAGAGTTCTGCGCCTTCATCCGTACGCCGCAGCGCACGGTCCGCGAGTGGCGCCGTCTCAAGCGCGGACCGCGATGGTGGCGCTTCAACGGCAACGGCCGGCTCTACACCACCGTCGCTGAGCTCCGCCGCTTCCTCAAGGCGGGTGAGTGAGGTGGCCGCGACCGCCGGGCCTGCTGACGAGCGACCCCGGTGGCTGAGCATCACCGGCGCCGCGATGTGGGTGAGCCTGTCCGCCAAGACCATCCGCCGCAAGATCGCCGCTGGTGAGCTGCGCGCCTACCGCTGCGGCAAGACGATCCGGATCAAGACCGACGACCTGGAGGCGATGATGCACCCCGTACCGTCGGCCAAGGACTGGTGAGTGAGCCGCTGCGCGAACGGGCCACCCGGTGGGCCGACGAGCTTTCGGCTCTTGGCGCCCCCGCACAGGACCGGGCAATGGAATCTGCCAGCCCATCGTCCACCGTGGGAGGCGCTCGCTGTCGGAGCGCCTTGGCACACTGAAACGGGTGGCTCGGGGCCTGCCGAAGAAAGTTCGCGGAAGTTTCAGGGGTACACGCAGGCGGCGTACTTACAAGGAAACGACCGAAGGACTGAGGTCGATTCCGCAGCACACGGAGAGATGAGATGGGCAAGCGCTCGAGCGAACCCCCGGACTCGTCCGGGCGCGACAGCGCGCACATACAACCTCCCGTCGGCCCCGACTTCGAAGGCGAAGAGTTGCCGACCGACGAGCGCCTGGATCGGATCCTCGCGGACGGCGACCTGCTGTACAGGCTCCAGGTCAGCGGCTACGCGCCTGAGGAGTGGAAGCGTCCATCCGAGGAGTTTGGGCGTTACGGCTACGACGTCTTCGTAGGGTGGATCTTCAACGGGAAGGTCTGGGCCAAGGTTCACGAGAAGACCGGATGGCAACTGCAACGCCCGGCCAGGCCGTTCACCGAGGACGACGTGTACATGCTCGCGGGCGACACGGTCGTCGCCAGTCTGGACGCGTTCTTGGAGCACGTGCTGAAGCGCAACAAGTGGGCACCGCACGGCGGCGCCTCCCTCAAGAGCTACTTCATCGGGCAGGGCTGTTTTCAGTTCCCCAATGCCCTGAAGCACTGGCGCCGGGAGCAGGAGCGCTTCTCCGATGAGCGGATGGTTGCCGATCCGAGCCTCTACCTGCGTGGCACAGCTCCGCCGGCCGACGTACCGATGATCAACCACCAGAACGCAGTCGAGGGCCTGATGGCGCTGTCGACGGACAGGGCTCGAGAGGCGCTCGCGCTGCAGTGGGCGGGTTACAGCCTTTCCGAGATTGCTGCGCGGCTCGGAGAGCCCGACGAGAAGACGGTCGAGAACCTGATCGGCTACCAGCGTCGCCGTCTTCGCAACCAGCAGAGCCCTGAGGAGGCGGCGGGATGACGGACCCACGATCGATGGAGATCGAAGACCTGATCGAGCGCTCGTCGCTTGGGTCGAACGAAGCGCGAGTCGCGAGGGCGCGTGTTTCGCGCGCCAAGGGTGAGGCGCTCGCTCGTGCCGCGAGTGATCGAGCACGACGCAGGGAGGAGAGAAGGCGACGAAGTCAGGGGTAGGCGGCTCGCTCGTACCTATTAGTAAGCAGACGGTCCAACCGAGGTCGTCACAACTGATAGGAGTTCGACATGGCCAAGGGCCACGCGCGGAGCGCCATCACGGGGCGCTACATCTCAAGGGCGGCTGCCGCTCGGCACCCCCGGACGTCCGTCACCGAGTCTGGCGGCAACAAGGGGTCGGGCACGGCATACCGGCTCTTCGTACCTGCGGTGGGGGCAGTGAGCGACGTGGCATGACGCGGTGGGGGTGAATGGGGTCGAGGCCCTCCAGGATCGGGAGCGACCAAGCTGC
>LUMU01000076.1_pt1 | contig 18307 bp, 26 predicted proteins | sample 729751 | NCBI WGS metagenome assembly LUMU01 (sample SAMN03860300, study PRJNA289734) | marine metagenome | biome: seawater column; feature: ocean; material: water; isolation source: Red Sea water column Station 192 - depth 100m | place: Saudi Arabia: Red Sea | collected 2011-10-15 | depth 100 m
CTAAAAGGTGCTTCAAGTTAATGGGATTGTTTGCTTTTAAGCGAATAAGGGAAAAAGAAGCTGCCGTTGCGGTGGCTTCTATTCCTACTAAAACAAAAAAACGTAAACCCAAATCTAAGGTCGAAAATGGCAATAACCATAACAGCAACAGCGGGAGACGCATCAGCAAATAGTTATCTAACACTTGCAGATGCAAACGCAATTATTGAAGGACTTGTTCTTGATGATGATGTTGCGGCGTGGGATGGTTCGACCACAGATAATAAAAATCGCGCACTATATACGGCGACTGTCCGGATTGATAGAGAGCGCTTTTTGGGGGCGCGGGCAACAGATACGCAGGCTTTACAATGGCCGCGAACAGGAGTCAGAAAACCAGATACTTATGTAAATACATATGCTGTCGGATTTCCTTTTCGCATTTCAACAGATTATTTTACAGATACAGAAATTCCAGATCAGGTTAAAAGAGCGCAAGCAATATTGGCTGTTTATCTAAATAATAATAAATCAGGGCTTGGCTTATCAGGCTTGGAGGATTATAAAAGAGTAGGCGTTGGCGGTGTCGCTGTTGAACCCGTATTCAGCGGTTCTGTCGGCGCTGATCGCGTTCCGCCATTATTTGAACGCTATTTCACAGGCTTGCGTATTAGTGGGCCGGGTAACATTTCAATCAAAAGGAGTTAACATGGTTTACTATCCCGCCGCAATCATCATTACAGACACAAACACACACACAGGACGTTTTGGCAAAGTTCATTGTCTTTCTAATGCAGAAGTAACACTCGTTGCTGAGAATTTAACAGAAAATGGTTCTTCAACTATAAGTGGCATTGAAATGAAATCGTCTTCAGAAATTTGTGATTCTGTTATAACAAGCATTACTTTGGCAAGTGGACAAGTAATTGCTTACAGAATCTAATGCCAAACTTCGCAAGTGCTATTCAAAAGGCAATTGATAAGGTTGCATCAATTGAGGGCTTTGGTCAGAACGTAACCATTAGAACTATTACTGCGGGTTCTTACAATACAACAACAGGTGTTATTTCTGAATCAAACAGCGATGCAACTGTCAAAGCTGTTTTTGAAGATGTCAATTTGCGTGAAGTTAATGAACTTATTCAGGCAGAAGATAAAAAAATTACAATATCGGCTGCGGCTGTCACGGCAAAACCTACGACAAAAGATAAGGTTCTTATTTCAAGTATTGTACATAATATTATTCGCGTCCTTACTAAAACATCAGGCGGAACCGATATTTCTTACACCCTATATTTAAGAACATGAGAAAAATACGCGTTGACCAAATCGGGGAATATTCAGAAGAACAAATTAATACTTTGTTATCTGTTGCTGTATTGACGGGAGATCGTATTGTTAAAGAAGGCTCGCCTGTAGACTCTGGAAGGCTTGCTGTTTCTTGGCAAATAGGAGAAAACGCAGAAAGCGGCGCACCCGCTAAAGAAGGCAAATACGGCTCATCAGGTAAAGGAACTGTAATAAGACCGCCGAAACCTTTAAATTATCAACTAGGTAAAGAAAATTTTAGAAAAAAATATCATATTCACAATAATGTTCCATATGCTGAACCTGTTATGTTCGGAACAAGTTTACCGCCGTCTTGGGGTGGGACATACAGAAGTTTAAAAGGACTTAAGCCAAAACATCTTGACTTGTTGGCAAAAGAACTTGCAAACGAAATTCAAGACTTATACAAACAAATAAGGGGTAAATAATGGCCGCTATTGATTTAAACACAGTAAGAGCAACAATCGAAGCTAGAGTCGCAACAGAACTTGCTAGTAGCCCCGCAATATCTGTTGTTTTTCATAATATGTCGTTTGATAGTAGCGCCGTTACAACCTTTGTTCAATGCCTTACAACATTCGGCGAAAGTAATTATCTGACGCAGGGAAATGCGGACGGATTGAATCGCGTTAATGGAATTGTTGTTTTTAATATCTTTACTCCGCAGGGAATCGGTTCAGGCGATAATTACACAATCGGCAAAAGGTTGCGGGATTTATACAATCGAATTACAGTTTCTAATGTGATCTTCGATGCCCCAATTGGGCCGGAGGTCGTTGACAATCCAAATCCAGAAGGTCAATTTCAGACACAATTGCGAATGACCTTTGAAATTTTCGAGGAACTTTAATGGAAATCACAGAAAAAATGCTTGATGCAATCGAAGCTGTAAAGGGTCGCCGTGACCCCGCTTATTGGGATGGACGTTGTAGGCGATATATGGAAAAGCAAGAAAAATTAAAAAAAGATGTAAAAAAAACAATTAAGAGTTAATATATTTATAAATAGATTCTTTTTTTTGTTATGGCTATCAAAGGCGATGTTGGGAAAATTATGTTTGAAAATGCGGGCGGCACCGAAGCTGACGTTGGACAAACAAGATCATGGTCTTTGTCTATAACAAAAGACACGATGGAAACAACAAAACAAGGCGATACATTTAAATCAAATATCGGCGGTTTAATAGCGGGCGAAGGCTCAGCGGAACTTCTTTACAATCCATCAGAAACAGGTGCAGGGTACACAACATTTATTGATGATGTTTTAACTACAGGCGATAACGCTGACGCTTTATTTGAATTATTTCCTGATTCATCAACTTCAGCAAAGAAAATTAGTTTTGCGGGAATTATTACAAACGCAGAATATGGCGCAACACTTGGCGAAGTTCAAGTAATAAATATCAGTTTCATTACAAGCGGTACCATAACAAGCGCTATCTGATACATTGAGTTTATTAGTCAACTAATCAACCAATGCAAAAAAGAACTATTGACCTGTTAACTGATTCTTATAAAGATCAGATGACAGCCAGAAGAAAATACGAATTTAAAAATAAAAACGGCGAAAAGATTGTCGATTTATACTTTAAGCCTTTGACAAGGGATGATCGTGTTCGCGCACAATCAGCCGCAAATACAGATGATGCTTTGACAATATCAACTTATCTTCTTTGTAAAAATGCAGAATTAGAAGATGGGTCAAAGGCGTTTGCGCCCGCAGATGCGCCCAACCTACAAAGAGAACTTCCAGAAAGTGTATTGAACGAAATTGAATTATTTATGTTTGATATTCAATTAAATGTTGATACAGCAAAAAAATAATATCGCGAGATAATTGGATAAATTTTGAATTTTTTCTCGCAACAGAATTAGGTAAAACTTTACAGGAATTACGTTCTTTGATTACAGAAGAAGAACTGATTTTTTGGGCGGCATATTATGAAGTTAAGAATGAAAGAGAAAAAAGAGAAATAAATCGTCAAAGAGCAAATAAAAGGTAATATATAAGAAAAGGTTTTGTTGATTTGTGGCACAGGCTAATGTAAAACTTACAGTTGATGCTTCGCAGGCCACAAGAGCATTAAAAGGCGTACAGGCACAGACAACAGGGTTACAGAACAATTTAGGAAGACTAAAAGCGGCATTTGCGGGTGTTGCTTTTACAGCTATTGCAAAACAGGCTGTTACTACAGCTTCAGACTTTCAGGCTTTACAACTAAGAATGAAAGTGTTGACATCTGAATTTGGAGAATTTGCAGGGGCGCAAGAATTAGTCGCAAAGGCACAAGATAAATTTAATTTGTCAATAGTTGAAGCAACAAAAGGCGTTACAGATATATTCGCCAGATTGCGACCTCTTGGAATATCACTTCAAGATATAGAAACTACATTTTTGGGTTTTAACACTATTGCAAAACTAGCGGGATTAAATGCAACAGAAGCAAGCGCCGCTTTCACACAGCTTGCGCAGGGTTTAGGTTCTGGACGTTTACAAGGGGATGAATTTAGAAGTATTGCAGAACAAGTTCCGCAACTGTTGACAGCTATTTCACAAGAAACAGGAATTGCAGAGGGGAAGTTAAAAGATTTTGCATCAAAAGGTTTGCTCAAATCTGACATTATTCTAAGAGCCTTAAACAGATCACTTGAAGAAGGCGAAGACAAAATTGGTGCGATTATGGCCGCATCCCCCGCAGAAGTTTTTAAATCTTTTAGCAATGCGGTTCTTGAACTACAGATAACACTTGGCAATAGATTATTGCCTATCATTTTAAAAGTTACAAAAGGTACGACAGCATTAATTGAAGGTATTGTCAGCTTTGTCGATAGTGAAGCGGGTCAAGTCACGTTAACATTTATTGGAATTGCGGCGGCTATCAAAGGAATTGCAGTTGTTGTTCCAATAGTAGGCGCACAAATAGCGGCATTGAAAGCGGGATTTATTGGAATAACTGTTGCGTCAAGAATTTCACTTGGAAGTCTTGTTGCTTATAAAGCCACACTTGGGGCAACTTCAGCGGGATTTGCTACAGCTACCGCCGCCGCTACCGCATTTAAAATTGCTATAGCAAAAACTGGAATTGGTCTTTTAGTTATTGGACTTGGGTTTGTTGCCGCCGCTTTGATGAAAGCAAACAAAGAACAAAAGGAATTTAATGATCTTTTAGAATTTGGAAGCGCGGCACAAATATCAAAAAATATTGAAGAAACTGAACAAAAAGTCAAAGATTTAGAAAAGGCTCTTTCAGAAGTTAGACAGGGCGGTCATTCGGGCAGAACAGAAAAATTAAGAATTAAAAGAGAAATTGAAGAAGCAAATGAAGATGTTGAAAAATTAAAACTTAGTCTTGAAGATGCAAAATTAAGAGATTTAAGCAAAGAATTTGAAATGATTAAGAAAAATTTGACAGATTCAAATGCTTCTTTACAGAAAAACAATATTGTTTCAAAAGAACTCACAGAAGAAGCAAGAATTAGAAAAGAACATGAATTGGCAATAAAAGAACTAGAAGCACAATTTGAAGGAGATAAATTAAAAGAACTTAAAGAATTACAAGATATAAATACTCAAGAAAAACTAAGAGGTTTACATATCAAACAAAACGCAGAAGAAGCAAAAAAATTAAATGATGCTTTTAGAAAGATAGGCGATGATATTGCAACAGGTATTTCTGATGCTTTGGTTGATGCTATAAATGGAACAAGAACGCTTGGCGAAGCGGCTAGGTCAATAATAAATAATCTTGCTAATGACTTGTTAAGACTTGGAATAAATACTTTGTTAAGAAGTACAGGAATTGGATTGTTTGCAAACTTGCCGGGGCTTGCAAATGGTGGCCGCGCGTCCGCAGGGCGCAGTTATTTAGTTGGGGAAAGAGGGCCGGAGATATTTACACCAAAATCAAGCGGAACAGTTATTCCCAATAATCAAATCGGCGGAAGCGGTGGCATTGTTAATAATATAAATGTCAATGTCTCGGCTGAAGGTATGCAATCAGATGCAAACGAAAATCGCGGGAAAGAACTTGGCGTTGCTCTTGCTTCAGCGATACAATCAGAATTAATAAAACAAAAAAGACCGGGAGGTTTATTAGCAACTTAAAATGGCAACCTTTCCAAGCGTCACACCCACATATCAAGGTTTTTCAAAAAAATCCGCGCCCGCTGTTCGCACAGTAAGATTTGCAGATGGATTTGAACAAAGAATATTTTTTGGATTAGCAAGCAATCAAAACCCGAAAGTTTATAATGTTAATTTTGAATTAAGCGAAACTGAATCAGATGTTGTCGAAGCGTTTCTTGATAGCCGTGCAAACGATCAAGAAAGTTTTACATTTACACCGCCCGGTGAAGGGTTTACAAAAACAGGAACTTATTCACAATCAGGAACTACTGTAACAATCACAATTTCAAATCATGGTGTTGCAATAGGCGATGTTTTAACTATTGACTACACATCAGGTTCCGCAACAGATGGTTCTTTTACAGTTGCGACAGCGACAGATGCAAACACATTTACAGTTACAGCCGCTTCAAGTGCAACAAATAGCGGGAATGTTTCAATCACTCTTTCAGGTGCAAAGAAATTCGTTTGCGAAACTTGGTCGAAATCTATTCCATATAACAACAGGGCTTCAATCAGCGCTACATTTAGACAGGTGTTTGAACCGTGAGTACAGATAAAATTGTAAGTGAATTACAAAAAGTTAACCCGTCAGCGGTAATTGAACTTTTTACTTTGACACTTGATAATTCATTACATGGTGCAACAACAACTTATCGTTTTCATGCTGGAACAAGTTTAAAAGATAATGGTGAAATAATTTGGCAAGGTAACGCATACACAAGGTTTCCAGTTCAGGCTGAAGGATTTCAATATGGAAAAGGTCAATTGCCACGCCCGACCCTTACTTTTTCAAATGCTCTTGGTACTTTATCGGCAATACTTCTTACAGTAAACGAAATAACAACAGGTAACGATTTGACAGGTGCAACAGTCAAAAGAATTAGAACAAAAGCAAGATTTCTTGATGCCGCTAATTTCCCAAGCAATGTAAATCCTTATGGAACGCCAGACAACACAGCGGAATATCCGCAAGAAATATTTATTATTGACAGAAAATCGGCTGAAAATAGAACTGTTGTATCTTTTGAACTCGCGGCTGTTTTTGATATGGCGGGAGTACGAGCGCCAAAACGTCAATGCACTAGATCAGAATTTCCTAGCATCGGATTAATTACAGGATGACTTGGAAAGATAAGGCACTTGAACACGCAAAAGAACAAGATCCGAAAGAATCTTGCGGTCTTTTGTTAAATATTCGCGGGAAAGAAAAATATTTTCCTTGTCGTAATTTATCAATGAACGATAATCAATGTTTTATTATCGACCCCGAAGATTATGTGAGGGCAGATAATATTGGAGATATAACAGCTATTATTCACAGCCATCCCGTAACGCCCGCTGTAGCTTCAGAAGCCGACAAAATAAGCTGTGAACAATCGAATTTGCCTTGGTATATAGTTAACCCAAAAACTGAAACATGGGGTGAATATAGGCCGTCAGGATACAAGCCAGATATGATCGGATTGCCTTATGTATGGGGGATTTCTGATTGTTGGTCACTTGTTCGTAGGTATTATGCGGAAAAATTAAATATAGAACTTAGGGATTGGGAAAGGCCAATCACGCCTGAAGAATTTATGATTGAACCTATGTTTGAAAAATGTGCAAAAGATACAGGATTTCGTGAATTAAGAAGTGATGAAAAATTAAAAAATAATGATTTATTATTCATGTCAATCGGGGAGCCGGGTTTAAATCATGTGGCGATTTTTGTAGATGGCGATGTAATACATCATTTAAGAGATAGACTATCTTGTAGAGAGCCATACAACCCTTGGTTGTTAAAATGCACAGGAATGAGGTTGCGTTATGCTTCGCAAAATTAAGTTATACGGAGAACTGGCAAAACAGGTCGGCCATAAAGAATTTAAAGATATAAATGTTTCTAACGTTGCACAAGCTGTTAGTTTTTTAATAAATAATTTTCCGCATCTGGAAAATCATATGGCAAATAGATATTATAAGGTCATAACTAATAATGAAGAAGTCGGTGCGGACGAGCTTCACGATCCTATTGGTAAATCAGATATATCTTTTGTACCTGTTATATCAGGTTCGGGGGGTAATTTCGGAAGAGTGCTTCTTGGAGTGGCCTTGATCGGTTTATCATTCACGCCGATGGGTGCGGGGCTTTTTGCGGGCGGTTCTGGTGCTGGTTTAGCGGGTGGCGGTGGTTTAATGGGTGCAACAGGTTTATATGCGGCAGGGGCTTATGGTTCAGCGGCTCTTGGCCTTATTGGTGCAAGTTTAGTTCTTGGCGGTGTTAGTGAAATGCTTTTTCCTATGCCAAAACAACCTGAATTTTCAAGTGAACAAGATCCGCGTTTGTCGTTTAGTTTTTCAGGAACGCAACAGACTAGCAGAGCCGGCACCCCTGTTCCTATTGTGTATGGGGAAATTTTTACAGGTTCAGTTGTTATTTCTGGCGGTATTGATACGGAGCAAGTTCAGGCATGACCAATAAACCTAAAATTATAAGAGGTTCGCGAGGTGGTGGAAATCCACCGCCCCCAAGACAACCGACAAGAACCCCTGATACCCTTCACAGCAAACAATTTGCGACTTTTCTTGACCTTATATCTGAAGGAGAAATTGAAGGCTCTGCAACCGCTTCCAAGGAAGGTATAACAGATCGCACTTCAGACGCTTATATAAATGCGTATTTAAAAGACGTCTTTCTTAACGATACCCCTGTTTTAAAAGCAACAGCAAGTTCATCAAGTCCCGCTGAATCAGATTTTAATTTTCAGAATGTAACTTTTACTCCACGATTCGGCACAGGAGACCAGACAAAAATTGATGGAATAGAAAGTTCTTCTTCAATCACGCCTGTCGGGGTTACTGTAACAGCATCATCGCCAGTTACAAGACAAATTACAAATACAAATGTTGACCGAATTAAAGTAACTGTTAGTTTTCCGCAGATACAAAAAGCAGAAACCAACGGCGATTTATTAGGCTCAAGTGTTGATTTGAAAATTGCTGTTCAATATAACTCAGGTGGTTTTACAGATGTTATTACTGATACAATCACAGGTCGAACCGCTGATTCATACCAAAAAGACTATTCAGTAAGAATAACAGGCGCGTTTCCAGTTGACATTAGAGTTATAAGAGTTACAGCGGATGCACCAGATTCTTCATTAATAGACGCTTTTCAATTCGCAAGTTTTGCTGAAATTATTGATGATTCAAATAGATATTTGAACTCAGCCTATAACGCAATCAGACTTGATTCCCAACAGTTCAGTTCTATCCCCCGCCGTAAATTTCGTATTCGTGGTATCAAAGTAAGGATTCCGGGTGCGGGCGCATCAGGTTCAGGAACGCCAACTGTTGATTCCGCAACAGGCCGAATTGTTTATCCTGATGGATATATTTTCAACGGGGTTATGGGTTCAGCGGTTTGGACAAGTTGCCCTGCAATGATTTTGCTTGATCTTTTGACAACAGAAAGATATGGATTTGGCACACATATTTCAGATTCAAACCTTGATTTATTTTCTTTCGTAACCGCATCAAAATTTGCAAATACTCTTGTTGATGACGGATTTGGCGGACAGGAAGCCAGATTTTCTTGCAACGTAAATATTCAATCTTCTAGTTCTGCATTTGATTTGATAAACGAGCTTGCGGGCGTGATGCGTTGTATGCCGATCTGGTCAACTGGCTCTATATTATTGGCTCAAGATTCCCCAAAAGATTCATCGTTCCTTTTTTCACTTGCCAATATTTCAAGTGATGGGTTCAATTATTCTGGTACAAGTCTGAAACAAAGACATTCTGTAATATCAGTTAGTTATTACAACATGGATTCGCAAGATATTGACTACGAAGTTTTTGAAAATACTACATTATCAGCAAAAATTGGAACTGTTGTTAAACAAGTAAAAGGATTCGCGTGTACATCGCGTGGTCAAGCATCAAGATTGGCAAAGGCAATTGCATTTTCGGAAGCAAACGAAAGTGAACTTGTGACGTTTACAACATCAATGGAAGGCGGTTTAATGGTTAGACCGGGCGCTGTTATTGAGATAAATGATCCTGTTCGCGCGGGTGTAAGGCGTTCAGGAAGACTTGCAGGGGTTTCATCAACAACTGTTGTTACAGTTGACGATACAGAAAACACAGACTTACCTACAACGGCAACCCCGACTTTATCTTTGATTTTGCCAGACGGTTCTGTTGAAACAAAAGATATTTCGGATATAACAAATGGTGTAGTTACTGTTTCTTCAGCTTTCAGTCAAACTCCTAATGTTAATACAATTTATTTAATACAAAATGGGGCTGTTAAAGCGCAAAAATTTAGAGTAATAACAGTTGAAGAGACAGATTCAATTAATTATACAATTACAGCTTTATCTTATATTGATACTAAATATTCATTTATTGAAGATGGTGCAAGTTTACCAGAAAGAAATGTTTCTATATTAAATGAACTTCAACCGCCACCTTCTAATCTTTCGGCTGTAGAAACTATTATTCCAATAAATAATCAGGCAGTTTCAAAAATTATTCTTAGTTGGCAACCTATAGTCGGCGTTATTGAATATCAAGTTAATTATCGTTATAACAATGGTAATTTCGTTTCAACAAAAGTTTCAAGTCCTGACTTTGAAATTTTAAATAGTCAACTTGGAGTTTATGAATTTGAAGTTTACAGTTATAACGTAAATGCAATTCTTTCAGCAACCTCGAATAATTTAACTTTTAATGCCGTTGGTAAAACAGCGCTTCCACAAGACCCATCAGGTCTAACAATAGAACCTGTCTCGGATCTTTTTGTAAGGTTACGTTTTGACCCTGCAACAGATATTGACGTTACCCACGGGGGGTCAATTTCCGTTCGCCATACACCATCTGTTAACCCCGCTGTTGCAACTTTTCAAAACTCTACAGAAATAATTCCGAAACTTTCAGGAAATATAACCGAAACACTTGTGCCCGCTTTAACCGGGACTTATTTAATTAAATTTATTGATGACGGCGGGCGAAGATCAGACAACGCCGCAAAAATAATTGTTACGCAACCAGATCCACAACCAAATCAAATAATTCTTACAGAAAGAGAAGATACAGATTCGCCACCATTTCAAGGGAATAAAGTTAATACATTTTATGATTCAGATTTTGACGGTCTGTTATTAGATGGCACTTTGCTTTGGGATTCAATCACTCAAGATATTGATGATTTATCTAATATTGACTTTGCTGGGCCAATTAATTCAAGCGGTAGTTATGAATTTCAAAATAAAGTTGATTTAGGTGCAATTTTTAACTTAACTCTTAAAAGAAGGTTTGTAACTTCTGGTCTTTTAGTAAATGATTTAATTGATTCAAGAACTGCGAACATAGATACATGGACTGAATTTGACGGTACTCTTGCTGAAGATGTTGGAGCAAAATTACTTGTTGCCACAACAAATATAGACCCTGCAACTTCAGTTTCAGCTACCTATGGACAAGTTGGTACAACTATTACCATTGATAAAAGTGCACACGGATATTCTGTTGGCGATTTTGTTGTTATAGATTTTACTGCTGGTACAGCAACAAGTGGAAATTATGAAATTGCGACTGTTCCAAATGCAACTACTTTTACCGTTACTTCAGCTACGAGTGGATCAGTAAACAGCGGAACAGCTTGCACTATTGGTGCTAATTTTACACAATTTAATACTTTTGCAAATGGAGAATATAAAGCGAGAGGATTTAAATTTAAAGTTGAACTTACTTCGGATGACCCTGCACAAAATATCAATGTTACTGAACTTGGTTATGAAGCTAGTGTTAAAAGAAGAACAGAAACTGTAAATACATCTATAGCATCTGGAACTTCAGCAAAGACAGTTACTTTTGAAGATCCATTTTTCACAGGTACTGGTTCTCTTGGAGGATCAACAACAGCATTTCTTCCGACTGTTGGCATAACCCTTGAAGGTGCTGTTACAGGTGATTATTTTACAATAACATCAATTACAGGAACACAATTTGTTATAGAAGTAAGAGATTCAAGTAATAACTTTAAAAACCTTAATTTTAGATATACAGCGGTTGGGTTTGGTAAAGGAGGGTAAATATGTTTAAACTTAAGTTATCAACTATCATATACTTAAAAGAAAAGGATTAAGTAATGGCAACACATGACTATGATATAGCTAACCAATCTGGTGCGGCTTTTAGAACAGACTTAAATAATGCCCTTGCTGCAATACAATCTAATAACTCTAACTCTTCTAGTCCAGCAAATACAGTTGCTTATCAATGGTGGGCGGATACTACAACAGGAACATTAAAGATAAGAAATAGTGCAAATGATGGTTGGATAGAACTTTTTCAACTTGACGGTACATTAACTCTTGAAGATGGTTCAAACTCTGCACCAGCATTAGCTTTTAGGGATGATTTAGACACAGGAATCTTTTCAGGTGGTGCAAATGAATTTAATATTACTACAGGTGGTGTTGAAAGATTAGAAATTGGCGGCGGTTCTTTTACTGTTAATCCAACAGGCGCAGATTTTAATTTTTTTGTTGAAGGCGACACAGATCAATATTTGTTGACTGTTGATGCGGGATTAGAGAAGGTCGGTATAGGTATTCAAACCCCTGCTAGAAAACTACACGTTACTGATTCAGACGCAGAAGTTTTAAAACTTTCAACCACAGCAACAGGTGCTCAAGGAGCGACAATTGAACTGCAACATAATTCTGCAAGTCCAGCAGATGATGACTTTATTGGAGTTATTCATTCTTCAGCAAATGATAGTGCTGGTAATGATACATTGATGTCAACACTAAGGACGCAATTTACCGATGTAACTGACGGAACCGAAACAGCGGCATTTTCAGTTGCACTAAGGGGTCAAAATTCATTTAATGAGACTTTTCGTGTTATTGGCAGGGGAAGTGCATCAGCACCAAACTTAGCAAATGCAGATACAAATGGTCTAATAGTCGATGTTTATAATGATGGCAACCCATATCCAAGACACGTCATTTTATGTGCAAAAGGTGGTGGAGATACAGATTCAGATTTACAATTCTGGACTGAAGCGGTAGGTGGTGCGCCAACCAAAAAAATGGTTGTTGAACATGATGGTAATGTAACAATTACTGATGGAAATTTAATTGTTGCAAGTGGTCATGGAATTGATTTTAGTGCAACGACAGATGATCCGCAGGGTGGTGCAGATGATTCTGAGCTTTTTGACGATTATGAACGAGGCACATGGACTCCTGTTTTAGGAGCTACAAGTTCAGATCCAAGTGTAAGTAGTTATTCTTCTCAACATGGTCAGTACACAAAAATAGGTAATGTTGTTCATTTATTTTGTTATATGGATATTGCTGCTGGTGGTATAACTGCTGCTGGCTCTGGGGATGGTCTTATAAGGGGCTTGCCTTTTGCTATTGATAGCAGTCCGGGGTCTAGTGATTCTCATGGTTCTGCTGTTGATAATATCAAATCAATACCAAATACATTTTCATCCCAAAGAAATAATGCAAGATTATTCTTTGCTGTAGGAGAAGACATAATAAGGCTTCATCAATACAGCAGTATTAATCCCATATATCAAACTGGTTGGGGTTCAAGCCAAATTGCTAATGGTGACAGATTTAAGTGGGGTTGGGTTGCTACTTACGAGACACATCAGTAATATAGGTTTGTCAAAACCTGTTTTAATCGGAGATTAACCCTAATGGCACTAACTGAAACTATTGAATACGACAAAATTGAAGTTGTCGGAATGTATGCAACCGTTCAAGTACGAAAAAAACACGTTGTAAAAAAAGATGGTGTTCAAATTGCATCTAGTTTTTCAAGATATACATTAAGTTGTGGCTCTATTGATGAATCAAATAATTTTGTAGATAATCCTCTTGATAAGGAATTGGATGGAGTTACTACTATTCCTGATAATGTTAAGGCAGTTTGTAATTCTGTCTGGACTACTGATATAAAAAATGCTTACAAAGCACATTTAATTGCTGTTAAAAACGAATTTTCTGAATAATTATGTCTAACCAAAAACGTATTGACCAACTTAACCTTGAACTACAAGTTGCAGTTGATGAATTTAATAAAATTCAATCAAAAATAAAAGAGTTAGTTGTAGCCCGTGATGCTCTTAAGATGAAAGCCTTTGCCTGCACAGAAAGACTTAACGAGCTACAAGGACAAGAAAAAATTTCTACTGAAATCCCAAAAGAAACTGTTAATTAATTTTCTCTTGCATTTGCCTTGTCATAATTCCAAGGGTTATATATAAAGGCGCTAATGCACATAATCCGCAGAAGGTTATAATTGTTACAGGTACTAAAGCACGGGCAAAAGCTGATCTCATGGCAAAAATCTCACAAATATTATCTATTTTAAGTTTTATAATCAGCGCGTCAATGTTGGGCGGAACTTACTTTGGATATAAATATGTTACTTCGCCACAATTTAAAAATCGTATGATGAATGAAGTATTGGCAAACGTTCAACAAATGATGCCAAAAATGCTTGACAATCAAATACCAAAACAAACAGGCGGTTCAATTCCTCTACCTATGAAATAGTTGGAAATAAAACAAATAAAAATTCCAGATATTTCGACAATAAATATTAATTCTTATATACCGCCTTCAAATGTTTTAAATGTAGCCCCGCCGACAATTGATATTCTTGGATGTGTTAAAACGCATCGAGATAGTTCTGTAAAAAATACACAGATAATAGAGGATGATCCAAACGGCGCTTTTTATAGTTGTCCAAATGGAAAAATGCCTTCTTATATTCCAATTCAATATAATCCAAATCAATTAAAAATCGTAGAAGAACAGGAAAAGCCAAAAGCTGAAACACCAAAACCGCCAGAAACAAAACCGCCAGAAATTCCAAAAGATAAAAAAAAAGAGATTATAACGATTCCGCCTTGTCCAGACCCAAAACAACCGCTGCGCGTTGGCTCGTATGCCAATTCTCAGAAATTGGAAAAAGTAAAAGCCTTTGAATTAAATGAAAATAATGAATGTATCATCATATGGGAGCCAGTTCCATTTCAAGAATCTTATATTCCAGAAGTATCTACAATAATTTCAACCGCCGTGATCGGATTCGTGGCCGCATCCTCGCCCATAATTCTTAACGCAATAAAGCCAATTATCAAAAAATTAATTACTAGAAAAAAGAAATCATCTTAAATCGTGGGTATGCGGGATTACTTGATTCGGCTTTTTGTCGATATAAATATCGGAGCATAAATTATAAAATTCAGAATTTTTTGCAATCAATATTCCTTGCTGTTTTAATTTTCCACATTCTTTTATTCTTGCGATAGCCCAATCAAGGCGCTTATTCTCTAATACTTGTTGTTGTATTTTCACTTGTGTTGTTGCTGCACCTTTGCATTGATTTTGAAATTGTCTATCAAGCGGAACTGTAAAATTTAAGCTAAAACCTGTATTTACTGCAAAACTATCTTTGTTTGTTCCTGAATAATTTATTTGTTCAAATAAAATATCACCCGGATTATCAGGAACGCCGTCTTCATCGGCATCTGTCGGGTCGTAGTATGGCGTAGTGTAATAATCTCGAAAAGGTTTTCTGTAATTTGCACCAAATGTGATAAATGGCGAAAATGTAAGAGTTGCCCCTTGGCAAACAATATTTCCGCCGTACTGATTAGTTGTCATATTGCCCGTTAAACTTTGAATAGCCATATTTGTGACGCTTCCGTTGTTTGATTGGCTGACGGCGTTTGCAAGCGCTTCTAGGGGCGTTAAAGCTATTGAGAGAAGACAGACGTAGAAGTAACCACTGATTCGCTTTCTATTTGCCTTGTAATGCTTGTTATGTTTGATATTCCGCCCGGCCCGCGATAGCTTTCTGAATATTGAAAGGCCGCGCCGCTTGTCGGGTTTGTTAAAGTAAATACTGGTTTGTTGCCTGTCGATAAATCTAACCCCGTATAAGTATATTGTTGACCGTTAACAGTTGCTGAAACATCTGTTGTATTTGGAGCAACCCCGCCATCTGTTGAAATCCCGACCCCTGTAACTGAATATTCATATGAGTTCCCAAAGTAGTCTGTCGAAACAATAGTTTCTGAGATAGAAGTTGTGGTATTTGTTGTTGATGACATTGTGCCAGTTGTAAAATTTGGCGTAACTGGCTGCGCATAATTAGGTACTGCATAAAATAAAATTATCAATAAAAATTTGCGCATTTTTCATCAATCCACAGAAAGCGTTGTGACATATTGACCTGTTATTGAAGAACCGGGGTCGCCGCCTGTTACTGAAATTACATGATTATCAATTGTCGCCGCGCCACTTCCAATTGCCCCTGCCGCTGTAGAAGTAAGGTCTGAAAAATTGCTTACAGTTCCCGCTGTCGGTGCGCTATTTGGTACCGCATCCCCTTCAAGATACGATTGTGTGAATTGAAAATTTTCCCCCGCGGTGCTTTGTGATGCTGTAATTGTAGTAAACGCATTTACGCCGTTAGTCGCTGTTCCTAGCCCGCCAACAACGCCCGCTGTTGTTCCATCTGTAGTTGTGACCCCGCTGCCAGAAACCGAATAAGAGTTTGCAACCCTATCGGCTGCGGTTGCTGCGGACATCACTTCAATTTGTACAGATGACGTAATTGTTGACGTCATATCGGCAAAAGCCGCTGATGGAAGCAAAAATAAAATAGGAAGTAATTTTTTCATTTGATACCTACTTTGGAGTCTTTATTGTCTACTATAAGCTTGTTTTTCTTCTTGTCGCCATTTTTTTTGATATTCAGCCCAAAATTTCCTAAAACTGTACTCAAAATTCCAGCCGCAAAGGTGGTATCAATTTGTCTTGGCGAGTTACCATAATATGAAAAGCTGATGACCGCTAAAGACCAAATCAAGACAATAAATTGGATTCCAGTAGAAACCCAATTCATCCCGTCTTTGGTTTCTTCTTCTTCCATAATTAAGGCTTTTTGCTAAAACTAGCAAATTTGTCTACAGTTGAAAAGAATATATTACAAAAACATGATTCGATTTATCAAGCCAATACTGAAGTTCTTTGTCAAATCAAACGCTGTAAAATCTCTTGTCGTTGGATTACTTGAAGACTATGCGGCCAGTACGGAGACAGACATTGATAATGAGATTGTCGCCTTAGTTAAGGAAAAGTTATGGCCTGTTACATAACTTTAAGTTATGGTTGGCGTAAGGCATCTGGTGGTCAGTGCCTTCTCTGCAAAAAAATGGGCTAACTAATACCCCAAAAGTTAGCCTATTTTCAATATAAGGAGGTCATGTTGCTATGGCTTGGGATGATTGGCTTACCATAACAGAAACGCTTGAAGATCAACTTTATCTTGAAATTCAGGCGCGGATGTTAGGAGAGATAACTGACTTTGAATATTTGCTTGATATAGCTGTAAATTATCAGCGGCAAAATTGGCAAAAAGACGAGATCATCAAAAATTGCATTGCAAAAATTGGCGATCTCGAAACAGAAGTAATTAAATTAAGTCTTAAAAAAGAAAAAGACGATAATAATTCAAGAATTAAAAAGGAATATCATCGCCCGCTGTAGGCTCAATAAAGTTTAGATTTATATTTCCAAATAGTCCATATTTGCCTTCTTTTGCTTTTGCGTTGATGTAAATACCATCAACTTCGACTTCTTCTTTCTTTGAATAATCCCAAACTTTACCTTTCTTTTGTTTGGTATCAACCATTTTCATAACTTCTTCACAGAAGGCGGGAACAGATTCAGAAGGGATGAACCAAGACATTTTATGGGGATATTTGTCTTGATCTTCATAATCGTTTTCACTTGTAGAAAACTTGATTGGATATGGAAGGGCGGCTTTAAATGAATCAGGCATGATTAAAAAAATTTGTTAAAAGTTGATCGAATAATTGTGTAAGCGAAATTTTGTTTTTCGCGCAGTATTTACGAATTAAGGTGGCTTGCGTATCATCGGTTCTGAAATAAAATTTGTTGCGGTTGTAATAAGAATTGCGGCGTGATCGAAGTTGCGCAATGACTTCTTCGCCTGACTTTGTGGCCTGTTCTTCGGTCATTAATCATCTTTATACTTTTCAACAGCTTGGCGCAAAAATCTGCCGTGTTCAGGAATTAAATAATCTTTATCGGGTTCTTGATTCGGTTTTGTCGGTGTTTTTGTTACCCCTTCTTTTTCTGGCGGCTTTTCAGCTTCTTCTTCTTTCTTTGCATCTTCTACTTCAAGACCCGCCCATAATTCGTGAGCATCGCCGAAAGAATAACAAGCGCAGGCGCAAAGACATCTTCGGTGCGCTTTCTGAATATCAGTTGTTGAGATTTTATCGTATTGAATACCTTTGTTGAAATTATTAGTTATTGAGTAAACATACAAAGGCAATTTAATTCCTGTTTCTACGTTTTGAAAGTAGCCCATTATGTAGCCTGTATTGTCAGGAGCCATCCAAACAATTTGTCCGTTTGGGTCAGGTTCTAAAGCAAAAAACCAGTTTGGCGCGTGTTCTCTTATTCTTTGCGCTGTTTTAGCCCAAGAGCAATAAGGAACTTTGCCCTTGTAATAAAGATCGTCTTTTGTAATAAGACCGCCCAGATTTGGGATTTGGATTGGTTCAGGTTGGTTTGACATTCAAGTATTAGTCTGATTTCTTTAGTCTACCAATTTATTCAGGTTTGTCAAAAGTTTTTATATTTATATTTGCGCCAATGTGTTCAAATCGTTTTGCATAGCGTTTTAACGCCTGCAAACAAACAACAAGAGAATCATCCGCAAGAACAGTTCCGCCAGATGTAACAGATAGGGCATCAAGAGTACTACGGGTTAGCTTGTCAACGTCTCCTGTCGTTTTGCTAGTACAGAAAAAAGG
>LUMU01000171.1_pt1 | contig 18307 bp, 22 predicted proteins | sample 729751 | NCBI WGS metagenome assembly LUMU01 (sample SAMN03860300, study PRJNA289734) | marine metagenome | biome: seawater column; feature: ocean; material: water; isolation source: Red Sea water column Station 192 - depth 100m | place: Saudi Arabia: Red Sea | collected 2011-10-15 | depth 100 m
CATGTAATCAACTTTACTTTTTTTATCATCTGGAAAAGGATGGTTATTCATTTCATTCATTATTATTCTTACACTGAATGGTTTCCAATTAAATTTTACACCATGTTTTTTTTCAACATCTAAAATTCTTGTTACAGAAAGATATGTATATGTGCTTCCAATAGAAAAATAAAAATCAATATTATTCATTTAACTTAAAACGCATCTAGCTGTAATTTTATTACCGTCATGGTCACGGACATAACCATAATAATTTCCATCCGATCTTAATCCTGGAGCTCCTTCATCAACAGCACCGTTTTCAAGTGCTGTTTTATGAAATTTATCTACTGCCTCTTTCGATTCAGCTGCCAAAGCAACCATTGTACCGTTTCCCGCGTTAGCATTTTCTTTATTGTGAGGTTTTGTAATATAAAACTTTGCTCCATCATCTTCACTAAAACCATATCCAATATATCTTTCTGTTACAGTAACTCTTCTCATTTCAAGATGAACTAATATAGCATCGTAAAACTTACTAGATTTTTCAATATCGTTAGTCCCAACCATTACAAATCCGATTACTTTATTCATTATAAGTCAGGAGCTCTCACTATTTCAAATCTTAATAGTTTATTATTCTTAATAATACCATGAAACATAACTGTATCTGGATTTTTATCCGAGTCTTTCCATTTAAAAGTTCCAATAAGTCTTTTGTCATCCTCATAAATAGATTTAATATCAGAGATTACTCCTGGTTTAGTTTTAATCCAGTCCAAACTTTCTTGTAATGTATCAAAACCTTTTTCAGGCTGGTGAAGATTTATATGTTTAAAATTATCATCAAGTATTTTTGAAATTTCCGTTGGATCACCAGACTGAAAAGCTTTAGCCCACGTTGTTAGTAATGATTGAATTGTTAGTGACACAAAATAAATTTATTTAGGCATTGGTGTTGCGCCAGTTTCTAAAGCAATTATCTTACCGTCTTTATACTTATAAACTGCCATTACAGCTTCAACATTTCCATCATCAAATGTTACGAATGCATGGTGTATTCCAACTTCATTATTTTCATAAACAATTCTTGTTTTATCTTGTTTAATGTCACCACTCATCGCCCATTTGATTACATCAGATTTACTTAAAGAATTTCCTGATTTATGCATTGTAAATTTAAAATCATCATGCAAAAGTTCATTCATAGCTGCTTCATCTTTATTTGTCATTGCAGCACTATATTTTTCTAAAATAGACATATTATTTTGCTCCTTTAATTATTATTACATTTCCGACAGAGTTATCTAACCGTATCTGTCTTACCGGTTTGTATTCTTCAGAATTATAAAACTCTAAAGCTTTTTCGTAAGAGGGAAATTTAACAACGACTGTTCTAGGAAGTTTCCATTCACCCTCAACACATTCGTAATCACCACCTCTTACTAAATATTCTCCTCCATATTTAGCAACTAGCCCTGAAGCTTTTGCTACATAATTTTTATATTCTTCAGGGTTAGTTATTTCGATTTGAAATATTGCATATCCATACATTTTTATTAATCCTTATAGATTAACTTTACTCAATTCATACATTTCAACAACTTCGATACATTCATCAAAAATAGGTTTTGCAATCGGGTTATTACCTGAAGCAAACTTCTTCATTTCTTCTTCATTATGAACCGAGACTTTAAACATAACATAACTTTTATCTGGCCCTATTCCAGGAACTGTTTTTTCAACATGAGCAACAGTTTTTCTTACTGCCATTCCCTCATCTGATTGCATAAATCCCATGAATTTTTCAAATTTTCCCTCTCCAGATTTAATTCTTGCTATTGCAAGCATTTCCTTTTCCATATTTTTACTCCTTTCTTTTTTATATTAAAAATTATTTTATTAATTTTAATTTAGCAATGTAACAACTTTGTTACATAACAGGTATGCATTAATTATATCCAGTTAGGAAATGGTAGGCCTTTTTCTTCTAAAAATTTTTTATTAAACATCTTTGAGTTGTATTTATCTGATTTATCGCAAAGAATAGTGACAATAGTTTTTCCTGGCCCGAGTTCTTTTCCTAATCTTATTGCTCCTGCAATATTAACTCCACAACTTGTACCAAGACTTAAACCTTCATTTTGAATTAAGTCATACAGAATAGGTAAAGACTCATGGTCACTTATTGAAAATGCCCCATCTATTTTAGCTTCAGCAAAATTAGCTGTTACTCTACTTGAACCAATACCTTCAGTGATTGATCCTCCTTCACTTTTTAACTCTCCATTCTTTATATAATTGTAGAGAGCCGAACCTGTTGGATCAGATAAATATATTTTTATATCTTTATTTTTTTCTTTTAAATAACTACTCACACCACCAATTGTTCCACCAGTTCCAGATGAACATACAAACCCATCTACTTTTCCATCTGTTTGCTCCCAAATTTCTGGTCCAGTTGTTTCATAGTGTCCTTTAGCATTAGCAGTGTTATCAAATTGATTAGCCCAAACTACTCCATGATTATTCGTACTCTTTAATTCTTCAGCTACTCTTTTTGCAACTTTTACATAGTTCCCGTCGTCCTTGTAAGGTTTTGGTGGTACAAGTTTTAAATCAGCACCTATGTTTCTTAACATATCTTTTTTTTCTTGTGTTTGATTATCGTTCATTACAATTATAGTTTTATAACCAATTGAATTTCCAATAAGACAAAGACCAATTCCAGTGTTACCTGCAGTACCTTCAACTATTATTCCACCTTTTGAGATTAATTTTTTCTCCTGTGCATCCTTTATTAGTGCTAATGCAGCTCTATCTTTAACTGATCCTCCAGGATTTAAATATTCTGCTTTACCATAGATATGACAACCTGTTACTTCTGATGCTGCTTTGAGTTTTATTAATGGAGTATTTCCTATTCCTTCAACAAAACTAGTTTGAGAATTTTTCATTTATAATCTCCATTAGCAATACCGTAAGGTTTAAATTCTTCGGTAGCCGTTCCAACATTTTTTGCTGGGATGCCAACCATAACTGCATTTTCGGGAACATCTTTTGTTACAACAGCATTTGCGCCAATTTTTGCATTTTTACCAACTACAACAGGTCCTAAAACTTGAGCTCCAGAACCCACAACCACATTATCCATTAATGTTGGATGTCTTTTAGAGTTTCTTTGGTCATCTGAATTTATACTTGGAGAAATTCCACCTAAAGTAACCATATGATATATCGTTACGTTGTTTCCAATCTCAGATGTTTCACCAATAACAACTCCCATTCCATGATCGATAAATAAATTTTCACCTATTTTTGCTTTAGGGTGAATTTCTATTCCAGTTAAAAATCTTGAAAATTGTGAAATAATTCTTGCGATTAAATCTAACTTAGCAATTGAAAAAAAATTAGCTATTCGATGAAAAAAAACAGCTTTAACACCTGGGTAAGTTAAAATTACACTTAGCTTGGATTTTGCAGCTGGATCTCTATTGATTATGGATTCTAAAAAACTATTCATGATATTTAAATTAATTTGATTATTTAAATGATCAGTTAGTTGTTACAACAACAACTACCTGAATCAGGTTTGCATGAGCACTCTTTGATTCCATCACAAGTGCATCTATCGCTAATACAATTTGTACATTTACATTTTGGGTTATCGCATGCCATACTATGAATATAATATGTGCTGGTATTTAAAATACAAGGTCAAATTTGTCACCAATTACAATCTATCTAGAGTAAGCCCTTTAACATTTGCAGGTACAGCAATATCCATCATTTTAGGATTTGCTAAATTTAGATTATTCATTATTTCTGCATACTGTTCTTTTGAACTTACTTGAAGTCTAGGATTATTATTTTTTTCATTTTCAATAGTAGAAAATTTTTTTCCATTATAATCATGCGCTGGATACACTAATGTGTCTTTTGGTAATTTTAATAACTTATTGAACAATGAGTCATAAGCATCTTCTGCACTTCCATTTTGAAAATCTGTTCTTCCAGTTCCATTTATTAAAAGAGTATCACCAGTAAAAACTCTATCATTCATTAAATAACTATAAGAACAGTCTGTATGGCCTGGAGTATAAATTGCTTTAAGTTCTATGTTTTCTACATTTATTTTTTCACTATCTTTTATTCTTAAATCAATTACTTCAGATTTAGATTTTTCTCCCATAATTCTAGTACAGTTAGTTCTTTTATTTAGTTCGTTTAACCCAGTCACATGATCAGCATGGATATGTGTGTCAATTACTTTAACTAATTTTAATTCTAAATTTTTTAATACCTCTATGTATTTATCTGTATGTTCAATCACAGGATCAAGTATTAAGGCCTCTCTACCTTTTCCACTTGATATAATGTAAGTGTAGGTTGAAGATTTGGTGTCAAATAATTGTTCAAATATCATTAGTTACTTAATACTATAAAAAATTGCATAGCAAATCAATCTTGCTTATAATAATTCTAAAAAACAAATTCAAAGGAGAATTGAATGACTTTAAAAATAAATAGTGTAGCTCCAGATTTCAAAGCTAAAACTCAAATGGGAGAAATTTCGTTTCATGAGTGGCTTGGAGATAGTTGGGGTGTTTTATTTTCACATCCAAAAGACTTTACTCCAGTTTGTACAACTGAACTTGGTGCATTAGCAAAAATGAAACCAGAGTTTGACAAAAGAAACGTAAAAGTTATGGGTTTAAGTGTAGATCCAGTTGATGATCACGTGAAATGGATAGATGATATTACAGATGTTTGTGGAATGAAACCTGAGTATCCAATTGTTGCTGATGAAAAATTAGAAGTTGCAAAACTTTATAATATGCTTGAAGCAGATGCAGGTGTAAGTTCAGGCGGTAGAACTGCAGTAGACAATGAAACAGTTAGAACAGTTTATGTAATAAGACCAGATAAGAGAATTGGTTTGTTTTTAACATATCCGATGACAACTGGTAGAAACTTTCATGAGATCTTGAGAGCTATAGACTCAATGCAAAGAACTATTAAACATAAAATTGCTACGCCAGCTGACTGGAAGCCTGGAGAAAAAGTAATTATTGTTCCTAAAGTTACAAATGAGGAAGCAAAAAAAATATATCCAGATGGTTGGGAAACAATAAAACCTTATTTGCGTAAGGTTCCAGATCCACATAAATAAATTTGGATCAAAAAAAATTAAACCAACAATCTCAGCATTGGGAAAACAATTTCTCAAGTAAGCCTGAGATGTTCGGTTTAGATCCAAGTTTATCTGCAAAAAAAGCTCTGAAACTTTTTCAAGAAAAAAATATTAAAAATGTAATTGAGCTCGGAGCAGGACTAGGAAGAGACACTATTTTTTTTGGAAAAAACTTAATCCACACGATAGCTTTAGATTATAGTCCATCTGGAATTAAAGTTATTGATCAGAAAATAAAAAAAGCAAATTTATCTAAATATATTTCAAGTAAACTATTTGATGTAAGAGAAAAACTTCCATTCGAAGATAATTCTATAGATGCATGCTATTCTCATATGCTTTATTGCATGGCTTTAACAACTGAAGATTTGGCAAAACTAAATAGCGAGATTAAAAGAATTTTAAAACCTGGTGGTATTAATATTTATACAGTGCGCCACACAAATGATGGTGATTTTCAAAATGGAAATCACATAGGGGAAGATTTATATGAAAATGATGGATTTATTGTTCATTATTTTTCAGAAGAAAAAGTTAATTCTTTATTAAATGGATTTAAAAATATTAGTCTAGAAAAATTTGAAGAAGGTACATTTCCAAGAAAATTATTTTTTATTGTAAATGAAAAAAAATGATTTATTTTTTGTATTTTTTCATACAAACTTCTGCCAATAATAAATTTGGATCAATAAAAAGCTTAGATTCTTTAGCCTTTCTAAATGATTTATAAGCAAAAATAGCTATTGGTAATTCAGTGCAACCTAAGATAATTTTTTTACACTTTTTCTTTATTAAATACTTAACAGCAGATCTTAATGCTATTTCAGCTTCTTTAACTTTACCCATTTTCACAAATTTAATTGCTTTATTTACAGAATTTTTTTGTAAGTTTTTTTCAGGACTAATTAGTTTAAAATTTTTATCAAAATAGTCATTGTAAATATTTGTTTTTAAAGTTGCCTCAGTACATAAAATACCGATAGTAGAATTTTTTTTACATGTTTTTTTCGTATGTAAGTAAACTTCTTTTGGCATACTTAATAAAGGAATTTTGATTTTCTTTTGTATATCTTCATGCCAATAATGGGCAGTGTTGCATGGCATAACAATAAATTTACACTTATTTTTTTGTAACATTTTACAACCATCAACAAGGGCTTTTAAAACATTATAGTATTTTTTTAAGTTTTCAGGTCTTTTAGGAGTATTAGATTTATTGTAAAGAACAAACATTGGGTACTGCTGATCTAACTTCCCTCGGTTTAATTTTGCTAATTTATTACAAAAATCTAAACCCGCTTGTGTTCCCATTCCTCCTAATATTCCGATCATAAAGATTATTTAAATATTGATTTTTGTTTTTAACATTTATGTATACAACTATATTTTAAATATAATTATGCAAGACATATATATTGATGATATTGGATCAGGTTTTCCTTTAGTTTTAGTTCATGGATATTTGGGCTCCTCAGAAATGTGGAATTTGCAAAAAAAATTCTTAAGTAAGCATTTTAGAATAATTACACCAGCTTTACCTGGTTTTGGAGAAAGTTACAAAGTTCAATCTTTAGACAATATTAATTCATTTGCAAAATTTGTATTAAAATGTCTAGATGAAAAAAAAATAAATGAATTTCATTTAATGGGACACTCAATGGGAGGAATGGTAGTTCAAGAAATGGCAAAAATTACAGAAGATAGAATTAAAAAGTTAATTTGTTTTGCAACTGGTTCAATTGGAGATATCCCAGGAAGATTTGAACCAATAGAAACCACAAGAGAAAAATTAAAAAAAGATGGATTAAAAGAAACAATAAATAGAGTTCCACAAAAATGGTTTGTTAAAGGTGATAAGGCTAAATATTATTATTTTTGCGAAAATGCAGTTAAAAATATTTCTATACAAACGGCAGATAATGCTCTTATAGCTATGAAAAATTGGAGAGGATATGAAAATTTAAAAAATATCAAGCAAGATACCCTGATCATTTGGGGTGATAAAGATGTTTCATATAATTTTGATCAAGTTGATATCTTAAAAAAAAATATATCTAGTAGTCAATTAGAGATCTTCAAAGGTTGTGGTCACAATGTGCATCTTGAAGAACCCCATAAGTTCAATGAAACAGTAAAAAATTTCTTATCATGAATAGAAATCTTTCATTACTTGTTTCAAGTCAAGTATTTGCTACACTTCCTCCATCAATATATGTAGTTGGAACTGCAGCGGCTACAATATTTGCTGCTAAAATAATGAGCATAATCGGAAGAAGACTTGGATTTGTGTTTTCTTCTGTTGCTGGTTCAATTGCTTGTTTGATCGGTGCTTATTCAATAATGATAGAAAGTTTTTTTATTTTTTGTATCGCTAAATTTATTTTAGGGGCCACAATGGCTTTCACCCATCAATATCGTTTTGCTGCAGCTGAAAGTGTAGAAAAAGATAAAGCTCCCAAAGCTATTTCATCACTATTATTAGCCGGTATCGTTGCTGCTTTTCTTGGCATAAGTTTATCAAATTATACAAAAAATTTTGTAAGCGATTATTTATATGTAGGTTCTTATTTAACATTAGCAATTTTAACATTAATACCTTCATTTTTATTATTTTTTTTTAGAGACACTAAAGAAGTTTCTTTTGAGTCTAATGAGGAAAATAAATCTAGAAATTATTTAGAATTCCTTTCTGATGCAAAATTTTTACAAGCAATTACCTCAGCAGCTTTTGCTTATGCAGTAATGTCTTTTTTAATGACAGCAACACCAATAAGTATGCATATTGTGCATCATTTAAGTTTAGAAAAGACAGGTATAGTTCTTCAATTTCATGTTTTAGCAATGTTTTTACCATCATTATTTACTGGAAATTTAATCAAAAAGTTTGGTTATAGTTATATGATGTATGCGGGTGTTTTATTTTATATTTTAACAATCTTAATGAGTTTTTTCGAACCATCTTTTTTAAATTATTTTATCAGCTTAATTTTTTTAGGTATTGGATGGAATTTTTTATTTATATCTGGAACTAGTTTGTTGGTTACAACTTATAAACCTGAAGAAAAGTTTAAAGCTCAAGGATTTAACGATTTATTAGTTTTTTCTTCTATGGCAATTGCAAGTTTATCCGCTGGTGTTTTAATTTCTCTTGCTAGCTGGAAAACTGTTAACTTATTTTGTATACCTTTTTTGATCTTAATTGTTCTATCAATAATAAATGCAGATCGTAAAACTAGATGAGTTTTTTAATACTTGGTTTCATTACAGGTTTGAGTTTAATTTTTGCAATTGGGGCTCAAAATATTTTTGTAATTGAACAAGGTTTAAAGAAACAATATGTTTTTTTAGTTTGCTTAATTTGTTCAATATCAGACTTAATTTTAATTTTTTTAGGAATATTTTTATTTGAATATTTTAAAATTTACTTCACAAAAAATGTTGAATTAATTTTTAATATATTGCTTTTTATCTTCTTAATTTACTTTATTTATAGCAAAGTAAGGTCTTTATATAAAAGATCAGAGATAAACTTTGAAGGCAGCAATTTATCTCTTAAAAATATAATAATTAAAACTCTAGGATTTACATATTTAAATCCGCATGTTTATTCAGATACAGTCTTTTTTTTAGGAAATTTTTCAAAGAATTTTTTAATTTCTCATAAATATTTTTTTGGAATTGGTGCTGCTATTGCATCATTTTTATTTTTTTTCTCATTAGGTTATTTAGCAAAATTTTTTTCAAACTATTTAATAGATTCAAGAGCTTGGAAAATTATTAACTTTTTTATAATTATATTTATGACTGTTTTATCTAGCTATGTATTTATAGAAATTATTGATTTGGTTTGATAGGGGTAGTAATGGAGGTATATTGGTTAATTTAAAACCCCTATCAAATTTTGTTACTTAGCTTTTAATATGGAGATGCAAGTGGAGTTAGGGGAGCGGCTAGACTAGGAAAAACAACTAATGATAGAATAAAATATTCATATTGGGAATATCAAACATTCGTTTTTAACATAATCATAATTTATAGATGGTTTTTTATAGTTAGTAAAAATTCATCAAAGTTGTTTTTGATAATCATTAACAATATATTATTATTTTTAAATTAATAAGGGGGTTTAATGTACAAAACTTTTAAATTTATATTTGCATTTGTTATCGCTACTTTATTCTTAAATAGTAGTGCGATGGCAGGTGCATACAAAGGCCCAGATCTAAGTGGACAAAAAGTCGTTATATCTGGACCGTGGCTAGCTCCACAAGATGAACAATTCAGAAAAGTTATAAAAGCTTTTACTGATGCTACTGGAGCTACAGTTGAATATGGGGGATCAGACAGTTTTGAACAACAAATAATAATTGATGTTAAAGCTGGAAGCCCACCTAATTTAGCAATATTTCCACAACCTGGTTTAGCTGCTAACGTCGCTGCTCTTGGAGGATTAACTCCTCTTGGGAACGATATGAAGAAATGGGTATTAAAAAATTATGCAGCTGGTCAATCTTGGGTTGATTTAGGAACTTATCCTGACAAAAATGGTAAAAAAGATTTTTTTGGTTTTTTTTACAGAGTAAACGTCAAAAGTTTAGTTTGGTATTCACCAGATAACTTTTCAGACAATGGATACAAAGTTCCAAAAACAATGGAAGAACTAATAGCATTAACTAAAAAAATGGCTGATGACGGTAATACACCTTGGTGTATTGGCTTAGGATCAGGTGATGCAACAGGATGGCCTGCAACTGACTGGATGGAAGATATTATGTTAAGAACACATAAACCTTCTGTTTATGATATGTGGGTTACTAATGAAATGCCATTCAATGACAAAAGAGTTATTGAAGCAATGGACTTTTTTGGATCATTCGCAAAAAATGACAAGTATGTTGCTGGTGGATCCAAAGCAGTTGCTACAACTGATTTTAGAGACTCTCCAAAAGGTTTATTTAGTTCGCCACCAAAATGCATGATGCATAGACAAGCAAGTTTTATACCTGCTTTCTTTCCTGAAGGTGTAAAAGCTGGACAAGATTATGATTTCTTTTACTTTCCAGCATATTCTACAAAAGATTTAGGAAATCCTGTATTAGGTGGAGGAACATTGTTTGCAATTACTAAAGATAGTAAAGCTACAAGAGAGTTCTTGAACTATCTAGGACATCCTCAATCTAATGAGATATGGATGGAAATAGAAGGTTCAGGTTTTTTAAATCCAAACAAACTTATTGATTTGAGTAAACACTCAAGTGATACGTTTAGAGGTTTAAACCAAATTCTTCTTAACGCTACTACATTTAGATTCGATGGTTCTGACTTAATGCCTGGTGCAATTGGAGCAGGATCATTCTGGACTGGTATGGTAGACTACACTAGCGGAAAATCTGCAAAAGAAGTAGCAGATAAAATTCAAGCTAGTTGGGATGCAATAAAATAAAAAATTAAATTCAGGCGAACTAAAATCAATTAGTTCGCCTGTTTATTATTTCCTTATATTTTGTGACCGTAACTTCACTTTTCATATATGTATTTTTTGGGGTAGTTGTTTGTTTTTCATATTTTCATTTATCAAACCTTGCATTAGATTTTATTGAAAAAAAAAAATCTAAAAAATTTTCACAAAAATCAGTTTTAAGACCTTATATTTTTATTGCTCCTGCAGTTATAGTTTTAGTCGTATTTATTTTATATCCAGTTCTTGAGACAGTAAGATTAAGTTTTTTTAATAAAACAGGATTTGAATTTGTAGGATTAAAAAATTATTTTTGGGCAACTAAAGATCCTGAATTTAAAAGAGCTATACTAAACAATCTTGGATGGTTATTGGTTGTACCGACATTAAGTGCTTTTTTTGGCTTAGTCATTGCTTATTTGGCTGACAGGTTGTGGTGGGGAACAATTGCAAAATCAATAATTTTTATGCCAATGGCAATCTCTTTTGTTGGAGCTGGGGTTATATGGAAATTTGTTTATGACTATAGAGGTCCTGGAGATGATCAAATCGGTTTCTTAAATGCAGTTGTTGTTTCTTTAGGTTTTGAACCACAGGCATGGATGACAATTCCTATATGGAACAATTTATTTTTAATGGTAATTATGATTTGGATTCAAACTGGCCTAGCTATGGTAATATTTAGCGCAGCTTTAAGAGGTATTCCAAAAGAAATGTTAGAAGCTGCAAGAATTGATGGTGCAAGCGAGTTAAAAATTTTTACATCAATAATAATTCCTTATTTAGAAAAGACAATTTTAGTAATCTGGACAATTATTACTATTTTAGTTTTAAGAATTTTCGACATCATTTTAGCAATGACCAATGGGCAATGGAATACAGAAGTGCTAGCAAATTTAATGTATGACTGGATGTTTAGAGGTGGAGGAGACTCTGGAAGAGGGAGTCTAATGGCAATTGTTATAATGGTTGGTGTAATACCAATAATGATTTGGAATATTCATAGACACAAAGAGGAAGAAAAAACATAATGAAAAAAAACGTTTTAACTTCAATTATAACCAATTTATTACTTATAACTTTTGTAATCGTATGGATTATACCTACAGCCGGTCTGTTTGTAAGTTCGTTTAGAGATAAAGATTTGTTAGCTACAAGTGGATGGTGGACTACATTTAAAACAAACAAAGTAAACGAGATTTATAGGACAAAAACTTCTGAGTACCAAATTGAAGAAAATGGAATGTTTTTTATAAAAGGCAATCTTTTAGATAAAAATTCTGGAAAAAAAATAGTTAGCTATGGGATTACTTCTAAAGAAATGAATAAGTTTAAGGTAAATGAAATAGCAATACTTAAAGATCAAAGCAAAATTGAAATAAAAGAAAATGGTGAATATTTATGGAAATCAGAAAAATCGTTTGAACATAAAAGGGGAAAAAGAATTTTTATTACCGCTCTAAGTCCTCCAAAATTTACATTAGATAATTATAAGGAAGTTTTATTTAAAGAAGGTGTAGGGCAAGCATTTTTAAATACTCTTACTGTTGCGATACCTTCAACTATAATTCCTTTAATCATATGTTCTTTTTTTGCTTATGCTTTATCTTGGATGAAATTTTGGGGCAGAGATACTTTGTTTGCAATAATTGTAGCTTCTTTAGTCGTGCCTTTGCAAATGTGTCTTATCCCACTACTTAGTATCTATAATGATATAGGGGCATTGTTTAATATTGGTGCTAAATCTTATCCTGGGGTTTGGATGGCTCACACAGGATTTGGATTAGCCTCAACTACTTTTTTATTAAGGAACTTTATAAAATCCTTACCACATGAAATGATAGAAGCGGCTAGAGTAGATGGAGCAACTCATTATGATATATTTTTAAGAATTATTCTTCCTTTATCAGTACCTGCTTTTGCCTCAGTATTTATTCTTCAATTTCTTTGGGTATGGAATGATTTGTTAGTAGGTTTGATCTTTTTAGATCAAGTTCCTAGTGAAATAATATTAACAGCAAAACTAAGAGAACTTTTGGGGTCAAGGGGAGAAAACTGGGAAATATTGACTACAGGAGCCTTTGTTTCTATGATTATTCCATTAACAATTTTCTTTGCTTTACAAAGATATTTTATTAGAGGTTTAGTTGCGGGATCAGTGAAAGGATAAAAAATGTATAAAATAGTTTTAATTGGAGCAGGGAGTACACAATTTGGCTTAGGTACTGTTGGTGATATATTTAAATCTAAAATTCTTGAAGGATCAACTATTACCCTTCATGATATAAATCCAGAAGCATTAAAAAATTCTAAAGATATTGCAGATAAGTATAAAAATGAACTTAATGTAAATTGTAATATCGAGGCAACTACCAATCTTCAAGAAGCATTAAAAAATGCTAATTTTTGCATAATATCTATTGAAGTTGGAGATAGATTTAAATTATGGGAAGAAGATTGGAAAATTCCTATAGAACATGGGTCTAAACAAGTAATGGCAGAAAATGGTGGACCAGGAGGTTTGTTTCACAGTTTAAGAATAGCACCTGAAATAGTAAAAATTTGTGATGAAATTTCAAAAATTTGTCCAGATGCTTTTGTTTTTAATTATTCAAATCCAATGCAAAGAGTTTGTCATGCAGTAACAACAAAACACCCAGATTTAAAATTTACAGGCTTATGTCATGAAATAGCTTCCATGGAGAGACAATTACCCACGCTAATGGAAACAGATTATTCAAACATAGAAATAAAAGCAGGAGGATTAAATCATTTTAGTATTTTAGTAGATGTAAAGTATAAAGATTCTCAAAAAGATGGTTATCCTATAATACGTAAAAAATTTAAAGATTATTATTCAAAATTAATTAATGAACATGAGGGTTTTTCATCCGATCCAGGGGCAGAGAGGGGTTTGTTTTTTGAATTATATAAAATGTACGGTTATCTCCCGATTACAACTGATAGCCACCTAGGTGAGTACATTCAATGGGCACATTGTGTTGTAGATCAAGAAGCAATCAATGATTTTTACAATAATTATAAAAAAAAATGTTTATCATTTTATGATAACATTTCTTACTCAACATTTTTTGATAAAAAAAATAACGAAATGAATGAAAGAATAGTTCCTATTATTGAAGCAATAATAGAAGATAGTAATGTTGAGGAAGAAGCAGTAAATGTTCCAAATAAAAATTTTATAGAACATGTTCCTAATAACATAGTGGTTGAAGTTCCAGGCATATTAAATAAACATGGAGTTAGTGGAGTTCGTTTGGAAAATTATCCTTCGACTTTTGGCACTTTACTTAATAATCAAGCTGGAACGATTGAATTAACCACAGATGCTGTTTTAAATAAATCAAAACAAAGTGCTTATCTTGCACTTTTAGCAGATCCAGTAGTTGATAATTCCATTGAAGCACAAAAATTGCTAGATGCAATGATAGATCATCAAGATAAATACCTTGGTTATTTAAAATAATATTTGAGGATAGAGTGGCTGATATAAAAATAGATAAAATAAATAAATATTTTGGAAACGTACATGTTATCAAAGATGTTTCTCTTGAAATAAAAAGTCAGTCATTTACAGTTTTAGTTGGACCTAGCGGATGTGGTAAATCAACTATGCTTAGAATGATAGCTGGGCTTGAAGAAATAAATTCAGGAACAATTTCAATTGATGGCAAGGTGGTAAATAATCTTCCACCCAAAGAGCGTAATATAGCAATGGTATTTCAATCATATGCTTTGTACCCTCATATGACAGTTTTTGACAACATGGCTTTTGGATTAAAATTAGAAAAAAGATCTAATGATGAGATAAATGATAGAGTTCAAGAGGCTGCACGTATTCTTCAGATTCAAGATTACCTTAAAAGAAAACCAAAACAATTATCTGGTGGACAACGTCAAAGAGTTGCAATTGGTAGAGCAATTACTCGTAAACCTAAAGTTTTTCTTTTTGATGAACCGTTATCAAATCTTGATGCTGCTCTACGTGTACAAATGCGTGTTGAATTGGCAAAATTACACGATCAATTAAATGCTACTATGATTTATGTTACCCATGATCAAACTGAAGCAATGACTTTAGCTAATGATATAGTTGTATTAGATGAAGGTGTAGTTTCTCAAAAAGGATCGCCAATGGAATTATACAATAATCCTAAAAATCTCTTTGTAGGAGGTTTTATTGGATCTCCAAAAATGAATTTTATTAAAAGTAAAATATTAAGTAAAAGTTCTAATAAAACAGAAGTAGATATTCCAGATTTAGGAAAAATAAATATTCCAAAAACTTCCGAGTCTTCTTATGAAGGTGATTTTGTGCAAATAGGTATTAGACCTGAACACCTACTTGTGAACAAAGATGGAGATGCAAATTGGGAAAGCAAAGTTTTAGTAGTTGAAAAACTTGGTTCTGGTACTTTTTTATATCTTGAAAAAAATGGAGAAATGCTTGTTGTTCAAACTGATGGAGATTCAAAAATAAAAGTTGGTGATAATGTAAAAATTGGTTTTGATACAACTCGTTGCCATATTTTTGATAAATCTAATAAAGCATTCAAATAATAGAATTAGGATTTAGTAATGATAATAGTTTCTGGTGAAAATCTTATTGATGTTTTTCAAACTAAAAATAAAATAAATTATAAAATGCTTGTAGGTGGAGCTGGATTTAATACAGCTTTAGCCTTAGGTAGATTAAAATCTAGTATTTATTATCTATCAAATATTTCTAAAGATTATTTTGGCAACAATATATTTAAACAATTAAAAAAAAATAATATTAAAACTAATTTAGTAGATAGATCTGATTTTTTAACCGCTTTAGCATTAGTTAGTAATCAAAAAAAACCTAAATTTAGTTTTTACTCCACTAATTCAGCATTTAGATATACTTATAAAAAACAAGTATCTAAAAAATATTTGAAAAAAATTAATTTAGCATATTTTACTTGTTTATCTTTATATCTTGAGCCAGTAGCCTCTCAATCATTGAAATTAATGAAGGACTTAAAAGGAAAATCTATTATTTTCGTAGATCCAAATATAAGAAAAAAAATTATTTTAAATAAAAATAATTTTATAAATCTTTTTAAAAAATATATGAGATTTGCAAATATAATAAAACTATCTGATGAAGACCTAAAATATTTATCTAATAACAGAAATGAAAAAAAAACAATTTTAAAATGGATTAAATTCTATGATCTTTCTGGAGTAATTTTAACTAAAGGCAAAAATGGAGCAACTCTTTATACTAAGAATTTTTGTGTTAACGAAAAGGCGAGAAAAACAAAAATTGTAGATACAGTTGGTGCTGGTGATACATTTAGCGCAGGAATAATCTCTTATTTTGAAAGAAAAAAATTATTAAATCTTAAAAAAATTAATAATATTTCAATAAAAGATTGGTCCACAGCATTACGTTTTGCAAATAAAATAGCATCAATTAATTGTTCAAGAGCAGGCTGCAATCCTCCAAAGATTAATTTGGTATAAAATTACTCTCAATTAATTTTTTAAAAAAATAATATGATTTTTTTGGAGTTCTTTTTAAAGTTTTAAAATCCACATAAACAATTCCAAATCTTTTTTCATATCCCAAAGCCCATTCAAAATTATCTAAAAAAGACCAAGCAAAATAGCTCTTCACTTTAGCTCCATTATCAATTGCTCTTTTTACTGCACTAAGATATTTACGAAAATAATTAATTCTATCTGTGTCTTGAACTTCTCCGTTTGCATCAATTTTATCAGGATATGCACATCCATTTTCAGTTAAATAAATATCTGGATTTCCATAATGTGTTTTTAATTCCATTATTTGATTATAGTAAGCATCTGGCACAACTTCCCAGCCCATTAAAGTTAATTTCACATCTTTCTCTATCCCAAATGGCAATTCATCATTGAATGCTCCTCTTGCACCTAATAAATTATTTTTATCAGACTTAACTCTTATGTGTTGATAATGATTTAATCCTATAAAATCATTTTTTTGATATATTGTTTTCATATCATCTGTTCGAATATAATTATTAAGTTCTTGAAATAATTTTTCTGGATATTTTCCTAAATACATCGGATCAGCAAAAGATCTATTCCAATAAGTATCAAAAACTTTTGTTGCTTCTAAATCTTCTTTATTTGTAGATGAAGGAATACAAGGAGCCATATTAAGTGTACATCCTACTTTAATATTTGATGAGGCAGATCTAATTGCCTGTACAGATTGTCCATGTGAAAGATTTATATGATGTATGGCGGGTAAATATTTATTTTTATCTTTATATCCCGGTGCCATGTATCCATCTAAATAACCATGAATCGAAAATACTGCTGGCTCATTAAATGTTATAAAATATTCACATCTATCGCTAAACTTTTTGGCAATTACTTCTGAATAATCTGCAAATATTTTAGTTATATCCCTATTGGCCCAACCACCTTTATCTTGAAGCGCTTGAGGCAAGTCCCAATGATAAAGTGTTATGAAAGGTTTTATGTTATTAGCAAGCAATTCATCAATTAATTTTGAATAAAAATCTATTCCTTTTTGATTTACTTTACCTTTTCCATTTGGAAATATTCTAGTCCAAGCAATTGAAAATCTATATGCATTTAATTTTATATCATTCATCAGAGATATATCTTCTTTATATCTGTGATAATGATCTGTAGCTACATCTCCATTTTCATTATTTTTAATTTTACCCGGTGTATGAGAAAATGTATCCCATATACTTTTTCCTTTTCCATCTTCATTTGCCGCTCCTTCAATTTGATAACTTGCTGTGGCAGTACCCCATAAAAAATCCTTTGGAAAAATTTCAGCCATTAATTTATAGATTTAATTATTTATTTGAAAAACCATATTTTCGAAGTCTAAAGTAAAAAAACGAAAAATTAAATTAATTAATCAAAATAACTTTCATGAATATTACAGTTCTAAAACTGGTCTCCCTTTTGGAGCTAATAACTTTTCATGGTCTGCAGCACTTTATTTAGATTTAATGTTGAGTAAAAATTAGATTAGGTTTGATAGGGGTAGTAATGGGGGGTATATTGGTTAATTTAAACCCCTATCAAATTTTGTTACTTAGCTTTTAAAAAGATTGAGAGCTTTAATAAGCAGCTCCTCAGATTTTGCATGGTCACCTTCTTCATGTGCTTTTTTACCAGCATCTCTTAACTCCATAACTTGTTGCATTTTTTCATCTACTTTTCCAACTAGCTTTAGGCAAGATCCAGCAAAAGCAGAACTTGAGAAAAGTACCAATGTAATTGTAATTAATAATTTTTTCATATTTTTCCTCTCATAATCATTTTAATAATATTAATAAAATAATTTTAAGATAATTTTTTGTCACAGTACATATGTGTCAACTTGTTACACTAGTTTGAGTTGATAAAAATATTTTAATAACCATATGATATTTATGGATTACGCAACTAAACATTTAATATGAAAACTTTAAAAAGTCTTACCATTTTAATTACTTTGTTATTTTTTACATCTAGCTCGTTCGCTGCAGATGAAACTATTGAAATGCTAAACAAATTAGACAAGGAATCTATGGTTTATTCTAAAAAAATTGTAAGAATAGATGTTGGAGATACTGTTTTTTGGAAGTCAACAGATCCAGGGCACAATGTTGAGT
>LUMU01000652.1_pt1 | contig 18210 bp, 25 predicted proteins | sample 729751 | NCBI WGS metagenome assembly LUMU01 (sample SAMN03860300, study PRJNA289734) | marine metagenome | biome: seawater column; feature: ocean; material: water; isolation source: Red Sea water column Station 192 - depth 100m | place: Saudi Arabia: Red Sea | collected 2011-10-15 | depth 100 m
GTTACAGATAATCTGGTTGAGCTAATTAAAAACCAGAGCATGTTTTATTCTGAATGTGCAAAGAAAGCCATTGAGGAAGCAAAGACAATGGACTTTGATTCTTATGAGAGTCGTATAGATTATATATCGCAACGAACAGATGAACTGTTGGGTGATTACCCACGATACCATGACTATGAGTAAGCTATCTGATCACATAATCGAACACGATATCTTTTTAGATGACAATGAACTTGCATTGAAGGAAGATTTGTGGTATAATCTTTGTAGACTTAACGACTTGGACACAACCATGAAAGAATTTACTTTAACAGTTAAAGATGTTGAGGGTGATACTCAAGACATCAAGACTTTTGCTAAGTCTATAGCAGGAGTAATTGAAAACATGATCAATATTGACATCGTTGAGGCGATTGGTCGTGTTGTCTGTAGTGAAGATGGAAAAGCATGGGATATGCAGTTCCAATCTTTAGCGCAGTTGAGGAAGAACCGAAACGATATGTATAATCTCGGTTTACAAAAAGAATATCAGGAAGTTATATCTAAATTAGATGATGATTTCCTTGACAAACAGTAGGCACTTGTGTTATAATGGCACTTATCTTGTTCAGGTGAGAGCCACTAAGACGCACAATGCCCTGTCTCTGTTCCCTCTAGATGCGTCTTAATCTTGGTTGCTTACTAAGATGAACCGCACAAATGGGTGCAGAGTTTGTGGCTCGATCCGACAAGATTGAAGGATTGATTTAACTATAACATGCTAAACAGCGAGGTAAAAAACTATGGCTATAGCAGAAGGAACGGCTTATTGGGCAAGCATTAAAACGCCTAACACACGATTTGAACCTGTGTACACACTTAACTTAGTTGTTAGTGAAGACGATGCAAATGATTTTGCAGGTCGTGGACACAAGATCAAACAAATGGATGAAGGTCCTGCAATCATTATCAAAAGGAAAGTAAATGGTCCTAATGGTATGGTTAGACCTGCGCCTAGACTATTGGATGTCAACAAACAAGAGGTTAATTACGCAGTTGGTAATGGCTCTAAAGTAAAAGTCCAGTATGCTGAATACGAAGGATCAAATAAATTTGGAGACTATAAAGGTTTAGACCTGCAAGCTGTCCAAGTTCTTGATCTTGTTGAATACAGATCAGAAGATGGTGCTGAACTCCTTGACGGAGAAGAGTTCTAATGGAACTCAAGACCATAACAATTGATGGTGTTCAAATAAATCCTGATGAACTATCAGATAAAGGTAAGCTAATTGTTGGTCGTCTTCATAGATTGACTGATGAAAAGAATCATTTACTTATCCAACTTCAAGAGAAGGATATTGTATTGAAGGCTTTTCAAAATGAATTGATTAGCGAATATCAATCTGATACTCCGTCAGATACCCCTAACAAATCCGACTAACCCCTGTGCGTTTAGTGTGGTTGGGGTAGGTTCTAAGTGAGCCTGCCCCATTTTTATATGGAGGGTTCTCCTATGGAGAAAGAGAGAGGTAGCACTTGGGCAGAATATAAACTACCATGTCCTAAGTGTGGTGGCTCTGATCCAGTAGCTAGAAATTTAAATGGGACAGCTAAATGTTTTAGTTGTGGCGAATGGTTTACAGACTATGCGTCTACTATGGATAGTTCTAGTAATGGAATCAGTAAGAAAGATTTCGTGGTAGAAAAAGAACCAACATCATTTTTAAATTCTTATACAGGTGTATTTGCTGAGCTAACTGATCGTGGTATAAGCGAGAAGGTTGCTCGTAAATATGGTGTAAGAATAGTTTATGATGCACAAGGTAAGATAGCTAAGCACATCTATCCTTTCTATAACAACAATGAAATCGTAGGAACTAAAACAAGATTAGTTTCCGAAGGAAAAGATTTCAGATTCAACGGAACATATGAGAATACTGGACTGTTTGGAGAACAGCTATTCCGTAATGGTGGCAAGCACCTTACAATATGTGAAGGCGAGTGTGATGCTATGGCGGCACATGAAATGATGGATAGTAAATGGGCAGTCGTATCTATTAAACGAGGTGCTCAGTCTGCTGTTCGTGATATCAGAGATAGCATTGAATTTGTTGAAGCATTTGAGAATGTTGTATTGTGTTTTGACAATGACCAAGCAGGTAGGAAAGCGGCTAGAGAAGTAGCGAACATTATAAAGCCGGGTAAGGTTAAGATAATGTCATTACCTAATGGACATAAAGATCCCAACGCTATGTTACAACAAGCAAAGTTTGCTGAGTTTAACCGAGCATGGTGGGATGCTAAGAAGTATACTCCGGCAGGTATCTTAGAACTTTCCAACGAGAAATCCAAATGGTTACACCGAGAAGAAAAGGAAAGCCTTGCTTATCCTTGGGAAGGACTCAATAAGAAACTATTTGGTATGAGAAAAGGAGAACTTGTTACCTTAACTGGTGGCACAGGACTAGGTAAATCTAGTTTTACTAGAGAACTCAGTCACTATCTCATTAAAAACACCACAGAAAATGTAGGTATCATAGCTTTAGAAGAGAACTGGTTGCGTACCGCAGACGGAATCTTATCTATTGAAGCAAACGACCGCTTATATCTTACCGAAAGACGAGAGAATTATAGTGATGAAGAATTAAGCGAACTGTTTGATAAGGTTATACAGAAAGGTAGAGTATTTATTCACTCTCATTTAGGTGCAACCAATATAGACGAGATCTTTTCTAAGCTAAGGTATATGATAGTAGGGTGTGAATGTGAATGGGTAATTGTAGATCACCTGCACATGTTAGTTAATTGCCTTACTGAATCAGATGAAAGACGAGGTATAGATCAGCTAATGCAAAGGCTCCGATCTCTTGTTGAAGAAACAGGAGTAGGAATGTTCTTAGTATCACACTTACGCAGAGCGTTAGGAGATAGAGGACATGAACAAGGAGTAGTAGTTTCCCTGTCACATCTAAAAGGATCTCAAGGTATATCACAGTTGAGTGATTGTGTTATTGCACTTGAGAGAAATCAACAAGCAGAAGATCCTGTAGAAGCAAACACTACTAAGGTTAGAGTTCTTAAGTCGAGATATACAGGAGACACAGGGTTAGCGTGTCTTCTTAAATACGATAAAGATACTGGTAGAATGCATGAACTTACAGACGATCTTACTTTTTATAATGAAGACTTCTAGGGGGCAACATGCAATTAGTATTTGACATAGAAACCAACGGATTGAATCCTGATAAGATTCATTGTATGGTTGTAAAAGAATTAGGAAAAGAACCTATCTTATTTAGACCTAACCAAATTGAAGAAGGCATTGACTTATTATTACAAGCTAGTGTTTTAATTGGTCATAATATATTAGGCTTTGATATTCCTGTTATTAATAAATTATTTGATACCCATGTTGGTAGAGATTGTTCCATCGTAGATACTCTTGTTCTATCTAGATTGTTTGATCCTGTTCGTGAAGGCGGACACAGCTTAAAGAATTGGGGATATATAGTAGGCTCTCCTAAAGGACAAGAACCTGAGGAATGGGAATACTACACAGAAGAAATGCTAACTTACTGTAAGCAAGATGTTGTTTTAAATGAGTTGATATACAACCATCAAATCCAAAAAGAAAGTAAAGGATTTTCAGAAGAAGCAATGGTGCTTGAGCATGATGTATTTAAAATTATAAAGCAACAAGAAGACAATGGCTTTTATTTTAATACAAGGTTAGCAAGTATGTTAGTCTCTGAGCTTAAAGAAAAGATGACTAAAGTTCAACGACAAGTAAGAACTACTTTCAAACCTAAATGGGTAGATGTTAAGAAAGTCTTTCCTAAATTTAAGAAAGATGGTGAGTTATCTAAATCAGGATTGACTTCTGAAGAGTATGAATCTCTAATGAAATCAAAAGATTACAGTCCTTTTATGAGGAAGAAACTACAAGAATTTAATCTTGGTTCTCGTAAACAAATAGGTGAATACTTAAAAGACTTTGGTTGGAAACCAACAAAATTTACACCGACTGGTCAGCCTATTGTAGATGAGGCTTCATTAAAGAAAGTAAAACATATACCCGAAGCAAAACTTATTGCAGAGTTTTTGCTTTATCAGAAACGAATAGCACAAATAGAATCATGGTTAGATGCAGTCAGAGATGATGATCGAATACATGGATTCGTTATATCCAATGGCACAATCACAGGAAGAATGGCGCATCGTAGTCCTAACACCGGACAAGTTCCGAATACTGGTAGTGAATATGGCACGGATTGTAGAATGTGTTGGACAGTTCCCGAAGACTATAAATTAGTGGGCATAGATGCTTCAGGACTTGAATTAAGAATGCTTGGTCACTATATGAATGATAAGGACTTTACAAATGAAATCACCGAAGGCGACATACACTCCCACAATCAGCAAATTGCACGACTTAAATCAAGAAACCAAGCAAAGAGTGCGATCTATGCATTATGCATTTAAAAGCCTTCGAGACAGAGTTGAAATTGCGTCAGACAGAGGCTTCCTCAAAGGACTTGACGGAAGAAAGATAATAATACGCAGTAAACATGCGGCTTTAAATTCTTTATTACAAAGCGCAGGTGCTATCATAATGAAGAAAGCTTTGGTCTTGTTGGATAAGAAAGCGAGAGAAAGAAACTTAGATTATAAATTTGTTGCAAACATTCATGATGAATGGCAGGTAGAAGTTCATAAGACTCATGCTACAGACTTTGGTAAGCTTGGAGTAGAAGCTATCATAGAAGCAGGAGAACATTTCAGTATGCGCTGTCCTTTAGATGGCGAATATAAAGTTGGGGAGGCTTGGCATGAAACGCATTAAAAAGCACAGTAGAAAACACCAAGGTTATAATACTCCTATCGAGGAGCACAAGTTTAAAGAAGATCCTCGTTGTATTCGTTGTGACATTAGATTATGTTATGACAAAACAAGTGATGATTATAATTGGAGACACGCTCAAGTTGTAAGGCATCACTATGTATGTGGCTCTTGTAAAAATCAAGAGAGTAAATCATATACATTAAAGAAAACTGCTAAAGAAATTAGCAAAGAATATGTAGCTAGGTTCAATGAAGTTAAAGATGGCTATGTATATATCATAACTAACCCTGCTTGGGAAGGTTGGATTAAAATAGGAATGGCAGTTCACCCCGAAGATAGATGCAACAACTATCAAACAAGCAGTCCGTTCAGAGATTTTAAAGTTTGTTATACTAGATATTTTAAAAACAGATTACATGCGGAACGAATTGCGCATTCTCTTGTTGCAAATAGGGCAGAAGAATCTATTCACGAATGGTTTAAAATTTCTGTAGATGAAGCAAAACATATAATTAAATCCATATAGAGGTACAGACATGGACAAAAAACTTGACAATACAAATACATCACCTCATAATAGTAATACTTTTACTAAAGAGTCTGGTCATTGGTATACTAAAGAAGGTTTACCAATGTATACTATAGTAGGCGCTAATGGAAAAGAAAGAAACACCACATTAAGAGACGCTCGTTCTCTTGGATTAGTTCCTTCCGTTACTACTATAATGAATTTAATAGCTAAACCTTCCTTAGAAAACTGGAAGATAGATCAAGCATTAAATTCTGCTCTTACATTAGAAAGAGAGGAAGGAGAAACTATGTCTGCTTTCACTTATAGATGTAAGCAAGACTCTCGCAAAGTTGGAATGGAAGCGGCAGAGTTAGGAACTAAAATCCACGCTCAAATTGAACGAGGATTTCTTGGACAATCCACGAACAAACCTTATAAAGCAATCAAAAATTATTTAGATGAACACTATCCAGATGAAGAATGGATAGCGGAGGATTCTTTCTGCGCCGATCAAGGATATGGTGGCATGATAGATCTGTATTCTAAGTCAGGAATCTTTGTAGACTTTAAGACAAAAGATAATCTTGAAGGTAAAAATCCTAAACGATTGGTGTATGATAGCCACGCTATGCAACTCTCCGCTTATGCACAAGGTTGTGGGTTTGATACTCCTGAAAGAGTATCTATATTTGTAGATAGAAAACAAACAGACTTGATTGCTTGTTACATATGGGATCAAGAATCACATACAAAACATTTAGAAATGTTTAATAGTATATTAAATTACTGGAAACTTTCTAAGAACTATGATCCAAGCGAGACATTATGAACGGAAAAAAAGCAAAACTAATTAGAAAGAAAGCAAAAGAATTGCAGGTTGAATGGATAAATACCTTGCTTCCCGAATCTGATTATGTTACAATAGATACAGTAGATCAAGCGTTGCCTGAACAGCAATACTATCTTAAAGGCGGAAGCCTTCGTCATTCTTTTATGTCTAATAAGTTTGTTCAGAAAAGACTAAAGAAGAATATTAATTTAACATACGAAGAATTAGAAAGTGAACTTCAAAAATCTTATGAGGTTAATGTTGTATGAGAAAACCTAGAAAGAGAAGACCTATAGAAAAAGGTCTGCCTAAAGGTTATGATTCCAAATGGGAACACGAGCTTCATCAGAATGAACTGAAGAGTTGGACACACCATGAAGGCATAATAGAATATTCAATTCCCCACAAATATCATCCTGACTTTGTTAAAATTATAGGTAAAAAAACCATATACTTAGAAGCAAAGGGTAGGTTTTGGGACTATGCCGAATACAATAAATACAAATGGATTAGAGAATACTTACCGAAAGGTTGCGAGTTAGTGTTTTTATTCTCAGATCCTTATGCGCCAATGCCTGCGGCTAAGAAAAGAAAGGATGGTACTAAGCGTAGCCACGCAGAATGGGCAACAAAAAACGGATTCAGATGGTTTGGTAGAGGAACGATCCCTGCCTCTTGGACTAAATGAATTATTTAATTTTAATATTATTTTTAGAAAAGGATATAGATATGGATCGCAAAGCGTTGATGGAAGAATTAATTTTTGATGAAGGAAAAGTTACAGAGATTTACACAGATCATTTAGGCTACCCTACTTTTGGTGTAGGTCATTTAATATTAGATGAAGATGATGAATGTGGAAAGCCTGTAGGCACAGAGGTTTCCGAAGAAAGAATCATGTCATGTCTTGAAAAAGATATAGATAATATTTGTCAGGATTTAGATAGGAACATTCCTTTTTGGAGAGATCTAGATGAAGAAAGACAAAGAGTTGTAGTTAATATGGGATTTAATTTAGGAATAAATAGACTGCTACAATTTGAAAAGTTTCTTAATGCTTTAGAAAATAAAGATTATGAAGAGGCGGCAGTTCAGATGATGGACAGCAGATGGGCAAAACAAGTAGGACCAAGAAGCGAACGCTTATATCAGAGAATGCTTGATGGTTCTAAAAACTTTATATAAGAGAGGGCAAACAAATGGCAACATTAAGATCTGCGATGGCAGAAGCAAATAATTTAATAGAAGAGGATGCAGTTAATAATCCTCCTCATTATAATAATGGCAAGATTGAATGCATAGATGCAATTCAAGCGATGCTTACACAAGAGGAATTTGAAGGTTACTTACGAGGTAATTCCCTTAAGTTTTTAGAAATCTTAGAAGACAAGGAATAAGTCAATGAAAGAAGTTAATTTACCTACTCAGTACCAAGAGTTTATTCATCTTAGCAGATACGCAAGATGGAATGAAGAGCTAGGAAGAAGAGAGACTTGGCAAGAAACAGTTGCTAGGTATTTCGATTTCATGCAAGAGCATTTAAAATGGAAACATAAGATAGATATATCTAATGAAAGACCTGCACTAGAACAAGCTGTTCTTAATTTAGAAGTTATGCCAAGCATGAGAGCACTAATGTCAGCAGGCAAAGCGTTAGCAAGAGATCATGTTGCAGGTTTTAATTGTAGTTATGTAGCAGTCGATCATCCAAGAGCATTTGATGAAACATTATATATACTTATGTGTGGCACAGGTGTTGGCTTTAGTGTTGAGCGACAGTATATAAATAAACTTCCTGATCTACCAGAAGAACTACATAAGACTGACACAGTTATAAAAGTTGCAGACTCAAAGATTGGTTGGGCAAAAGCATATAAAGAACTTATGTCTTTACTTTATGCCGGACAAATTCCTGAATGGGATCTTAGCGGTATCAGACCGCAAGGTGCAAGGCTTAAAACTTTTGGTGGAAGAGCTAGTGGTCCTGCTCCTTTAGATGATCTCATACAATTTACTATTAACATTTTCCAAGATGCTATAGCAAGAGGACAAAAGAAACTTGTTTCAGTTGATTGTCACGATTTGATGTGTAAGATAGCGGAAGTTGTAGTAGTAGGGGGAGTAAGGCGAAGTGCTTTGATCTCACTCAGCAACCTCTCAGACGAGCGTATGCGCAATGCTAAGTCAGGCTCTTGGTGGGAGCACAGTCAACACCGAGCATTGTCTAATAATTCTGTAGCTTATACAGACTCAATAGAAATGGGACCATTCATAAAAGAATGGGCATCTTTATATGAATCTAAAAGCGGAGAACGAGGCATCTTTAATAGGCAAGCCGCAGAAAAACAAGCGTCTAAAAATGGTAGGCGAGAAGAATATAAAGACTTTGGTTGCAATCCTTGTAGTGAAATTATCCTACGCAACAAACAATTCTGCAATCTAACCGAGGTTGTTGTTAGACCTGATGATAGTTGGTCTGCTCTTTCTCGTAAGATTGAGTTGGCTACAATCTTAGGTACATTCCAAGCAACACTAACTAACTTTAGATACTTGACAAAATCTTGGAAAGATAACACAGAAGAAGAAGCATTGCTTGGTGTTTCTCTTACTGGCATTATGGATAATACTAAGTTAAATAATATAGCGCCTGTTCTTGGTGGCAATTTAGAAAAGCTAAAGAAGATAGCAGTTGACACTAATAAATTATGGGCACAAAGATTAAAGATTAAACAGTCTGCCGCAATTACTTGTGTTAAACCTAGCGGAACTGTTAGTCAATTAGTTGATAGTGCTAGTGGTATTCACCCTAGACATAGCGAATATTATTTAAGAACAGTAAGAGCAGATAAGAAAGATCCGTTAGCACAGCTAATGGTTGATCAAGGAGTTTATCACGAAGACGATATTACTAAGCCTGATCATACTCTTGTCTTTTATTTCCCTATGAAATCTCCTGATAAATCTTTAACACGACATGATCTATCAGCTATAGAACATTTAGATTTGTGGAAGACTTATCAAGATCATTGGTGCGAACACAAACCTTCTGCTACTATTTCAATTAGAGAACCTGAATGGTTGAAGGTAGGTGCATGGGTATGGGATAATTTTGATTCTGTTTCGGGAGTTTCTTTCTTACCTTATTCAGATCATTCATATCAACAAGCACCTTACCAAGATATAACTGCTAAAGAATATAAACAATGGCTAAAGAAAACAACAGACTCAGTAGACTGGTCATTGCTTTCTGATTATGAAAAAGAGGACATGACAGAGAATACTAAAGAGCTTGCTTGTACAGCAGGCGCTTGTGAGATATTATAATGCCTAGAAAAAACGAAGCAAATGTAATAAGTTATAGTGTATTAATTGATCCTAAAGGAAAGATAACTACAGAACAAAGTATTGCAGACATTTCTGAAATAGAATCACGACTACATCCAATTACTTATTCTACACTACAAACAATTACTCGTGTAGCTAAAGAAGAATTTAAAAAGATTCATAATAAATTAGAACTAGAGCTTGATGCAAAGGTATATAAAGATGTATGATATAAGTTTTGCAGATTTAATACACCCTATGTCAGTCGATGAATTTATAGGGAAGTATAAAGATAAGCAACCTCTTATTGTTAAGGCAAATGATTTACGAAAAGAAATTATGAGCCAGATAATAACATGGGAAAAGTTTTCTGATTACATACATAACGATAGAGCAGTATCAGGATTTCAAATTATAACTCCTGATGGTAAACTGTGCATGGAAAAGAATAATGCATTTAAAGGAAGGAAGCCTTCTTGGTCTAAGATAGATTACTTTGATAAGAAGTACGCACACGAATTATGGAATCAAGGATGTAGTATTATATTAACTAAAGCATCTTTAATTAGTCCTGCTATGTCTGCTCTTTCAGGTGCGGTTGAGCGCCAGTTTAAAGGAAGCGCCGCAGACGCTCACTTATATTGTTCGCCAGTTAAGAATGCTTTGACATTCCCTTGTCATAGAGATACCGACAATAACTTTTTAGTACATGCTATAGGTAAAGTAAGATGGAAAGTTTATAGAGTATTCGCAGGAAAGAATGCACCTGCTAATTTAACAAAACAACAAGAAAAAGAAATGCAATTAAGATATGATGAGACATTAACAGTAGGAGATTTATTATACATACCTACTGGACTTTATCATAAAGCCATTCCTCAAGGAGCAAGAGTATCAATCTCTATTCCTTTAGGAGAAGGAAATAAAAAACCATTAGATCGGAGATACTATGACTTCACCCCCTGAAAAAAGTGACGATTCTAAAATCGTAGATATACTTGGCTACTTTTGGTCTTTAAATGAAGCAGACCAGAAACAAGTATTAGAAATATTAAATCAAAAGAAACCAACTAAAAAGGAAAAGACAAAGAAATGACTAAGAAAAAAGATTCAAGACTCGAAAGAGCAGGTGTTAGTGGCTATAACAAACCTAAACGTACTCCAAAGCATCCTACTAAGTCTCATGTAGTTGTCGCAAAAGAAGGAGATAAGATAAAAACTATTCGTTTTGGACAACAAGGAAAGACTGGTGACAAAGGAAACACAGCACGTTCTAGATCTTTTAAAGCTAGACATGCTAAGAACATTAAGAAAGGAAAAATGTCTGCGGCATATTGGGCAAACAAGGTAAAATGGTAATGAAAATTTTTATAGGATATGATTCTTATTACCCTGAAGTTTATGAGGTATGTAAAAAATCTATTGAAGCTATATCCAATACTAAGCATGAAATTGTACCGCTAATAAAAAAGGATTTAGAAAAAGACAAACTATATTATAGACCTGCTCAAGGAGAATCTACTGAGTTTGCGTTTACTCGTTTTCTTGTTCCTCATCTTTGTAACTTTGAGGGACATGCTTTGTTTTGTGATGTTGATTTTCTTTGGCGCTGTGATCCCGAAGAGATTGCTGATTACGCAAGCGTATGCTGTGAAGATGATCATGCAGTTCATGTAGTTAAACACCCTCAATTAGTTACTCGTCCTCATGGTAAGATGATGGACAAAACAAACAGACCTTACGATAAAAAATACTGGTCGAGTCTTATGTATTTTAATAATGAAAAATGTAAGAGATTAAATATAGATTATGTTAGCACAACAGAAGCAGGAAACTTACACGGATTTAAATGGTTAGATAGTGATGATCAAATAGGAGAACTTCCTGTTGCATATAACATGCTTGTTGGATATTATAACTTTAAAGACTTACCTTATACTAGACTACCTAAAGCAATACATTTTACAGATGGTGGTCCTTGGTTACAAGATTATTTAAATGTAGACTACGCGAAAGAATGGCTAAGAATATACAGCACAATAAAATAAGTTTTCTTAAACACAGGAAAGCGCAGGAAGAAAAACATTTCAGTAAAGTTGACACATGACACCGAAAGGTGCAGAAGCTATTGCAAAAGAACTAGGAAGAAATAATTATAAAGGAAAGATTTCTTTTAGTGGGTTTGGAGAAAATTTTCTTAATCCTAAATTCCCTGAAATTATATTTCGTTTTCGTTTATATTTGCCTGAGGCTACCCTTGAATGTAATACAAACGGAGACAAACTTACAACAGACTATGCTAAAAGATTATTCAATAGCGGACTAGATTTACTTTATATAAATCTATATGATGGTATAGAACAGATGGAATACTTTGATGATATAATGCAGTCTGCTATGATTCCTTCGTCTAAATATAAATATCGTATGCATTACAATGAAGAAGACTATGGTTTATTTTTAAATAATCGTGGTGGAAATATTGATTGGATAGGAATAGATGAGTCCGATGTCAAGTCTTTATATGGGAAAGTTTGTTACTACCCTTTTTATAAAATGTTTGTAGACTGGAATGGTGATGTCTTATTTTGTTCTAATGATTGGGGAAGAGAACATATTATAGGAAACCTACAACAGCAGACATTAGAAGAAGTATGGTTTAGTAAGCCTATGAAAAAAATAAGAGCCAAGCTATCTAAAGGAAACAGATCTCATTCTCCTTGTAACAAATGTAGTGTTAATGGGACTTTGTTCGGAGAAAAATCTTTTAATATTATTAATGAAATGACATGATTATATCAGGAACATATGGATTAGCAGTTTATTTAAGCCAATACTTTACAGACGCTAAGTACTATAGCGTTTATAAATTACTGGAAGAACCAGTAGAAGATAACATACTCATTAACTGTGAACATAAAGATTTTAAACAGGTTGAATTATTAGATTTATATTTTAATAAATGGCGTAAGCAAACAGAGAAGCACATAATTAATATTTCTTCACGCGCCGCACAGCCTAATATATCTAAAGGCTACTTGTATGCTTCTCAAAAAGCGGCATTGAATCACTATACAAATAATATTGTATACAATTCTGATAAAGTTTGTAAAGTATCTACTGTTAATTTAGGATTGATGCGCCATAAAACATTACCTAGTATTTCTTATCAAGATGTAGCAGACACTATTGAATCTATTATTAATTCTGATTTAGATATTCCTGATATAACTGTTCAGCATCCTGCTAATTATAAGCAAATTCAAAATGCAAAAAGACTTAATAAATCTAGTAGAAAATAAAGATGTCATTCTTGTAGGAAACTCAGTAGAGATTCTACAATATAATAACGGAGAACTAATAGATTCTTATGATACTGTTGTAAGATTTGGAAAAGGATTTCCAACTCCTCCAATAGAACACGCGATAGGAAAACGTACAGATATTTGGCAGACTGGAATATTAAGAAGACATATGTTTATGAAATTTTCTGATGCCCAAGTCAGATTATTTAATAGAAGTAGAATTTATTTAGATAAAGAAATAAAACAAAACAAACTTCCAAATTTCCCACATATCAATATGTATTCGGACGAACAATTAAATCAGATTTATAAAGAGTTTAATTTTACAGATCCTACTCTACACTCACCTAGACCTTCCCAAGGTTTTATATCTCTTCTTTTCTTTACTAGAAAAATACCTACTTATAAAAGCCTTACACTAATAGGCTTTGATTTCTTTGCTAAGACCTACTCAAATAAGGTAGGATCAGGAAGACCGCATAGTTGGCATAAGCCACGCTTAGATACTCCTATTGAAACAGACAACCCACACACCGGAATTACTGTTGAAAGAGATCATGCCCTTCAATTAGAAAAAGAAGGCAAGATTAAATGGATTAAACTATCTGACTTTAAAGAAGAAGATTTACCTGTGCCTGATTTTGCCAAAGAAATAAACAGACATAGCCATAATTAATTTCAGGCATCGCTTGTGCAGGATGTCCATGTGCTTTCAAAGCTACTATATCTTTTTCAATTGCTCCTATATCAGGAACATCTAAAGATTTTAATTGCTCATCAATGACTGCCATTTTCTTTTCTAGCTCAACCATTGTATCTGCCATTCCATCTACAGCAGTTATGTAATCATTCGTTGCACTTTCTATATTATCTATCCTGTTAATTGTTTGAGCGCCTTCATAGCCAAAACCTGCTAGTGTTCCTGCTACTGTAACGCCTGCGATAATTTGTCCAAGTCTATTATTTAACCATTCCATGATTTCCTCCGTCTAAGTTTGGTTGTAAGTTTCTCATATTTGTTAATTGATTTATACTTGCAGAAGCCAACCCTGCAAATGCTCTAACATTATCAGGCAATACTGCGTTCGCATAAATATCTTTTGGTTCATACCATGTAGGTTGAGGAGGCATTGATGCTGTTGTGTATACATCAAAACCTTCTACAGTTCCCATGATAGCAATTAATTCAGAAGAGTCTGCGTATTCTCCTGTCTCAGATTGCTGTTCTTCCATTTCTTGTTGCTGTTGTTTTATATTCTGTGCAACAGTTTGTGTTGGTTGTTCTGAAGTTTCTACTACAGAAGTGTCTGAGCTTTCTGTGTTTGCAACAGAAACATCTACAGTTGCTTTTACTGTTTCGGCTGTCATGCCTTCGGACATTCCTGTATCTACGCCTGCTTCTACTGTAGTAACTTCTGTTGTAGTCCCCATTGAAGACTGTGAGCCAGTATCTACAGCAGAACTCATTGTTAATACTTGTTGAGTTTGTACCGCAGAACTAACAATCTGTGCAGAAATAGAAGGCGAACTTGAAAAAGATATTCCGCCACCAGTAGAACCAGATACACTTGCTGATGTTGTTGTGCTAGAGGATGTACCGCCTGATGCCCTCGAAGTGCCTGTGGAGTGCAAGGAAGTTCCTGCGGTCGTACCACTAACACTATTAACTGCGGCAAGCATTGTGCCCTTTACTACTTTTAATTGTTGCTCTATTTTATTTTCTTTTTCTTCTTCTTCAAGTTCTTCTTCTTCTATTTCTTCTACTTCTTCTTCTTCTAATTCTTCTATCTCTTCTTCTAATTCTTCTAATTGTTCTTCCAGTTCTTCAAGACTCTCAAACTCTATCGCTTCTTCAATAGGCTCGGCTATAATTTCTTCCATCAAAAGTATTCTTTCTATGTTTTCTATTAAAGGTTCTTCCATTTGAACCACATATTCTAAGTCATACTCTTCAAAGTCTGGTAGAAACTCTAGTATTTCTTCTTCAAAGATTGGTAAGTCTTCTATAATTTCAGGAAGTTCTTCTTCTATAATATATACTAGATCATCAAAAGGAAGATGTTCTTCTGGCGGATCTAACCATATAAGTTCTTCAGGAATATCGTCTATAACTATAGGAAGAAAAGGATCGTCTACATGTTCTTGTGAATAAAAATCTTGAAAATACTCAAGGGGTTCTTCCCAAAAGTATTCTTCTTCTACATACCCATAATCAAATTCTTCTTCATATCCATAATCAAATTCATCAGCTATGAAATAAGCTACGGATTGCTGTGTTGTATAGCCGGGACAGAACGGCGCATACTGCGGATCTAAATCACATTGCTGATCATCATAGGCTTGCCAGTACCCAGTACAAGCATTATCATATAACGGATTTAAACTACATTGTTGAGCAAAGTATGCTACTTGATATCCTGCACATTCAGTACTACTAAGAGGATTGATGGCGCATTGATTACTATAAGATAAAGATTTATTTTCTAGTAGAGTATTAAAGTTACTATCATTCCAGTTAGTATTAACACAGGTTCCTGCCACATTTGTAGTTCCTGTATTACATTCATCGTGAAATAAATATTGTGTATACTCTGTACTTGTCCCTTGAAGTCCTACAAGTACATCGTGATTTATAATATCTAAATCGCCATATCGAAATTCTATGGCTGAATTATTTTCATAAAGAAGTAATTCAAAAGTATTGTCAGATGGTCGGTTGTACTCACGAAGATTGTACCATCCAACAACAAAGTAATCATTTGCACCATCAACCTCAAATTTTTTAGTAAGTATTTTAGATCCGTTATCTCTTATAAGATCAGTCCAAAAAGGATAGATGGTATGATTCGTGTCAGGTAAGGGATCAGGAGTATAGTCATTGCAATACGCTGTGGTGAAAGAGAAACAACCATTAGTAGAAATATAGCCTTGAGTGTATGTTTGGTTGTAGAAATCAAAATCAAATCCTATATCGACCGCACCCGATCGACTGTCATCGCCTAAATTATATTGAGTAGTTTCGGTATAGTTTCTCAGATCGAGAATACTATTTGTTCCTGTCGTCCATTCATTAGCACTTATATTAAATGCCAATAAAAGAGTACTAATAAAAAGACTAAGTTTGGTTTTTAAATTCTTTAACACAGGTTAGCCTTGATTTCTTAACCCCTCCCTTTGACTTTTCTTTTCGACACTCACGTACATATCTAGCCTTTGCTTCTTCGTAGTCTGGTCTGTCTTCGGGGTGTTGCTTCCATGCTAATTTTGCTTCTTCTCCTATTTTTCCTTCATAAGGACAAGGAGTTCCTGCCATGTGCATTGCTTTAAAAACTCTAGGATCTTGGCAGAGAATTCCTACTGCCGCTATTTTCATACCAGTATCATATAGATACTTAGAAAGTTTTAAGCGTTCACAATTCTCATCACGAACTGCTTTTCCTCCTGATAATCCAAATACCTGTCCTTGAAACGCACCGCTTACTCCGGTTGTACACAGGTCTTGGCTATAACTCATAATAGAAGGAGCAATCGCAGAAGCAGGCGGCGCTTTCTGATTGATATTTTGCGTGATAACCTGTTCAGACTTGCTCTCATTTATATTTCTATTAGTATTATCAGATGTACTAGTATTTACATTTGTATTACTATTTGTATTTTCTGTAGTAACATTTGATTCCGATGTGTTTTGATTCACATTGGTATTTGTATTAGTATTATTACTAGTAGTAGTGTTAGTGTTATTATTGTTGTTGGTATTGTTGCTTGTACTAGTACTAGTAGATGTATTTACATTGTTGTTATTATTGTTATTAGTATTGTTAGAAGTACTTGTAACATTTGAAGTACTAGTAGTATTATTAGTATTTACATTTGTATTAGTATTCGTATTTGTATTAACATTAGTATTATTATTAGTGTTAGTAGCTGTCGAAGTACTATTATTTGTATTATTATTTGTACTAGTATTTGTGTTAGTATTTGTATTAGTGTTTGTATTAGTACCAGTAGTCGTAGTAGTATTTACGTTTGTATTACTATTAGTATTTGTGTTGGTATTAGTATTAGTGTTGGTATTTGTATTAGTATTTGTGTTAGTAGTCGTTGTAGTGTTAGTAGTATCTAACGAATTAGCTTCACAAAACTCTGAACCTGCCGTGCAAGTTCCAGTTTGTGTATCGGCAACAACAGGATTACCAAAGAAAAGAGCAGATATGAACAATGCCCCTAGTAAAAGTTTATGTTTCATACTGCCCCCTCTTTAGTAGTATAAAAAAATTAAGTTAGTAAATCAAAATGTATAAGAACATCAAATATTAAATAGGCAAAAAGGACTCGGAACATTAAGCGATATCTATATAAGTCGCTTGTCAATGTTACAAGCTCCTCTTTATTAATATGTACCCATTTTCTATGGTCGTTCTTTTCCACGTTGTCACTATTTAATTTTAATTTGTTTTGGTTTCTTTTCTTCAGGAAGAACTTTTTTCAAAAAGATATTTAACATTCCGTCCTTAAAACTAGCACCCTCAACTACAATATCTTCTGATAAAGTAAACTGTCTTTTAAAAGAACGCTGTGCTATGCCTTTATGCAATACCTTATTCTCTTCAATAACATCATTAACAATGTCGTTTGAAGAATCATAAGAAATTGTCAATGTACTTTCTTGGAGTTCTACGTTAAGATCTTTTTTTGCTATTCCGGCAAGAGCGATTTCAATTATGTAATCGTCTCCGTCTTGAAGAACATTGTATGGCGGATAACTTGGCAAACTTTTTGAACCTTGAGACATCTGAGAGATGTTATCAAATAGATTGTCAAATCCTACAAACAATGATGAAAATATGGGATCTCTAAAATCTACCATACCATAAAAGTCATTTTTTCTGACCATGATTTTCTCCTTATTATAAGCAAGATTAATATTAAAAACGCACCCACTAAGGGTACGCTTCGTTAATGCCTCTCAGACCTCGTATATGAGCGTTAGAGAGGACTTCTTTCTTTAAACAAAGGTTACCCCTTAAATTTAAATAAAGCTCTTATATCGGACATTTTCTTTTTGACTAAATCGTAGTACACTTTGCCTTTCGCAACAATGTCACGCATCATGTTTGGTTCACAATGCCACATGATAATCATTCCGATAATTATTAAAAATAGTATAATGCTCATTCTTTACTCTTTGTTAATTCTAAATATAAAATATAGTCATTAGTTAATGTTTTTATATTACAATGACCTTCAAATTTTTTAATCCAATAATGTAAATCTTCTATAATTAAATGTGCATTCCTTCCACTAGGTAAACTCTTCTTTGATTCTTTCATATCAATAGCAAGAAATGCTTTCTTTCTAAATTTAGAAATTAAATGATCTATAACATTATCAATTAATTGTGGTTCAATATGTTCTAATA
>LUMU01000347.1_pt1 | contig 18155 bp, 38 predicted proteins | sample 729751 | NCBI WGS metagenome assembly LUMU01 (sample SAMN03860300, study PRJNA289734) | marine metagenome | biome: seawater column; feature: ocean; material: water; isolation source: Red Sea water column Station 192 - depth 100m | place: Saudi Arabia: Red Sea | collected 2011-10-15 | depth 100 m
AGTATGTCCACCCCTCTTGATTGTCATTTACCTTTTTTCCTCATGGCAAGCCTGTGAGCTTCGGTGAATGTTTTGCCAGCAAGCATGGCCTTTATCATCTCATCCATATGTGCTTTTGTATGTCCATGAGTTGACTTATGACGCTTTAAAGCATTTTTTTGACGAGTTGTGAGTTCTTTTTTCTTCATTTTTTTCTCATCAAATCAGCATCAGCCTTTCTTGCTCCGCCTTTTCCTGTTATAAAACTATTAACTCTCCCCATCGCCCAAGCTGCCATCGATACGTTTCTTGATCCGCCACCAAGATATGCTCCCTGACCTCTGCGGTAAACAGCAGCTAGTTGCGTGTAAGAAAAACGGCTGTTGGCAGCTTTCTTTTTAAGTGTTTTTTTTACGCTTTCGCTTAGTGGTTTTCTTTTTGGTCTTTCTGCCATCTTGAGCGATCCTTGATTTTTGTACAGCTTCAATATCAATATACTCTCCTCGCTTGTAAGCTGCTGCCGTTCTTTTTATTTCAGCAGCCTTTGCAGCTTTATTTTTAGCCCCACTAAGGTATTTCTTAGCGACACCAGTTTTTTTATCTTTTGGAACTTTTCTAAAGCGTCTAGTCACCTTTCTTTTTTGATTTTTTGGCTTTTGGCTTTACTTCACAGTTTTCAGCCTTTGGCTTTGGTTCGTCATAAGTTTGAACCTTGAAAGTGTATCCCATTATTTTTTGCCTCCTTTCTTTTTCTTCTTCTTACCTTTTGGTTTCATAGATCCGTAATGTGAAGGCATGATTTTAAATGCAACTAAATATATCTTATCTCCTTTTGCGTTTCTTGGCTGGTTTAGATTTGCCAGCAGAACTTAATGCAATGGCCACAGCCTGTGATCTTGATTTGCCCTCTTTCATAAGCATTCTTATGTTGCCTGTTATTGTTTTTTGAGACTTCCCTTTTTTAATTGGCATTTGGATATCGTTTAGCTAGTTGATCTAATGTTAGCTCTGTTCCATCTTCTCGAATAATTTTTTTTAAGGCATTTGTGGCATTTAGTTGTTTCTTTCCTCTTTTGGGACTCATCAAGAAGTTGAAATATCTTTTCTTTTTTCCTAGCACTTTGTCTTGAATATCAGGATTATCTTTTAACCAGCTTGCATAATTTGTATCTTGCGGAACACGACCCGTTGCAGAGGGTCTTGTATTTGGAAAGGCTCTGGCAAGATCATCGTCATCAATAATTGGAACAGTTGTTGATCTGCAATTGAAATGTTGAGGAGGAACAGGGCCTTGATCATATTTAAACAACTGACCATCTAACCTTTGACAAATAGAGCTTGTTCTTGCATCAAGAGTTGCAACATATTGATATCTGCCAGTAATATCACTGTTTGCAGCATAAACTGCCTGACTTGCTGCATTTTGGACTTGATTAACGGTTGTCCTGACGACAGTTTGGATTTGTTTGTTTGACAAGAGCATTCCTTCTGAATCTTTTAAAGCAGAGTTTAAAGCGATTGCATTTTGAGGTTTTCCAACAAAACTTAAATTTGGACCTTTGAGCCTTCTGACAATTTTTGGTAAAGATTCTCCTTCCAAAACACCAAGTCGGATTGCCTTTGAAAGTCTCGAAGCTGAATCATCAGCGATACCTCTAAATGCTTTTTTAACTGTTTTACCATTTGGCAAAGAAATGTCTGATCCTCTTTTGGCAGTCAAAGCAAACTGAGCAGTTCTGAATACTCCATCTTTATCACGCAAACGAATCGTTAAAGCGGTTGGATCTCTGGTCACAACTGATTTTGCAAAGTCAGGAGAAACAGCAACAGTGTTTACTTGAAACTCTCCTTTTGGAAGGACTCTTTGGAGTTGATCTTGCACAAAGCCAACTTGAAACTCTGCTAAGTTTTGCAGTTCATCAATCATGTAAACGGCACTTTCATTTTCCCAGCCTTTCAGACTATCCACCATTTGAGCCAATATTGATCTAAGTCTTGCAGTTGTTGCTGGACTGTTTCCTTCAAGATCTCTAATCTGCCTGAGAACATCAAGGATTACTTCGTTAAATTGGGTGGCAACTTGAAATTGCACCTTGTTGCTATATCTGTTGAGATCTATAGCTTCTCTGTAAAAAGCCTCTGGAACTGCCATTTATTAAGCTGCTTCACTTTCTGGGTTCATCTCTATCAACCCACCCGACTGCGTTTTTTCTAGTTCCTCTTCGATATCAAAATCATCTCCGAGTATTTCTCCGCTCGCAAGTTGCTCAAGAAGTTTTTCTTGGCTGATACCATTTGCAGCATATATTTTGAGAAGGCTATCAATCTCTGCTGGCTCAAGCCTTGCGGTAACAAAGTCTCTATTAACAAAAGAACTCCCAGCGTTTGGTTCATTTAAATATTCACTGTGAAACTTTAGACAGTTATCAATTAAATCTTGCATCTGCTGTGCGATAACCATCATTGTTGAGTCGTTCTGCGATCTGTCGATCCGCTTTGCTTCTGCAGTTTCTCCGACTAACTTTTGACCAAGAACAGCAGCAAGAGACAAAGTATTTATTTGATCTTTTATATCACCAAGTCTTTTAAACTGACTGTCGTAGCTGTCTCCCGAAGGAGAAACATATTCAAGTCTTGATTCTGGTGGCAAAGACAACGCTTCGTTTGGACCAGTTGTTATCTCATCAGCGTTTGGATAACCAAAGACCGCAAGTAAAGGAACAGAACTAATATGAAGAATATTATCAAGGTCGCTTTGTATTTGGTAATGCTTAAGGTTTAGTTCCGCAATGTCGTATAAAGGACTGCGTGATTCGTAGTATCCAACTCGGTTTGAATATGCAACAGCAAAAGGAATCTTGTCTTTGATACTCATCTCTCCTTCATCAACTAATTTATAGTCTCCTTTTTTATCTTTGCGATGTATTTCATATCGACCAAGCTCAAGAACTCGGATTTGTTTTACCAACTTTTCACCATATTTACCATCGGCTTCGACCACTTGTTCCATCAGTCTGAGTTGCGTTAATTGCCTTGAGCCTTCTATGATTTCAGTTCGCCAGCCAAGAATATCTCTTGGTGTGTAAGTCACCCAATAAGGTCTTGCCTTCTCTCCCTCTTTTGGTGCGTCGACAAGCACACCAACATGACCAAACGAAATTGCTACTCTTGCAGTTTGATACAACCAAACATTCAGATCGTTGCCTTCAAGATCAACATCAAAAAGTTGCTCTCGAACAAGATCAGAAACATCATCAAGTCGCACAGGCTTTCGCACTAACATTCCCGATAACATTTTTTCTATTCGTTGTAAATAAGGAACAACAGTTGATCTTGCCAACCTTGTGTCGTAAGCATCATCAGTCTCTCTTGGTTCTTGTTGTAAATATTTTCTATGTTCGCTGCGTATTTTATAAGTCCCTTCTTTCAAATCCTCAATCAAACCCCAGAAATTTGCCATCCTTTGGTAGGCAGCATTTGGAGAGGCAACCGTTGTGGGAGCTAAAGTTACAGGCTGGTTGTAAATATTTAGTGAGCTATACACGGTTTTTCCTCATAATATCATTACTTTTAATATATTCTAATACCAGTTCGACGACCTGCTCGTGCATGAATAATATTAAATTCTCTATACACAAGGTAACCTAACGCATCGTTCAGGTGATCATATCCATTCTGCTTGTCTGGATCTCCACTTTTTTCATCATAACTTTGCAATTCTAAACACTCGATCAAGCGTCTGCAACTGGCATGAATCGCCAAACGCACCCATCCTTTGCTGTTCTCCAAGAGTGCTTGTAAGGTTTGAACTCTGTCTTTGATCGGTGGGTTACTGCGTAATGCCATGCTTGAGAAACCGTAGCCTTCGAGAATTGCAATATCTGTTTTTGAAGCGTTGATCGTTGATCTGGCAGCACCACTAGCATCTGGGTAAACTAATATTCTGTTCGTAGGATACCTTCTTTTAATTTCTTGAGCCAATGCGTCTGTATCATTTTGTTTTGTAATTTCATCAATTACAAACAATTTATCTCCGTCTTTGACTGCCACGACAGCATTGCAGTTCATCACGTTAAAGTCGATCCCTATCAAAAGCGTCTCCATTTTTATATCAAAAGGAATATTATCAACCAAGTGCTTATTGCGATCAAATCTTGAATATACAGCCCCAGTCGTAAGATTTGTAAAGTTTCCATTGAGATAGGCTTGGATTAGTTGCGGTGGATAGTTTTCTAAAAGAGAATCAATAAAGCCCTCTGGCAAATAGGGATTGTCACTTGTCTTGGCTTTTATTAATCTTGTATCCTCTTTTGCATTCTTTTCAAAAGTCTCAAATGCCCAAGCATGACCTTCGGGAGTTGTTGTTGCGTAAAACTGTTGAATATTGCCTGACCTTAATCTTGCAAGAGCCATGTTCATCGCTTGCTCTGCGTCTCTTTTATTTACGGTGTCGGCCTCATCAAATCCCACCGCACAAAGGTTCTGTCCTCTTAGCCTTTGATAAGTCAAAATGGTTCTTAGTAGGATCGTATGAGTTCCTTCTTCAAAAGTAAGTTGATATTCTGGCAAAGGAGAAGCTCTGAAAGTGTAAGGTATTTCCCACTCCTCAAGAAGCTCGTTCATCGTTCTCATCAAAATATCTCTGAGCATAGGCGACGTTGGTTCAAAGATTGCAGATATATGACCAACATTCATGCAAGCAAGAATAATACTTTTAGAAACTAAAGCATAAGTTTTGCCAGCACCAAAGCCACAAACGAGTGCAAGTTTACGGTGGCTTAAATCATCACAGAAAGATGCTTGATGCGGAAGCAACTTAGTTTTTATTTTTTTTATTACATCTTTTGACGAGGGAATATAACTAAAGCCTTCTTGAAATAAAACATGGCCTTGCGAGACAGTTTCTAAGAGACTCATGAGACCAAGTGTGCAAGTTTAGCTGCAGTATTGATCGCACCAAGAGCAATGTGATATTGACCAGACCTTCTAGCTTCCATCTGTAAGGTGCTACATTGAGCCAAAAGATCAGCAATCATCTGAGGTCGTTCCATATCCCAGTCCTTCTTCAGCTCCTCTCTAGCTATCTGTAAATACTTAGCAACGCTTCTCTCTCCCACCCCCCAATTCTCGGAAGCATAACGAACGCAGTCAGACCGACGACCCCCGTTAGCAATTATCCGAGCGAACCGTTGAGCCCTGACAATTGTCTCTGCTTGCGTACCTTTTTTGCCCATAAAATGTAGTTCTTAGTTAAATACTACACGCTCTGCTTTATTTCCAGTGAAATTCTCCCATCTTTTAATTATTACATCGCAGTATTTTGGGTCGAGTTCAACAAGGCGAGCTTTTCTTTGTATTCTTTCTGCAGCAATCAAAGTTGTGCCAGAGCCACCAAAGGTGTCAAGAACGATATGGTTTGGCTTTGTTGAGTTTGACATTTGATATTGGATTAAGTCAACAGGTTTCATTGTTGGGTGTTCTTTGTTTTTACTTGGCTTATCGAAGTTCATCACGGTTGTTTGCTTGCGATCTGCGTTCCAGAAATGTGATGCACCTTTTTTCCAACCATACAGGCAGGGTTCATGTTGCCAATGATAATCTTGACGACCCATAACCATTGAGGACTTGACCCAGATAAGGCATTGTCTTATTTGCAAGTTCAACCGTATAAGCCGAAGCCAAAAACTGTCGGAACTCTGCATCGGATTGATTATCGTTTTGTATTTTTAATTTATCTGCGGTGGCCCCTTCGTAGTTCACATTGTAAGGAGGATCAGTCAACCAAAGATCTGCAAGTTCGTTTTCCATCAAAGGCTGTAATTGGTTTTGATCGGTTGAGTCTCCGCATAATAATTTATGGTTTCCAAGTTTCCAAACCTCTCCAAACTGAACGGTTGGTTCTTCAGGAGTTTCAGGAACCTCGTCTGGATCAGTTAAACCTTCAGATGGAATGATATCAGGTTCGCCAAGTATTTCTGCAAGGTCCTCTTTTGTAAACCACGGATTAATGTCGTGATCTTCTGAAAGCTGATGCAACATTTCTTTATCCCACTCCGATAAATCGGAGGTTCTGTTGTCAGCTAAAGCAAGACCGACCTTTTGATCTTCGGAGAGTCCTTTTCTTTTTACAGCAATAATTTCATCACCTTCGGTTTCAATAACTCTGACGTTTTTTATACCAGCTGCTCTTGCACCAGCGATTGTTCCGTTACCAGCAAGGATTCGATTCTCTTCATCAATGACAATTGATCGACCAGCACCATATTTTTGTAGTGATTCTTTTATTAAAGCGGAAGAACGGTCAGTTCTTTTTCTTGCGTTTTTGTGGTCGTTTTTGAGTTCGTTAATTTTCATGCTGCGTTTTTGAATTGATTATATTTTTTGATGTGGTTATTGACAACAGCGGTTGGACATACTATTTCTCCCATTTTTTGCAAATCAAATTTAAAATCGTTGTAAATTTCATGAAAAGCATAAAAAAGATCGGTTACTAAGTTTTCTCCATAAAGATGTGGGTTCTTTCCATGCAAATGAAAAAACCAGCGAATCATGTCGTTGGCAGAGCAGACTTCAATTAAATTTATTGAGTAAAGCGGTTCATCGTGGTCCCAAACACCAAAGTGGCAATCAGGCATCAAGTCTAAAGAATAATTTTCTTCATTTAAATACCAATCGCCCCAATTCATATGAACAGGCCAGTTATAACTTGTTAAAGTTGCTAAGGAAACAGGAGCTGGGTGTCGTTTAGAAAACTCTATATTTTCCTTTTTTTCTCTTGCTTGAGCCGACTCATAAAGAAGGTTTTTAGGAAGGCGGTGGTTCACTTTGGTTGAGTTTCATTGATTCAACAGTAGCTTTTTCTGTCGGAAATGAAAACAGGGAAGGAGTATTTTTTAAAGTTTCTTTGACAGTTTGTATAAAATATGGCAATTCTTTCTTTGAATTGTTTATATTTTGCAAGCGATAATCGTTCATTAATTTAACACTTTGTTGCCAAGATTCCTTTCTTTTATTGTGCAACATTCTTGTTTCGTCTTTGGTTAAAGAAACGCCTAAAGTGTGTTCACCACTGGAAGTTACGATTGTTTTAATGTTACCTAAGGAGTCTCTATATCCAGATGAGATAACATTTTGTTCTTCATCTAACTGTTGATAAGCTCTCTTGCAATGGCAAATTATGGCTGCATCAGAGCCAGCAAACTTTCTGCCTTTTTCATCGATATCATAATCATGCCAATAAAGTCGATTGACCAAACGATCTGAATTATTAACGATTCCTGTGTCATAGCAAGCGTAGCAATCCTTATCAGGAGGATAAAAATTTATTGTTTTTTCAGTCAGTTTTCTTTTGTAAGACATAGCAAGTTAAAAAGGTAAGTCTTGGGATTTATCTTTCTCCCAATTTTGTTTTGGCTTTGGCAAATCGACTGAGCTTGGTAAGTAGGCTTCAAAACTGCCGTTCTTCAGCCACCGATACGCATCAGGAAAGGGAGAAGCAAAGCCCCCCTTGTTCTCAATTTGGTGTTGATCAGTTATAGCTCTTTGTAAAGCTAAAGCAAGTGTTTCTGAAGAATGACTTTTTATAACGACACAATATTCCTCGAAGGCTCGTGGCTTTGTTTGACCAGATGCTCTCTTTTTAATTTTTAAATATTTCTGCCAAAAAAGCTCAAATTCCTTTGAATAAATCTTTTTCTTGGTTTTTTGTTTACTAACTTTATTTATATTGTTATTTGTATCTAGTTTATATACATCTTGTTTGGTGGCATCTGGTGCCATGGGGGGGTGCAGATTTTGCACTGGGGGTGTAGCATATTTTGCAGGGGTGCAGGATTTGCCACGCCCATCAATACTAGGTTCTGGAACATTAGCAAGATGCCAAATAGTGACTTTGTATAAATTACTGCCCTGCTCACCATTTCTGCCTTTTTGATGTTTTCTTTCCAACCAACCCAAAGAGACAAGTTGGTTCACAATCTTCTGTGCGGTTCGTTTTGACATACAAGCAGACTTGGCAATTGTATTTAACGATGGATAACATTGCTGGTCATCTTTGTTTGCGTAACTTTGAATGACCCATAAAACAGCTAATTGATTTGGTTGTATTTTTCCTCTAAGATTTGTGGGTAAAGCAGTGAAAGGATAACCTTGTGGATTAAATGACATCTTTTATTTTTTCCGTTGAGAATATTGAACCAGCCCCTCAAGGCAGTAAGCGACATATTGGTGGTGGCAGAATGATCGAAGTTTGCAAAAGGGTAAAGACATGGCGTAGGGAAGTTAGCAAGGTGGCCAAAAAAGAGACAGAAACACCTATCGAGGGTGCTTGTCACGTTGGTTTGATATTTAGGTTTAAACGACCTAAAAGTCACTATCGCTCAAATGGACTGCTGAAGCAATCGGCTCCAGCTTATTTAATTGTTAAAAAAAATGACCTAGATAAGCTAATTAGGTCAACTTTAGACGCTCTTACTGGAATTGCTTTTAAAGATGACTGTCAAGTAACAAATTTATCAGCAACTAAAAGATACTGCAATGAAGATGAGGTGGTTGGTGCGGATATATTAATAAACGAGTTGTAATAGTGAATCGGGAGATCGATCAGCCCCTTGCCTTGACTGCCCTGCCTTGCCCACGGTATCAATGGGTGTTTATAGCTTTCAGACCACTGCTTTTGTTGTCATCAGGCTTCCCGATTTAATTTAAGCATAATACATGATACAAGAAAAAGCTGCCCTGTAAAGAGCAGCACTGACTTAATCGTTGTAAGCCTCTTCATGAGCTTCTTTAAGTGCGTCAAAAAAATCTTGTTTCTTTAACTTCTTTTTACCACTCATGGCAGCCATTTTTTGATTAAATTTGATCCATTTAAGATCGTCTTTTGGAAGGTTAGAATTTTTAGTCATTATTAAATATTTATGGAAGCCCCCCGAAGGGGGCGTAAGTTTAGTAATACAACATCCAGTTATCCCTAATAGGAAAACTTTCATGTCCTTCGCCGATCTTGTTCAGCTTTTTAATAACGCTTTTAAAAGCTCGTTTATAATTACCAAATTCTTTTTTGGTAATATCCTCGAACTCTGCAGCATCTGCTAAACGTTGCATAATCGTGTTTCCATCAACCATATCGTGAAGAATCTCTAGATCGAAGTTATCTAAATCTTCTTTGATAGCTTGCCTTCCTTCTATATCCCAGTTAAGGTCTTGAGCCTTATCGAAAATAAGATCGAAGTCCCAATCATAAGTTTGAGATAGAGCATCGGCGATGCAATCAGGTGGGCGATCAGCAAGAAGTTCTGCTTGAAGTTTTGTGAACTTAATCATTGTATTTAATTAACAAGGTGCAATTGAGGAATCTTCTCCCTCAACTCCATTGTACCCTAATAACACTCTGAGTCAACTTGTCTTGTGACACTAATATTACAGGCACATTGGGTTGGGTTAAGATGGTTGACAGTATCATTAGGTTGAGGTAATATATAAGTAGGCAGAGATTGCCTCCACTTAACTTGCTAAAGCCATGATTGCATTTACAGCAAAAGACCTACTCAAAGAGATTGAAATTGAGCTAGGCGGTAAACTTACACCTCACCAAAGAATTATCGGAGGTAAGGAAATTTACAAAACTTACGGATTCGGATGCCGAATTGCCCCAGAGCAAATAGAAGAGGCAACAGAAACAATTATCAAAGCAATTTTCAACAACTTTTACAATCAAATAGGAGGTAAAAACTAATGAGGTTTTACAAAACTATTGAAGATGACTTGGGTATCTTATACGCCAAGCCAAAAAACCATCGCTTAGACCCTGATGGCCACATTATTGCAGACTTTACAATCGTAATGGCTCCAGCAGACCTTGAAAAAGAAATCGGTAAATTTAACAGTTATAGATTGAAAGACATGGAGGTAATCAAATAATGTATATACAAGCATCAGAAATTAAAAACGAATTTCACACCGATACTGAAGGTGACAAACTCTTAAAACTCATTGAGGATATGCAATGGGACCGTGATAACTTCTCCTCATCAGGTAAACAAACTTTTGACCAGATTGGAGAACTTTTAGGCTGGGGCAAATAAAATGAAACCAGCAAATGATTACGAAGCATATAACCTTGCTTTACGTTTATCAATCACAGCACCATCAAAAAAGCTATCTGAAGAATGTTCTCAAATAGCTGAGACAATTGGACAACGGCTTCCAGAGTCATTTAAAACAAAATGCCGTGAAACTATTGAAAGAGCACTAGAGGAAATTACTAAATGACTGAAAAACAATACCAGCAAGCAAAAGCAGAACTTACCGACAGGTGGTTTGCAGATGAAACTTATACAGACGACATGTTTATAGCAGACCTTAAAGGTTTACAGTCCTCTTGGCTGATAGCTTGCTATAACAAATCACTCTAATATTAAGGACATTTAAGTTGACTTACCTATATAACAGAGGTAATATAGATGTAAGGCAGAGATTGCCGAGTTCCCTTACCAAACAAAAACATGCAACTAACTAAACAAGAAGTAGCATTCTTAAACGACCAAATGATGGATATCTACTACTCATTAAACGTAGAGGATATGACAAAGGAGGGCCAAGAGATCTTTCAAAACTTACAAACTAAACTTGCAAAGGAGGCAAACTAATGGACAGATTCCAAACAGTCGTTCTTGAAGCCATCAACCACAGAGAGTCAGGCTCATGGAAAAACTGGATAACCATTCACAACAGTTATCACACAGAAAACGACTTCACTTCAGACATAATCATGCACGGCACTAAAGTCGCAACGGTTCGTTACAAGCATGGAGTTCATGACCCAAACTTCAACATTCTTGGAGGAAAGCGTGGTGAACCACTAAACAACGACAGCAAATGGGAAGTTGAAAAAATTACCTTTTTCAGAAAAGCAATGGACCGAATCAGAGGAACATTGCCCTCAAGATATAGAAATTTCTTAGGCGACCACTTCATCACGGAGACTAAGTAAATGAAGCATTTTCTTTTATACATTGCGTTGGGAGGAATACTTCTCACCGCCCTTGACAATACTTTCACCCAGATGACAATTGCAGATTGTAATGCTGGTGTTGAATTAGCCTGCGAGGAACTTAAAAAATGACACACTTGGAAAAATCAATTCATAAACTTAAAGCCCAAATCCATGAAAAAGAAAGAATTATTGATGAAAATGTTGGCATGGGTGGTTGGAATGATGAGTGGCGAGCAAAAGAATATAAAGAGTTAAATACTTTTTATAATGTTCTTTATTTGCTTTTAAGCCTTGAGGAGAAAGCTAAATGAAATATCCTGACCCAATCCTCATGAACATGTCAAACGCTGAATATCACGCAAAAGAAGATATCAGTGCCTCAGACCTTAAAAACTGGGTCAAAACTTGTCCTAAAGTTTGGCATCAATTGAAATATGGTGACGGCAAGGTCGACCATGCACCAGTTGTAAAAAAGGCATTTCGTGATGGGGAATTAGCTCACGCTTTCACACTTGAGTCAGAAAGGGCAGCAAAAGACTATGTCATCTGCCCAAACAAAACAACAAAAGCTGGCAAGGCTGCAGCAGAAGAAATTATTGCTCAAGGCAAAGAACCAATTTCACAGGCAGAATACGACCTCTCTTCTTCTCTTGCAGCTTCGGTTCATGCCCACCCAACCGCCTCAAAACTTTTATCTTTTGGGCAGCCAGAACTTAGTTATTTTATTCAAGACCAAGAAACAGGTCTTGCAGTAAAAGCTAGACCCGACTGGATATGCGGTGACATTATCGTTGACCTCAAAACCACAGGAGAAGGAGGTGCATCTCCTGACAATGCCATCAAAACAATTGCACGATACCTTTACCATTTGCAAGCAGCACACTATTTAAAAGTGACCAAAGCAAGTGAGTTTTATTTTGTATTTGTTGAGAAGGTTTATCCTTTCGCTGTCGGTGTTTATTCACTCGACGACGACACCATTGCAGAGGGTCGTGCCTTGCGGTCCCTTGCACTAAAACAGATATCACAATGCCACACTGATAATTATTGGCGTGGATACAGCGAGTCTGTCGAAACTTTGTCCTTGCCTAATTGGGCTTATTTAACAAATTAATTATGGAATTTTCAAAAGAACAAGTCGAGAAGCTCAACGAGCCTATACTCGCAGCAAACGTAAAAGAAAGAGAAGCTGGCTGGGGTGGGAAAGATAACAAACTTGCCTTTGTCGAAGGTTATCACGTCATTGCTGAAGCCAACCGCATCTTTGGTTTTGGTGGTTGGAGTAGTGAAACTATCGAAACAACCTGTGTTCAAAACGAACCTAAAGCCGTCAGTTACATAGCTAAAGTGCGAATCACCGTTGGGGATGTTATTAGAGAAGGAACTGGGGCTGGTCATGGTAACCAATCCAATCATGGAAATAATCACGAGTCTGCAATCAAAGAAGCTGAAACAGATGCTCGCAAAAGAGCCTTCATGCAGTTTGGTAACCAGTTCGGCTTATCTCTTTACAACGGCAAAGATAAATCGTGGAAAACTAGCAAAGCAAAACCACAGAAAGAAACTTTAGTATCTGAGCAACCTTCAGTAACTGAGATGGCATTGAAATGGATACAAAAAGCTCCATCCCAAAAGCACCTTGATGAAATTAAAAAAAGGTTAGACGCTCAAATGAAAGAAGGAAATTTATCAGATAGCGAAAGGCACAAGCTGACAAACGCTATCGTTCAAAAGGAAGCATCTTTATTATGACTGAAACTTCAACTTACCTCGACACCAAACAGCTTGCAAAACGCTACGGTGTGACCGATAACACGGTCAAAATATGGCGAATGAAAACAAGGAAGGAAAACAAACAAGTCGGTCCAGAATGGTATGAACTGCCAAAGTTTGCATCGACTCCTTCCGCAATAAACTTCACAGTTGGCGATAACAAATATGAAAACAGCAAGGATCGATTTCCGCGTCGGTTTAATATTTTTGTGCCACTTGAAAGCATAGATGCCCTCTGCAGCCATTTTCAAGCCCTTAAAGAGGACCAATCAAGACATAAAGAGGGAAATGTTTTTGATATGAGAGAGAACACCAAAGTTAGAGTTCAAGGTGTTTATTTAAGTGCTAATGGTAAAAAGAACACCTTTGACAATGATGAGGATGACTTTGGAGCTTTTGGTTCCGTCAATCCAAGAATGCTTCCAAATGCAAAGCCCACCGTTCCTCCCGAAGAACCCAAATCAGACTACAACATGAACTGGGATTCAGAGGAAATTCCATTCTAAAATTAGGCTTCCTTTGGTGTAAGTCCTAAAGCAGCTAATTTACGCTTTGTTCATCTTAGCTATGTAATTTGGCTCAAATCGGTTCATTCGTTTTCTGTTAACGAGCAAAACAGAGTACAAACTTAACTAACAAACAACCATGTCTCAAAGAAACCTAGAGATCACAGTGCAAGGTATCAACGGCCTTCTCTGTTCAAACGTCGCATATTCTGACCCGTTGGGTGATTATGCAAAATACAAACAGTTCTTTACTGATAAAAAAGGTAAAGCAAAGACCGATGGAGTTCATCGTGCCGTCAGAGTCCTTGATTGGCTTTTATCTGGTTACTGGATGAAAGAAGGAAAGGTAAACGTTGACGAAGGAGAGAACACCGTTGACTTTGAAGGGTTCAGCCGACCTTATATGCCGAGTGCAAATTTCCAGAAGTGTTTAAGAAATGCTGCAACAAAATGGAAACTTGGAAAGGATGTGCTGAGGTCTGTGATTGTCCACAACAACCCAGAGCTTGAGTATGACGGTCCAAAAGATGCAATCGAAATGATTAATCATAGAGAACCAAAACTTCAGCTTGCAGCCTTTACAGGTCGAGGGGTTTGGGTCAACAGATTGTATTTACCAAACTGGAAAGCAAGGTTTCAAGTCTTACTTGATGACGAGCTTATGGGAATGGATCAACTTAGAAGGATCGCAATCATGGCTGGTAAAGCAGAGGGCTTGGGAACATGGCGACCTCGCTACGGAAGATTTGAAGTAACAGAAATTAAGGAGGTCGATGAATGAAGAAAAACCCAGATGACTTGCCATACTCAGTCTGCGGTGTTGCTTGGAGAGAACTTCAGAAAGGAGAAAGAATCTCTGCTGAAAAAGTAGAGGAGATGTATTTTCTCCTGACTGATAAGAAACTGATCACGGCTTCACGAGATCAAAACAGGGACTTGTCTTTTAGGTCCCTCCAAGTCAAACAATGGATTGAATCTAATCGAGTTGAGATTGGAAAACCACTTGTTTTAAGGCAAGACAAAGGTTCTCTTGTGATATTGACAGATGCACAGGCTGTTGATTATTTAAACGGTCAGGCATATCAAGGCTTGACCAAACACAGGAGAAATACAAGAAAGATGTTCAATCGAATTGATGTCGAAAATCTTGGTCAATATGACAGAGATCAGCTTTCAGTTAATCAAGGTCGACATTCTTTCATTGCTGCTGCGATTGATGGAGCAAAGAAACAACTGCTCCGTATCCAAAAAGATGGTGGCACGATTCCAAAAATCAAACCTCCCGATGAAGATTAATTTATCGTCTCATCGCACAATTATCGTAGTCTGATTCGACTTATTGTATTGCCTGATCTTGCATCTTGACTCAGATCTTTTCCATTCAGCTTCTTGCCATCGTTCACACTTTACGATTAAAAGTGTTTATATATTTTTTTGTAGCGGCTTTGAGCATTTCCCTGTGATTCTTTGTCCCGTCTTTTGATCCAATCGTTCACACTTTACGAATAAAAGTGTTTAACATCTCTGATGCTTAATAGGTTGACGAGATGATAATTCAACTTTTTTTGACTCAAAACAGTTTGATGTCTTGCATCGTGCATCTGCTCTTTACTTCTCTATGTCACTCAGATTGACTAACAGCTATCGTTGTAAGTTTACGATAAAAACTTTCTTTAACACCTCAAAGACTTAATAGGTTGATGAGGTGAAAAACAAATCGCCTCATTTTGGCTTGCTTCTATGTAGCGTCTTTCCTTTGTTATGTGATTCATCTCACTGCATTTCAACTCCCCTCCGATTGACTAACAGCTATCGTTTAAGGTTTACGATCAAAACCTTTTTTAACACCTTTATAACTTAACAGGTTTGCGAGGTGATGATTCGACTTAAATCACTCTCACTTGCTGCATTTTTTTTCGACTCATTGTCCTTCGACTTAGCTCATGCCAATCGTTGTCAGTTTACGAACAAAACTGCCTTTAACATCTCTTGTAGGTGCAAGAGCCAAAGAGATGACCTCGTTGCTTTTTGATTCGCTTCAACTCACGTTGGCGTAAAGTAACTCAACGATCCGAAGATCCATTCTGCCCATTTCCACGCATTCTGGCGTTTCGCTATTTACCACAATCGTTTTCAGTTTACGATTAAAACTGTTTACAATCTCTTTTTCATGTATTATGAAACCAGTGCTTGATTCTATAAATCAACTTATAAGCGTGATTGCTGGCAGAGCCATTGCTCAACAAACGGTTCATCTCAAAACTAAGCCTTCCAAAAGATGCAGCGAAGCAATCAGAATCGCAAGTGAAGTTGAAATGAAACAAGGGCTAGAAGATCTTAATGAAATGAATGATGATAGAAAATACAAACAAGTTCAAAGAAAACTAGAATCCCTCTCATCCATTCAGAGATTAGCTTTATTTTACGAAAAACATCAAAATGACTAAACAAAAGCAATTTTACAAAAACCCATATATTGGCATGATTTATACCGATGGTAAAAGAACCTTTGAGTTTATGAATAATCCTTTTTATGGAGTTGTTGATGGATGCAAACCACAACCGTCATGGGTTGAGATTACTTTGGAATTAAAATGAAAAAGAAAGAGCATTCTTTAGTTAAACTTAAAAAACTAAAAGATATCAGACGTAAAGATTTAGAAAGAAACTTTTTAGATATTCAACTTAAAGGTCAAGATCATTATGTTTTTATCAAAGAAAATGGCAAAGCTCAAGTTGTTTATGAAGAGGGCCGGTGGGTTAAAGAGCATATAAAAACTGCGGTTTTAAAATTTAATTATGAAGTTGATAAAACAAACAAACTTTAGAATAATTTAAAACGCTTTTTTCTTCTTGGTTTTACAAATTCAAGATCAATAAAGTGATTTAGGAGAGAAGATAAAAACATATCTTGTTTTAATTTATATCTGACCAAATGAGTGCAATATCGTTTTATACTATCAATGTCATCAGACTCCATTATTTGTCTGCACTGAAGCTCAACTTCTAGTTCTATTTCTGGTGGAGCTTTTTCAATATCTATATTTAGAAATTTTTTTATCATTTTTCTGGAAAGAGCTTCTCTTCTATCATTTTGACGATTGCGTCATCAACATCATTGTCTGATTTTGAAGCCAAATCTTTCAAAAGATTAAGTGCAGCTTTGCGTAAACTTTCACTCTTACCAAATCTTATGAATAAATTAATTAGAAACTTTGACATAAATTTTTGTTTTCTTTTCCTAACATAGCTAAGTTGGTAATATAAAACAAGAAAGGCAATCCGTATGGAAGAAGAAAAACAAGAAAAAGAAGGCTTTGATTGGGGTGATCTCTTTGGCCACGGTGTCAGGTTTCTGATTTTGACTTGGAGTTTATCAATGATGACTTTGGGATATATGGGCAAGGTAAGAATTGATGGAGCCTTCACTGCTGGACTAGTCAGTGGAGTGCTCGGCAGCTATGGAATCTCTGTCGGACAGAAGAAAGGTGGCAATAATAACAATAATGGTCCTAAGATAGTGGATAATAGTAAAAACAAAGTCGGTATTAAATGAAAAAGCTCTTATTATTTGCCGCCCTCTGTATTCCAACTGCTGCCTATTGTGATATTCAGAGTTCAATCACATCAAGCGTCAAACTGGAAAGTTTATCGGCTGCCAGTACAGCAGACAAATTAGGATCTAGCTACAGCATAAGTGGAACAAATATAACGACAGTAGATTCTAATAGTAACTCAACTGTAGGTGGCTTTGGATCTGTGACCTCTGGGGTTCCAGCAGTAACTATGCCAACTGCATCAATAACCAACGCGGGAGAAACATTTAGTTTTAGTCAGGCCTACTTGGAAGGCGATGCTACTCCAACAGCAGCAATAACTTCACTTGGTACCGTGCAAAACTTTAGTGATTTGACCTCAACTGCGGCTGGAAGTGTAGGAACAGCAGCCGTAACATTAGACCATCACACAATGACCCTGACAGGTGGAACAGGAACTGGAATAGTACTCACAGGACAATTTGTAACTGATTTAACTATTGATTAATGTGGAGGACACTTCCGTTTGTTTTTCTTATATCTAGCCCTGTCTATGCGGTGCCTGTGGTGCCAAATTTTTCTCAAGGCTCAAGTACTTCTCGAACAGAAACATTTACAAATATCACAGAAAATATCAAAACAACAGAATATGGTGGATTTCAATATAGTGTCTCAGGTTCTGGGATCCAGATGGACGGTAATTCAATTTCACCTCCTGTCACTACCACTAATCAAAACATAAACGGAACGACTTATACTTGGACAGATTTAGACTTAAAACAAAAACCAAATTGGTCATTAACAGATCAAGGTGCTTTTCAATTTGTAGAAACATATACTCCAAGTGGGGTTCAGTCAATAACAGATATAACAAGAACAATTCAATCAGAAAGCGTTACAGATACAACTACAATATTCTCCCAATAATAGGATTATTGTTTGGGAGTCCAGTATTTGCTAATACCTCAAACACTGCGGCTCCCCAAGCCAGTGCTAGTGGGTCGGTTTCAAATTTCGCAACGCAAGTTTTGGGTGGCCCAATGGTCGAAAATAGCTATGGAAATGGAATAGTTTGTTCTGGCCCTCAAATGTCAATAAGTCCTTTTGCATATTCAAATCTAAATATAAAACGCCCTATGGATTACACCTATGAAACTCCCTACTATAATCAGGCCGTTGATGATGATGGCAACCTCACAAATGCGGGTGAAATTCTTTTTTATCAAGAAAACTATAGTGGCAATAAAGATTCTTTAGGTTTGAATGTTGGTGTAGCTTTGACGTTTAATATTCTATTAGATAGAAGATTTCAAGATGCTTGCTTAAAAAGTGCAACAACACAAGAAAAAATACAAAGACAAATAT
>LUMU01000391.1_pt1 | contig 18005 bp, 26 predicted proteins | sample 729751 | NCBI WGS metagenome assembly LUMU01 (sample SAMN03860300, study PRJNA289734) | marine metagenome | biome: seawater column; feature: ocean; material: water; isolation source: Red Sea water column Station 192 - depth 100m | place: Saudi Arabia: Red Sea | collected 2011-10-15 | depth 100 m
AACATGTGGTAACTAATACAAGAGATGTATTAGCAGGATCTGCAGATAATACTGATCCTCCATTAAATCCAAACCAACCAAGCCATAGTATCAGAACTCCAGCAGCTGATAATGGAATATTAGATCCAGGAATAGCTTGAGGTTTTCCATCAATATCAAATTTTCCTTTTCTTGCTCCTAGGATATATATAATAACTAAAGCCCCCCATCCTCCAACTGAGTGAACTAATGTCGATCCAGCAAAATCATAAAACCCAACCTCATCAGTTAAAGTTGAAAGAAATCCATATCCCCATTGCCATGAACCAACTATTGGATAAACAATAGAAACATAAATAAGAGTAATTAACATAAATGAGCTAATTTTTATTCTCTCAGCTACTGCTCCTGAAATAATAGTACCTGCAGTTGCAGCAAACATTCCTTGAAAAAGGAAGTCTGTCCAATATGTATAACCCTCATTATAGGATAGGTCAGCAGCTGCAGCTAAATCTAATCCAAAACCTCCAAATCCTAGAAATCCACCACCTATTATATTAAACTCCCCCGGATACATTAGATTAAATCCAATCAAACAATACATAATTAATCCCATTGTTATAATGAAGAAATTTTTGAAAAGAATGTTAATTGTATTCTTTTGTCTAGTGAGCCCAATCTCTAAAAAGGAGAATCCTAAGTGCATAAAAAATACTAATGCAGCACAAAGCATCATCCATACGTTATTTGTTGTAAGTAATTCCATTATCTCTATTTAATTAAATGATTTAGGCCCTGTCTCTCCGGTTCTAATTCTATATGCTTCCTCACAGTTATATAGGAAGATTTTACCATCACCAATTTCACCAGTTGCTCCAGAATCTATTATTGCTTTAATTGATCTTTCAACAAATGAATCAGACACTACAATTGATAATAGGGTTCTTTCAATATCTTTTGTTGAGTAAGAAATACCTCTATATACTTTACCAATTTTTTCATTTCCTCTTCCTGTAACATCCCAATAACAAAAAAAATTAACTTCAATATTATGGAGAGCCTCAACTACTTCATCAAATTTTGCTTTTCTTATGATTGCTTCTATTTTTTTCATGATTATAATAATTTAATTTAAATGCTAAATTAAATACTAAATCCGAAATTCTTTTTTTTAATAGGTAGTAAAAAATTATTAGAGGATAATTTTTTCATTTTTATCAAATTAATAATTTGAATAAACCTAATAACTTTTCTCCCAACCCATTTAGCTGTGCAGTTTTGTATTTTTTTTGTTCAAACTTTCTAGGGTCTCCAGGGAATGCATATCCTTCAGGAGCAATTCTATTTTTCCAGGAATCTATTCTCCAATTTCTTAACTGAGTATTATCTTCTTCTGCTGGCATCATTGAAATGTATTGAGCTATTCTAACCTTATCACTTTTATTTTCTCGAATCCCATGAGCAAGTAAACTATTAAAAATCAAAAGATCCCCTGCCTCCATTTTAACCTTTACTGGACTGAATCCAGTTATATCTGGTTTAAATTTATCTCTGTCTTTAGGTTGAGTTAGCTTCCAGGTATGAAAATCACGGTATAATTCTGGTACACATTGAAATCCTCCCATATTCTCATCAGTTTGATCTTCTAGAGCAAGAACTCCTTGTACATTGACTGGATGTTCATCAGGATCATAGTCCCAGTGAATAAATGCTTTGTATTCATATCCATCTCTGATTGGAAAATTTAAATTAGCTCTATCAATAGTTACCCATAATTTTTCAGTTCCCCAAATATCCACAAATGCGTCATAAACTTTTTGAGTCATCCTATTGTTCCAGAGATGCTGATTATTATAACATTCAACCATTCCTGTACCAGCTAATTCTTTCATTTGCATTTCTGCCCTTGGGGCTTCATACCATGTATCAATGTTATTTGGGTCTTTTTCTTCAAATTCCCATAAAAAGTCTGCAGTTTTTTTTGCTTGTTCCTTAGGAACAGCATTTTTAATTACTATATAACCGTTATGAATCCAAAATTGCCAATCATCTTCACCTAGAACTCTTAGTTTTTGTCCATTAGACCTATCGTTTAGTTTATTTCCACTAGTTTTTGTAGTTGAGGGATTACCAGGGATGTCGAGATGTTCGTTTTTATATACTTCTTGCAATTTTTTAATATTTTAAATGTCTAACAGTTTCTGCATTGTCTTGAATCTTATTAAGTGAGTCAATACCAATTTCAATATGTTTTTTATCAAATTGCTTTGAAGTAATTTCATCTTGCTCTAGCGTCTTAACTCCTTCTGGAATCATTGGAGAATCAGATACTAATAAAAATGCTCCGACAGGAATTTTATTATGAAATCCTCTTATAACTCCAAGGATCCTGATGAAGCACACTCATTAGCTTATGAGGCTATGGATGAAGCTGCTTTAATGGATGACTACCTTGAAAACGTTGAGCTTATCCCTAATGCCTAAGAGAAAGAAACCTTACTTCCATAATAATGTGGAAGCAATCATGGAAGCACCAGCAGAATTATTTCATGCTATACCTTATGATGAGTTCATGGATTGGAAGATAGGAGGATGGGAACTACCATCATCTTGTAATTACATTATCCGTGAACGTAATTTAAATACAGGTAAAGTAAAGGAATACGTATATCAAAAACCTGCTGCTGCTAAAAAGAAACTAGCACAACGTATGGTATCAAATGACTGCGAATTTGTAATAGCAGATCATGATTCCGTGCATATATTAACACCCGACATGGAGGCAGACTACGATGACCCGCTCGCTTGATGATGTAGTGGATTATGAGCTAAAAGCAAGGCTCAGTATCCCTTCCGACCACCCTCATTATAAGGAGGTAAGGTCATTATTAGTTGAACAAGTTGACGATGAACTTACTGAACTATGCCCACACCTGATCAAATAGATGAGCAAATCAAACTTGAACGAGATCAAATAGCTCAAGGACTTAAACGTCTAAGAGTTAACACTTGTAAGTTAGAAGAGAAGAGTTATGCGTCAGCCACTGTTTACGGTATTGCTTCTATTGATAGTTTATTACCAATTGTAGTCAAACGTATTGAGGAGACTACACATGATAGATTAACCCGTGGTACAGGTCATCAGTTTCAACTGATAAAAGATTATGTATCAAGGTTGGAACCATTAGCATCAGCATCTATTGCATGTAAACTTACCTTTGATAAGGTATTTAGTCACAAGGAAGGTAGTAATAACCTCACCAATGTATGTGATTCTATTGGACATGCAGTAGAAGATGAGTGTCAAATGAGACACTATGAGAATGAGGCACCTGGTCTCCTAAATGTTTTAAAAGAAAACTATTGGCATAAATCAATAGGCACACATCAAAAGATTGTAGTGATTCAAACACTTATGAATCGTTATGATGTAAAAAGATGGGAAGCATGGGGACGAGGTAACCGAGTTAAGCTAGGTGCTTGGTTATTAGATTGTATAATGGAGACTAGTGGTTGGTTCTATAAAGATATGCAACAAGAAGGCAGACGAAGGGTTAATTATATTAAACCTACGCCTGAATTCATGAGCATTAAAGATAAGGTCATGCAAGATAGTGAGTTATTTGCACCATTAGCTTGGCCAATGTTGATAGAACCTAATGATTGGACTGACGAAAAGTCAGGCGGTTACTTGCTTAATGAGGTTATGCGAAGGCATGAAATGGTTAGGCATGGACAGTCACCATGTATACAGGGAGAAATACCAACCACTTTCCTGAATAAAATTCAGAAGGTAGGGTACAAACTAAATACCTTCACTGTAAACGTAGCTGAACAGCTCGGTGAGAAAGGGGTGACATTAGGGAAATTCGTTCCTATTGTCGAAGTACCTCTCCCACCAAAACCACCTGATATAGCAGAGAACAAGGACTCTCGTAAGAGGTACCGGAGAGCTGCTGCAGAGGTGATGAATAAGAATGCTAATGCCTTTAGACGTTCGTGTAGAACACGGATGACTATGGAGGCAGTAAGGAGGTTTAAGGATCGTGAGAGGTTTTATATACCTTGGTCTTTTGATTATAGAGGGCGTGCTTATCCTATACCCGCATTTCTTACTCCACAGGATACCGACTTTGGTCGCTCACTTATTCGATTTGCTGATGAATCTACTTTAACTCCCAAAGCTGAGGAATGGTTAGCATTCCAGTGTGCAACTACATTTGGTCTTGATAAAGCTACATGGAATGAGAGATTAAAGTGGACTAAGGATAATTTGTTCACAATCACGCGTGTGGCAGAAGATCCTATAGATAATATAGGAGATTGGGAAGTTGCGGATGAACCGTGGCAATTCCTAGCAGCATGTGATGAGTTCTATAAGTGTATTATTAAGAGGACTAAACGTACAACTGGACTACCTGTAGCAACAGACGCTACATGTAGTGGTCTACAGATCCTAGCTGGTTTAGCTAGAGATAAAGAGACAGCACAACTCGTCAATGTGTTGCCTTCTGATAGACCGCAAGACGCATATAGGGTTGTGGCGGAGGTATCCAAATGGAATATACCTGACAGACTACGGGATATTTGGTCTCGTAAAGAGGTTAAAAGAACTGTCATGACAATTCCATATAACGCCAAACCTTTTTCTAATAGGACGTACATTAGAGATGCTCTATTGGAGAAGAATATAGAGATAGACAAGGATGAACTAACTCAAACAGTTCAAGCTGTTAGAGATGCTATGAAGGCAAAGTTTCCTGGTCCTATGGCTGTAATGAAATGGATAGAAGATGAAGTAGCAAACGCTTTAAATCGTGGTATGGTTGAGATAGGATGGGTTACACCATCTGGCTTTATTGTCCGTCAAAGGATTATGAAGAAAAAGGTAGAGACTATGCAGTTACAACTGTTAGGTCTTTGTAAATTACGTATAGCTACTGATGATAGTAACGAGGCAGATAGGTCTAGGCACAAAGCCGCTACTGCTCCTAACCTTATTCATAGTTTAGATGCTAGTTTATTACATCTCAGCGTTCAACGATTTGATTCACCTATAGCTTTAATACACGATAGTGTTTTATGTAGAGCTACTGATATGTCTATACTGTCTGGTATAGTGAGAGAGACTTATATAGAACTCTTTGCTAAACAAGACTACTTAACCGACTTTGCTGGTCAAATAATGGCAGAGTCAGAACCACCGATTATAGGAGACCTTGAACCGTCTACTGTAATTGACTCCACTTATTTCTTTTGTTAAATGCTTTACCCATCATTATTTGATTCCTTCTTTGCTCCGACTAGAGTTATTGTTGTCTCTGAAGAGAGACTCAAAGCTGCTGAACAAAAAGCAAGGAGAGAACAACTGGAAGCTCTCGATAATAGAATCGAAGAGCTAAACAAGTATCGTACATCTCTATCCGCAGAGATTCAGAAACTTGAACCTGCCAAAGTAGGTGCAGATCTGGATGCAATGGATGGAGGCACACACGATGGCTAGAACAACACATGTAACTGAAAAACCAGTAACACTTGAGGGATTCCAAGCAGTACTAGAACCTAGTAAGTTTGGTTATTCACTCTCGGCTGTGGTTGATCAAAGTATGATCGACAAGCTAGAAACAGAGAGGGCAGAAGTCCTTAAATGGGCAGAGTCCAAGCTCAAGAACCCTAAGAGATCTACACTTAAACCAGAACCCTGGGAAGAAGTAGCTAAAGGGAAATATAAAGTAAAATTCTCTTGGAATGAAGAGAACCGTCCACCTGTGGTAGACACAGAAGGGACACAAGTAACTGATACTAAGACACCGCTTTATGCTGGATCAACTGTTAAGTTGGGTTTCTATCAGAAGCCTTATATTCTACGGGATGGGGTTACCTATGGTAGTTCTCTTAAGTTGGTTGGTATTCAAGTTGTCACAGTAAAAGGTAGTGCCGGAGTTGATTCCGGTGATCTAAATGCTGATGAAGTTGCTGAACTATTTGGTAATACATCAGGGTTTAAAACAAGTGATCCTAATGTAACGCCATCTAATGAAACAGATGATGAAGACTTCTAATGATAACTAAAAGTGTTACTGATGATACAACAGGATTAAAGAAAGCTGTAGTCTCTATGGATGTACCTGCTTTCAGTATTACTGTCCTAAGAAAGAATGAATCTGCTCTTAATAGTACAATTAAGCAAAGATTACTTGATGTTGTATCAGAATTAATTGATAAAAATCTTACATAATGGCATTTAGTTCCAAGTTAGAGGAGAAGGTCGCTGATCTTCTTCAAGAGCTTGGAGTAACGTATGAATACGAATCTAATAAGGTTCCTTATACCATTCAGCATCATTACATCCCTGATTTTGTGCTCCCAAATTATGTCCATCTCGAAACAAAAGGATATTGGGATCCCGCAGACAGACGTAAAGTGCTCGCAGTTAAGCGGGACAATCCAGATTTAGATCTGAGAATGGTATTCCAAGCACCCTATAACAAAATATCAAAAAAAAGTAAGACAACCTACGCTATGTGGTGTGAAAAACATGACATACCATGGACGTCTTTCCATAATATTCCACTCGAATGGTTGCTATGACCGAGAACGAGTTCGTGAGGCACATGCCTTGCGACAATTGTGGCTCATCAGATGGTAATTCTTTATATTCTGATGGGCACACATTTTGCTTCGTGTGTCATCAAAGGACACCGGGCGATGATGAAATTGTTCACAATCACATGTAGTAGCGGTAAACGTATTGTTATTACTGAAGGTGAGCTAGATGCTGCTTCATGCTATGAGGCAATGCCTGGTTGGCCAATGGTATCGTTACCCCACGGAGCTGCGAGTGCCAAAAAGGATTTACAAAAACAAATCCCATTATTACAGGGCTATGAACAGATCGTTCTGTTCCTCGATAGCGACGAAGCAGGGCGTAAGGCGACGAAGGAAGCGGCAAGCATACTTCCACCTGGCAAGGTCTCGATCGCTCGCCTTGAGGGCTACAAAGACGCATCAGACGCATTACAAGATGGTAATGCTGAAGCGATTCGAAAAGCTATATGGGACGCTAAGCCGTTCCGACCTGATGGAATCGTTGATGCAGAAACTCTTAGGGATTTGGTAATTACACCACAAAAACCTTATGATCACGAATACCCATTCAAAGGACTTAACGAGAAGCTACACGGGATCAGTTATGGCGAACTTACAACATTTACTGCAGGCTCTGGTTCCGGAAAAACGTCATTCTGCCGTCACATTGCAACTCACTTGCTACAGTCAGGGATCTCAGTTGGGATTTTGGAACTTGAAGCATCTAATAAAAGAACAGCACTTGGATTGATGTCCACAGCTGTTGGGAAGAATTTACATATTGGGGAACATGACAAAGAAGAACTTGACGCCGCCTTTTCAAGTAGTATTGCCAATTGGAATCTTTTTGTTTTTGATGGGTTTGGAAGTTATGATCCAGATATCATCTACAACAGAATTGAATATCTTGCCACCGGACTTGACTGTAAGGTCATTATTCTAGATCACCTTAGTATATTATTAAGTGGTCTTGAAGGTGATGAGAGGCGGATGATAGATACAACTATGACTAGACTACGTAGCTTAGTAGAACGTACAGGTATCGCTTTATTTTTAGTCTCGCATTTAAGGAGGGCGAGTAATGACAAGCACGCTCATGAAGAAGGAGGACGTATTAGTTTGTCCTCACTTAGAGGATCACACTCAATTGCTCAAATATCTGATCAAGTGGTTGCCCTCGAAGTCGATCAGCAGAGCGGAGCTGAACGAAAACCTACAACAGTGCGAGTCCTTAAGAATCGCTATTCAGGCGAAGTTGGCGTCGCATGCACACTAAGTTATGATTTATCCACTTGCAGATTCGAAGAACATGAAGCTGAACCCGAATTCAACACGACAACGGACTTCTGAAGATAGTTGGAATGTTGATTATGAAATATGTCAATCCAAACCTTTTTGGGAACACCCATGGAATGCACATATGAGAAAATGGGACGCAGAGAAAGAATTAGATAAACGATTAAAAAAACCTAATCCACCTAGTAAAGAAGCAATCGAACGTGCCAAATTTGTCGACAAAACCTACCACTGGAGTGGGTCCGATAGTGTTCGATCTAGAGACAAACGGACTACTGAATGATGCTACCGAAATTCACTGTGTCGCGTTACATTGGTGCGAGGATAATAGAACTGAAGCCTTTAATAACCAACCTTATGGGGATGGGTCTTTCGATATCAAGGAAGATGCACCAATGGCTGGTAATTACGCGATACACACAGGACTCCAATGGTTGGAGACTGCGGATGTTCTCGTTGGTCATAATATTATTGGGTTTGACATTCCTATTATCAAACGCATCTACCCTTGGTTTAAGCCTAGCGGTATTATTGTGGATACTTTGCTTCTATCTAGGTTATATCATCCTAACTTATTGGATATAGATAAAGCGCGTAATTGGAAACACATGCCATTACAGCTATACGGTAGACACTCTCTTGAGGCATATGGTTATAGATTAGGGGAATACAAAGGGAACTTTGCAAAGACTACTGATTGGAAGAATTGGTCTCAAGAGATGCAAGATTATTGCGTACAAGACGTTGCTGTTACCACCAAATTATGCAACCATTTCCACAAATACCTGAATGGGTCTTATTAGAACATCAGGTAGCACAAATATTAACTAAACAGGAGCTACATGGATGGTACTTTGATGAATCAAAAGCTAGAGAACTTGAATCAACTCTCCGAAGAGAGATGGAAGACACTACTAGCTTACTTCGAAGACAATTCCCTTTCGTTGCAGGAACGGTGTTCACTCCTAAACGAAATAACAGGACACAAGGATACATTGAAGGAGCACCATTCACCCGATTAAAGGAGCTTAACCCTACTTCAAGGGACCATATAGCATGGATACTACAAACACACTGTGGTTGGACGCCTACATTAATGACCTCGAAGTCCAACAAGCCAATAATAGACGAGCCAGTACTAAAAGATATTGGGACGGATATTGCCCTCGCTTTTTTGAAGATACTGGAGACGACCAAGGCGCTTGGAATGATATCCGAAGGCGCGAACGCATGGCAGAAGCTTGTTACGACGTCTAGCCGTATCCATCATCACTGCTCAGTAGCTACACAAACTTTTCGGTGCGCCCACCGATCACCAAACCTCGCACAAGTACCATCAGATGAAAGATTCAGGAAATTATTTAAAGCATCGCCTAACTATGTTATGGTTGGTGCCGACCTTAGCGGTATTGAGCTCAGGATGCTTGCCCACTATCTCGCCAGATATGATAAAGGACGCTATACCGAAATCCTCCTTACCGGAGACATCCATGCCGTCAATGCCGAAGCCATTGGAGTCACCAGACGCCAAGTCAAAACCATCACCTATGCCTTCCTCTACGGAGCAGGGAACATCAAGCTTGGACACACCTTTGACAAGCAATTAGATGATGAGCAGGCTAAGAAGAAAGGTGCCGAGATACGTAAAGCCTATGTTGCTGCCATTCCAGGTCTTAAAGAACTGTTGGAAGCAGTACACAAAGCTAGTGAGAGAGGTTATGTACGTGGACTCGACAATCGTCATATCCTCGTTGACTCGCGGCATAAGTCCCTCAATTACCTCATCCAAGGATCGTCAGCGATCATCGCAAAGAAATGGCTTGCACTAACTAATGAAAAACTACCTAGACATACTTACCAACTTGCATTCGTTCATGATGAATTACAATTTGAAACGAAAGAAGAACAAGTTGAAATCTTGAAATCTCTCCTTGAATCAACGGCTACAGAAGCTGGAGAGTATTATAAAATGAGATGCCCTGTTGCTGCTGAATCTAAAAGTGGTGAAACATGGGCAGATGTACATTAATTTATGAAAATTTTATGCGATGCAGACTTCATCGTCTACAAGGCTTGCGCGGCTGCAGAAAGTGAAGTTGACTTTGGTGACGACGTTATTCTTGTCACTAGCAATTTTAGTGATGCATACGGAGCCACAAAGAGGGAACTTACCAAACTTGAAAACAAACTTGGGTCATTCTCTTCTTTAATACTGTTCTTTTCAGACAGTGTAAATTTTAGGAAAAAAATTCTACCCGAATATAAAGGTCACCGAAATCGTAAGAAGCCTTGCGGTTATAAACGCGTCATCAATGCTCTTCGAAAAGAGTATAAGGTTATTATTAAACCTGGCTTAGAAGCTGATGATAGCATGGGCATTTATGCCACAAAATATCCAGGTAATATAATAGCCTCGCCTGATAAAGATATGAGGCAGATACCAGGACAACTATATAACTTCGATGAAACGTTCACAATCACGCCTGAAGAGGGAGCAAAATGGCACCTCATCCAATCCTGTGCCGGAGACCAAACCGATGGATATGGAGGAATTTCTGGAATCGGGGTTAAACGAGCTGTTTCACTCTTCGAAGAAAAAGGATATTCCTGGAAAACAGTAGTCAATGCCTTTGTTGAAAAAGGTCATACTGAAGAGGAAGCGTTAGTTAATGCTAGACTTGCAAGAATTTTAACAGCAAAGGATTATGACTTCAAAAAGAAGCGACCAATCTTATGGTCTCCCACCGCCGATTACAAAATTAACGATGGAGCAAGATCTCAAACTGAGGTTAATTGAAGATAGATTGAAAAGTGGCGAGGTCGACTATAAAGATGTCGTCACTTTATTCATGGCACTTCAGCATCAAAATTTTGTACTCAGCAATTCAATCACTAATTTAGTACAAAAATGGCCAAAGGTCCAGCCTATTATCAACGAGGTTCCAGCGATGTTTGGGATTTTATTAGAGAACAAGGACTAAACTTCCACCTTGGTAATGCTATTAAGTATATCTGCAGAGCAGGTTACAAAGATAGCAAGATACAAGACTTAGAAAAAGCAATCCACTACCTAGAGAACGAACTAGAGCATGAAAAAGACATTCATTTCCGATCAGGCGAAGGAATTTCGAAAAAAATACAATCTGAAATCAGATTCATCGAGGATGAAAAGATCCTATCAGAAGAATTTGATAGTGGAGGAATTTAAAGAATTTCTAGAAGCTGAAGGTTTTCTCTTTATGCATGGTGCAAATCATCAGGTAGAATGTTTAAAGGAACTTGCTGATTTAGTCTATGTATGCTACCAGTATGCTGAAAATATGGGTTGGTTGTTAGATGAAGCCCTGAACAGAGTACACGAATCAAATATGTCCAAACTCGGTGAGGACGGTAAACCGATATACCGAGAAGATGGAAAGGTTCTTAAAGGACCAAACTACAAACCACCAAATTTAGAAGACTTAGTTTAAAATGACTGCTGAACTTATTTCCCGCACTGGTCGGGTCCAATCATGGTTGGATAACCCAGAATCACGCCTGCCAGTATCGTGTACCGTTTTCGTCGTAGAGGATTCTATGGAGGGAGAAAATGGAATCGAAGCGAGCTGGAGATACGTCTCACACGGACTCAGATTTGGAGCAGGCGTTGCTGTCCATCTATCAAAGCTCCGTCCCAAAGGAGCAGAAAACGGAAAAGGTCTTACAGCTTCTGGACCAGTATCCTTCGGTAAAATTTACTCATCACTCAATGAAACACTCAGACGTGGAGGCATCTACAAGAACGGTGCTGTGGTACTTCATCTCGACTTGTGTCATCCTGACATCCTTGAGTTTATTACTACTCCCAGGGAGGAACTCCCATGGGTTAAACGATGCGTCGACATTGATACGGGATGGTGGCAAAGCTGTGATAATCAAGTAAAAGATGCCCTACTCTACGGCATAAAATCTGGAGACATATGGTTAAACAAAGTAAAAATCACCGATGAAGGAGAACGAATCTATGGCAACGTCTGTCTTGAGGTTTACCTGCGATCACGTGGAACATGCTTGCTACAGCATGTCAATCTCGCAGCCTGTGAACCAAGCACCATCGAGCAGGCTTTCGATCAAGGTATGTCCGAATTGTGCGAGCTCCATAGTCGGACAGGTGTTGGAGCAACTGGAGAATACTTGCCACCTGATATCGACCGCCAAGTTGGGCTCGGAGTACTCGGGCTCGCCAACCTACTCAGAAGATACCACGTAAGTTATGAGGAATTTGGTAAAGAACTTGAGAATGTAAACAAAGGTGAGTACGGTACTGGCATAGCTTACCAATTAGCATTCAATTTAATGCTAGGTATACATAGAGCTGCTGATATTGCTGAAGAAAATAATATGGTAAGAGCTTTTGCTATAGCTCCTACTGCCTCCTGTTCATATAGGAGTAAAGATTTGAGTGGCTTCACCGCCACGCCGGAAATAGCACCACCTATAAGCCGGAAAGTTGATCGTGATAGCGGTACTTTCGGTGTACAATCTTATGATTATGGCGATGTAGAAATCGCTAGTGAAGTCGGTTGGGATGCTTACAAGAAAGTAGCTGACGAACTGATGATAATGTATAATAATACGGGACTTCTTCACGGATACTCATTTAACTCTTGGAGTGATGTAGTAGCCTACGATCGTGAATTCGTGGAAGAGTGGCTGCAATCACCGCAGACCTCCCTTTACTACTCCCTGCAAGTAATGGGCGACACACAAGATAAGACCGATGCGTATGCTGCATTAGATCAAAGCGAAGTCGATGATTACTTACAGGACATTTTAAATGAACCTGTAAACTGTGACTGTCAAGAATAATGAGAAAACATCCATATGATTTATTACTGGACCGTAAACGCAAATGGTCCCCCGTAAAACCCACCGTTGGAGCGTTAAAAAATGGATCAGAGGACACTATTAGGCGTGCGCTCGCAGCACGTCATTTGGAGTTACCTGTGGGTGCCTTTATTCAGGAAGGTCTTGAAAAAGATGTTCCCGATAACGCTAGAAAATTATTAGAGGACAATGTTAAAGACGAAGAAAGACATGATCTTGCTCTCGGATACTATGCAGATGCCCTTGTTACAGATGAAAAAACAGAAAAAGAGGGGAAGTTATTAAGAGATGCTTGGATACGACACCCAGATCACACCATCACTAAAGCTTTGGTGGCTGAACGGGCAATATTCTTCGTTCTTCTTCCTTTTTTTAGGTTTAATGGCGATGCTGCTCTTCGGACCATATCGGCTGACATTTCAAGGGACGAGCAAATCCATGTCGCACAGCGAGCTCGTATGCCAGCGTTCTTTGAACATGCAAACACAAATCTCCCTAAGTACGCTTAAGTTACACTCAGATAAGTTAGAAAAACTGGTTGCTCAATTGGATAGCGAGTTCCCGTGGCAACCAGTCCATCCAAAAGAACCTATCGAATCAATCATGTATCGTGCTGGACAAGACAACGTGGTACGTAGATTAAAACAATTATTAGACGAGGAAAATGTGCCTATTTAATGACTCTAGAAAAACTAAAGGAGCTGGTTTCACTCCTGGGGTAGCTCCTGCAAAAGATACTGATACTACATTAGTGGCATCGAAACCTCTTGTAAAAGATACTGATAAGCCTGATATTACTTATGGTGATGATAGAAAAGATGCTGAAGGAAATCCATTTGCTAGAAATCCTGCATCTTCTTTAGCTATCAATATACCTAGATCACCCGCTGCAAATACTAGCGGAGTGAACACAGTATGATGTATGCAAAAGAAAGGTATTCAAAATTAGCTAGTAATAGATCTTCGTTTCTAGATACAGCTGTTGAATGTTCTGAATTAACCTTACCATATTTAGTACAACATGATACTTCTAGTAAAAATCATAAGCATTTATTACAACCTTGGCAATCGGTAGGAGCTAAAGCAGTAGTAACATTAGCAGCAAAGCTTATGTTAGCTATGCTACCTCCTTCTACAACCTTCTTCAAACTACAAGTCAGAGATGATAAGTTAGGTGAAGAGATGCCACCTGAAATCCGCAGTGAATTAGATTTATCATTCTCTAAAATGGAGAGGATGGTTATGGATTACATTGCAGCTTCAAGTGATAGAGTTGTAATTCATCAAGCCTTGAAACATTTAATTGTGTCAGGTAATGCACTCATTTATATGGGTAAGGATGGTCTTAAACATTATCCACTACAGAGATATGTAGTTAACAGAGATGGTAATGGTAACATCATTGAGATCGTAACAAAAGAATTAATTAGTAGAAAAGTATTAGGTGTTGAGCTGCCTATGAAAGAACCGAATGATGTTAACGGTGAATACGGCTCACAAGACGATGATGTAGAAGTGTACACTTGCGTCAAACTAGACAATAAAAGTGGACGTTGGACATGGCATCAAGAGGTCGATGATATGATCCTCAAGGATAGTCAAAGTTCAGCACCAAAGAATGCTAGTCCTTGGCTCGTCTTAAGATTTAACTCAGTTGATGGAGAGGATTACGGAAGAGGACGAGTCGAAGAATTTATTGGCGACCTGCGTTCACTTAACGGACTCTCTCAGGCACTCGTAGAAGGCTCTGCAGCAGCCGCTAAAGTGGTGTTCCTTGTATCACCCTCAGCAACTACTAAACCACAGACTCTAAGCCAAGCAGGCAACGGTGCTATCATTCAAGGTAGACCAGAGGATGTAGGTGTAGTACAAGTAGGTAAAACTGCTGACTTCTCTACAGCTGCACAGATGGCTCAGCAAATTGAGCGTAGAATATTAGATGCTTTCCTTGTACTTAATGTACGTCAAAGCGAACGCACTACCGCGGAAGAAGTCCGCCTCACACAGATGGAATTGGATCAACAACTCGGTGGAATTTATTCACTACTTACTGTTGAATTCCTTGAACCATATTTACGTAGAACACTATTAGTTCTACAACGTAGTAATCAGATTCCTAAGATACCTAAAAATCTAGTACGTCCTAAGATTGTAGCTGGTGTTAACGCATTAGGTAGAGGTCAGGACAGGGAAGCTCTTACTACATTTATATCAACTATTGCACAGACTCTTGGACCTGAAGCATTGATGAAGTTTGTCAACCCTGACGAAGCTATCAAGAGATTGGCAGCTGCTCAAGGTATTGATTACCTAAACCTCATTAAGTCACAGCAACAGTTACAACAAGAAGCTGAGCAACAAGCTAACGCACAAGCTAACCAAGCACTTGTCAGTCAGGCAGGTTCTATAGCTAGTGCTCCATTAATGGATCCAAGTAAGAATCCTGATGCTAAAGAGGACTTCCAATCAATGATGGGAGGCATGGCACAACAACCACCTGAACAGTAATTATGGCAGAAACATTAACAGTAGATCCTAATCCACCTGCTGAGATAGTAGGTGAACAGGATGGTATACAACTAACAGCTGATGAACAAGATTCTTTAGCTGTTGGTGAACAAATGGCAGAACAGCAAGATAAATTACTTGCTGGTAAATATAAAGATGCTGAAGAATTAGAGAAAGCATACATAAATCTTCAAAAAAAATTAGGAGAAGATGGCAAAGAAGAAACATCTAAAGCTGAAACTGAGCAAGAAGAAGTGTTGCCGGAAACACCTGAAGAAGACACTCAAGACCTTAGTCCAACAGCTCAGTTAATTACATCAGCTTCTGATGAGTTTGATAATAATGGTCAGCTAACACCTGAGACTTTAAATAAACTAGCATCAATGCCTAGTAAAGATCTTGTAGAAGCGTACATGCAACTACAAGATAATCAACCAGAGGCTGGTGCAGTAGGAGACATCACAGATGCTCAAGTTAATGAGATTAAAACAGCAGCTGGTGGCGAAGAAGCCTACAGTCAAATAACTGATTGGGCTAGTAACAATCTACAACCTAATGAGATAGCAGCTTTTGATGAGGTTATTAATTCAGGTAGTATTGATGCGATAAGACTTGCAGTTAATGGGTTAAAAGCACAATACGAAAATGCAAATGGATACGAAGGTAGAATGTTAACAGGTAAAGCACCAGTACAACAGAAGGATGCTTACCGTAGCCAAGCTGAATTAGTCAGGGCTATGAGTGATCCTAAATATGATAATGATCCTGCATATAGACAGGATGTTATTGCTAAACTAGAACGATCAGGTAACTTACAATTCTAAATTATGCCACAAGATTATTGGGAAGGTAAGCAGGGCGATGGCTCAGCTACTAAGACTTGGCAATCCAAAGTTCAATCAGGATTGAAGAAAGCATTTCAAAAATTTGATGATAGTCCACTTGGTAAGTATGTAGATAAAACTACCAGAATGGATAAAGGATCTAAACAAAAATAAAATAATAAACGTGGCGACCCGAACCTTCGTCCTCGCCCAGTACATTTATTCTAACCCCTAATGCCTAACAACAAATTCGCAACTGAACCACAAGTAGAAGTAATCGACGTAGATTATTTTGAGAATGCTGAGCGTGTCAATGGACAGCTCGCTATGATAGGATTCATTGCAGCAATCGGTTCCTATATTTTTACTGGACAGATTATTCCCGGACTATTCTAAATGACGACATCCACACTTAATAGATCCCCGTTACAAAACTGGGATGAATTCTGTGACTGGGTTACTAGCACCGATAACCGCCTCTACGTGGGGTGGTTCGGTGTCCTTATGATACCCGCACTCTTAACCGCAGCAACATGTTTTATCATCGCGTTTATAGCTGCACCGCCAGTTGACATTGACGGAATACGCGAACCAGTCTCAGGATCTCTACTCTATGGAAACAACATTATATCTGGAGCTGTTGTCCCTAGCAGCAATGCTATTGGGATGCACTTCTACCCGATCTGGGAGGCAGGTACGTTGGATGAATGGCTCTACAACGGAGGCCCCTACCAACTTATCATCTTCCACTTCCTTATTGGCATCTCAGCTTACATGGGACGACAATGGGAACTTAGTTATAGACTGGGAATGCGACCGTGGATAACAGTTGCATACTCAGCGCCAGTCTCTGCAGCATTTGCAGTATTCTTAGTGTACCCATTTGGTCAGGGGAGTTTCTCTGATGGTATGCCTCTTGGTATTTCCGGTACTTTCAATTTTATGTTCGTCTTCCAAGCCGAGCACAATATCCTCATGCATCCATTCCATATGCTTGGTGTTGCTGGGGTTTTCGGGGGAGCTTTATTCGCTGCTATGCACGGAAGTCTTGTTACTTCCTCGATCATTAAAGAGACTACTGATAATGAGTCGCAGAATTATGGCTATAAATTTGGCCAAGAGGAGGAGACGTATAACATCGTCGCCGCTCATGGTTACTTCGGTCGCTTAATATTTCAATATGCGTCTTTCAATAATTCTCGTTCTTTACATTTCTTTCTGGCTGCTTGGCCCGTGGTTTGCATATGGCTTACCTCCATGGGAGTATCTACGATGGCTTTTAACCTCAATGGTTTCAATTTTAACCAATCAATTCTCGATGCCTCCGGTCGTGTGGTCCCAACCTGGGCTGATATACTCAACAGGGCTAACTTAGGGTTTGAGGTTATGCATGAAAGAAATGCACACAACTTCCCGCTAGACTTAGCGGCAACTAACACAACTGAGGTAGCTTTACTAGCACCTTCAATAGGATAAAACTATGCCAAAAGGTAAAGGAACATACGGAACAAAGAAGGGTAGACCCCCTAAAAAATAAAAACAGTATAGTGGCGACCTGAACCTTCATCATCGCCCAGTACACTTACTCTAAACTTTAATGACTACAACAACTGAACAAGGCGGCAGACAAAACAGATTCGCAACTGAACCACAAGTAGAAGTCATGGACGTTAACTACTTCGAAAATGCGGAGCGTGTCAACGGCTGGCTTGCAATGATTGGATTTAACGCAGCCGTTGGAGCTTACCTATTTACTGGACAGATCATACCTGGAGTATTCTAGGTAGAATGGCGGCTCGATAGTCGAATCAGAAGAAGCCACCTCACACCACGTCCGTTCATCCCTTCGGGGGACGCATGAAACCACATCATGGAACGGGGGTGTGGTACTGGAGTATTTACTATGTCTGTAAAACTTAAGTATCGTGGTGTTGAGTACACAAA
>LUMU01000386.1_pt2 | contig 17931 bp, 18 predicted proteins | sample 729751 | NCBI WGS metagenome assembly LUMU01 (sample SAMN03860300, study PRJNA289734) | marine metagenome | biome: seawater column; feature: ocean; material: water; isolation source: Red Sea water column Station 192 - depth 100m | place: Saudi Arabia: Red Sea | collected 2011-10-15 | depth 100 m
CTTATACCTATATCCATATTGCTATAGACCGCATCTTGTGAAAAATATTTAAATTCAATATTGTTTGATTTACAAAACTCTTCTACAGGATTTACAACAAGTTTTTTACCTCGTCCACTCCTAACAGGCTTAGTTGTTACTACAGTAATAGCTTCTTCAGAGTTATTGATAGTAGTTAGATAAGGAATGCTCCTAAAATCTGAACCAAAAAAATATTTATATTTTGTCACCTGGAAAACCTTTTATAGAGATTTCTTTTAATGCTTCTTTTCTTACTTTTCTTTTTAGTTGTTTTAGCAATAATTGGCCTTGTAGATGATCATATTCATGCTGCAGTACTCTACCCAGTAAATCTTCACCTTCATAAGTTACTTCTTCACCATTTTGATTTAAACATGTCAGTTTCGCATATTCATATCTTTCAATATCCCAGTAATAACCTGGTAAAGATAAACAACCTTCCATAAAGACAACACTCCCCTGTAAATCTTCAAGTTTTGGATTGATTGCTACTTTAGGACCATCACCAGCATCAAATACAAATATATTTTTATTAATCCCTATTTGTGGGGCTGCTAAACCTACGCCTGGTGCGTCATACATTATCTGAATCATTTTTTTTGTTAGCGAAATAATGTAGTCATCAATATTTTCAACATTTACAGATTTTGTTGTTAATGATGGGTGTCCAAATACCACTATCTCAGACATTAAATAAACCTTGCTCTACTTATTTCGTAATCTTTAAGATTTTTAAACATTTTCATAATTTTTAAATAATCATAACTTTTATTTAAATCTATGTTGATTTCATATAAAAAGTCATCGTTTAATTCAATAGGGCCACGAACATATTCAGTATTATCAACACTAATCTTCTTTGATGTGTTGAAGGTAAACACTTTGTTTAACAAACTTGGTCCAAATTTTAGTCTTGTATCTTGTTCTTTTATAATCCATTTACTCATACTTTTACTGTTGAGTACTTTATTAACGTCAATTTCAGATGTAGAGAATACTACAATATTGATATTATTTTGTTGAGCGTAATTTAAAAGAGACAGTAGATAAATTACCTTATATGAATTTAATATATTGTTAGTTAGTAATGTTGGATTAACTATAAGAATCCCTTCCACTTCTTTTTCTGTTAATTTTTCAGCAAAAGTTAATTGTTGAACACCTGGTAGTTTGTTGTTGGAATAGAAATGTTTTTGCTCTCCTTTATTTTTAATTGTGTATAAATCAATACAATCTTGAATGTTATTCCCATAGAAGTATTCAATTTCATATGAGAAATTGTTATTTATCTCTACTTTTTCATTATGAAACTCTAAATTTGGAAAGTAATTAACAAAACTAAAATTACCACCGAAAATTTTATTTTTTATATACGCTGCTTCTACAACGTTAAAATTGTTTAGTTTTGGTAATTTCCATGCAGCGTTGTTTGAATCATAAAAGTAATAGTTCGTTTTGTTATCAATAATTAATTTATCAAAGTTTGTATTTAGTAAAATAACATTCTTTAATTTATTATTCTTTAATAGATCAATTTCCTCCTTACCTCCATATCGTTGATAAAAATCAATATCTAAGTAATTAGACAAATAATTGTAAAGTTCTTTACCAATTTTTAAAGAAGGAACAAAGAACACATTGTGTTGTTTGTTATCAAAATCATTGAAGTCATTTATTGCAATATTTTTTATCTGTTGTTTAGTTAAAACTTTTTGCTTCTTTAAAGTAGAGATATCAACAAAATTATATAACAAAATACCTGTATTCAATCGATACGATATTGCTAATTGTTGAAGATATTTAATTTGATTTTTATTTAGAGTGACGTCTAAATATTTTTTTAATGGTTTTGGATTTTTAATTAACGATTCTTTCGAAGTTGACACAATTATTGCTTTGTAGTCTCTATTTCTAAATGGCACAATAACAATAGATCCAACATTAATTTTATCTTTTAGTTTATTTGGGACTTGGTATGTAAATGTACTATTTTGATACGTATTATTCGAAATTAACTCTACATCTACATACATTTCAATACTCTAATGCATTGAGGATATCTCTAGATATTTCATTTTTATCTAATTCTTCAGATTCAAATATAAGATGTTGTTGATCGATTATTGACACTTTGTTAGTATCACTTCCAAATTTATTTTTTAATATATTGTTGATTACTAAATAATCTACATTCTTTGTATTTATTTTATTGAAATTTAATTCATCATCCACTTGTGCTGAAAATGCTATACATTTAATTTCTGGATATGAGGTTTTGATAGAAGCAATGATGTCTTCGTTAGGTATAAATTCAAGTGCTATATTACCGTTGCTTCTACTTATTTTTCCAGACGATTTTTTTACAGTAAAATCAGATACAGCAGCAGTCATAAATATTGCATCAGTGTTATTAATATTTTCTAAAATTTTATTTTTTAAATCATTAGAACTATGAAATGATACATTATCTAATCCAGGTATATGATCAATAGAAGCAGAATGTATATAAATTATTTCATAACCTCTTGCACTTAGTTCTATTGCTAATGCTCTTCCTTGTTTTCCTGATGATTTGTTCGTTACAACTTTTACATCATCAATTTCTTCATACGTAGGTCCTGAAGTAACTATGATTTTACCTTTTTGTTTATTTAGCACTCCCAATAATTCATCCGGCTCTATAAGTCTGCCTAAACCCTTGTCGCCAATATCTAAGTTTCCGTATCTTGGGCCTACAATATAATGATTTTTTGATAAATTTAAAACATTAGATTGAATTTGGGAATTCACATACATCTCCTCGTGCATTGCTGGGCATATATATATAGGTTTAGAAAACATTAATATTGTTGACGTCAGTAAATCATCTGCAATTCCAGATGAAATTTTTGATATTAAATTTGCTGATGCAGGATAAATAATTATTTCATCAGCCCATCTAGCTAATTCGATATGTGGCGAACCTGATAATTCACTCCAATCTGAGTAAATATTATTTGATTTAATGAACTCTTCGGATAGATAATTTAATCCACTATGAGTAGATAGCAATTTAAACTCAAATTTTTCTGAATTCTGAATTACGATTCGACCTTTCCTGCTGCAATTTCTTCAAATGCAACAGTTAGAGGTTTTCTACTTAAACTTTGTACTTGAGGTGGTGTATATGCACCAATACCTTCGCCAAGTTGATTAAAGTATGAGTTAATATTTCTTGCTCTACGTGCAGCAGTTATAACTAATGCAAATCTACCAGGTGTTTCTTTTAGTAATTCTTCAATAGGTGGTTTTATCATGATTCCTCCAATTCATATATTATATCAAGTATCTGATTAACGGAAGTTTTTATATCTTCATTGTCGACGTGGTATTGATACAACTCTTTTTTTTCTCGTTGTAAATTAGCTAACTTCATACGTTTTTTTATAAAAGCTGCATCATGACCTCTATTTTTAAGTCTATTTATAAGTTCATAATCATCTATATCTATAAATATTCCTTTAAAATTATTATTCTCCTCTAAAAGTTTCGTAGCTCCGTTCACTTCAAGATCTAAAATAATTATTGAGGCATTGTTTGAGAGCTCATCCTTACTGGTACCATCTTTACCATTAACTTCGTTTTCTCTACGTGGCCTTGTAGTGTGTGAAACTGAAAAGTAAAAGTCTAAATGATTAGACAATTCATTAATAATTGTATTTTTACCGACACCTGAGGGACCTGTAATTATATATATCATTTATTGCTTAACATATTCGATAATGGCTTCTATCTGTGTGTTGTTTAATTCAAATAATTTAGTGTTTTCATTTAAATCTATTGAGTCTAGAAATTTAGCTGTAGCGACCTTCCCAATTTCACCATTGCTTGTAAGGAATTTGTGAACTCTTATTGATTGTAAATTAATATCTTTTGAAGCATTTACAATATCATTTGTTGATACTTCACCTGGAGCGAAAGATTTTAAAAATTGATCTCTTTTTAATTTAATGTTTTGTATCTCTTTATGTAAATTCATGATTTTTACTTATATTATCAAGGATAGCATTTACAAACTTTGCACCGTCCGAAGAAGCATGTTTATCTGTTAATTTAGTCCATTCAGCAACTATTACCTTAAAGGGAGTTAGATTTAACATTAATTCAGAAATACCGAGAATAAGAGAAGTCTTTTCTGCTTTTCCAATCCTTTCAACACTCCAATTAAGCGAATTTTCTTCTAAGACATTCAAGATTGTATCAATATTGGTTTTTGTATTTTTTAATAATTGTTCTGCTCTTAAAACTTGATTATCAGATAGATCATTGTTAACAAGTTTTACAGAATCAATTTCATCTAATGAAGATAATGAAACAAGACTATAATGTCTAAAATCATTTTTCATGCGCGAGTTATGTAAGTATAAGTTTTAGTATCAATTTTTATAAATTCATTTTCCTCTATAAACATAGGCACCTGTAATGTAAATCCAGTTTCACACGTTACTTCTTTTGTAGATGAATTGACGGAATCACCTTTTACTGCAGGTTCAGATTTTGTAACTTGCAAAGTTACCGTTGTAGGAAGGATTATATCTATTGGATTATTTTCATGCATTGCAATAGTAACTTCTTCATTTGGTTTTAATAGAATTTCTTGGCCATCCAGAACAGATCGGTCAATTGAAATTTGTTCAAATGATTCATTATTCATGAAATAATGGAAAGTTTTTTCTATGTTTCCACCATTTGATAAATTTTTAAGTTTAGTTTTAACAAAAGCTTTGCCTTTACCAGGTTTAACATGTTGATATTCGAGTATTTGATACAAGATATTGTCAACAATAATTGATTGACCAGGCCTCATATCATTCGTTGATACCATTATGGAATTACTCCTTCTTCTTTTGCTTTATTTTTTAGATTTATGAATTCTTCATAATTGCTTGTAAAAGTCATTTTTCCATTTATATCTGTTAATAGATAGTATATAAAATCATTTTCAGGTGTGTTGAAAATTGCTTGCATAGCTCTTTCACCAAATCCAGATATTGGTGTTGGTGGTAAGCCTGTATATTTATATATGTTGTAAGGACTATCAACTTGCAAATCTATCAACAGAACTTGAGATTTCCTTTTTTGAAGTGCGTAAAGAACTGCTGCGTCAATTTGTAATAACATTTCTTCTTCAAGTCTGTTTTTAATAACAGATGATACTAACGGCCTATCCTCTTCTAACTTTGCTTCAGCTTCTATAAGACTTGCAATTGTAAAAAATTCATTTTCATTATTAATCCATTCGGGCAAAGAATTCGTTGATAGTAGTGAATCGTACCTAGCTTCAAGTTCATCTACTAAAATTTGGAGAATATCTTCTCCATTAGCTTCTATATCAATCTGATAAGTGTTTGGAAAAAGTAGTCCTTCCCAATTTTGTAATACTTGAGATTGTTGCTGTGTTAAATATTTACTTACAACCTGTCCTGAGGTTAATGAATTTTCAAGTTGAATAACTTCATAACCTGTTTGTGCTGACAAAGTTTCTAGAGTCTCAGATATCCATAAACCTTCCGGGATAGTTATCGTGTATGTTTTTAAAGGAGGACCTTTTAACAATAACGCTGTTAAATCTTCAAAAGATAAATTATTAGGAAGTTCGTAGGTACCAGCACGTAATTTATCAGTTAAATTTTCATTTCTTAGATATAATTCAAAAGCTAATTTTGATGTAATCACTCCAGTTGCATCAAGAATACTAGAAATTTCAGCGGCTGCAGATCCCTGAGGTATGTTTACAGAAATAATTTCTACATTTGTGTCTGATATAGGACTGTTGTTATCACTGCTTTCAATAGAATCAGCAGAACTCGTAACAATGTTGTAGAAAATAAATATTGAAATTAATGTTACAAATAACTGAATGTACTTAATAAACTGATCAACTAAATTTGTCATACGATTTTCGGAATTATTTAACCCTATAGGATATCCAACAACAATTATTTGAATTTGATACTCATTAACATACTTCTTAACGACTGATATTGGTTCATCATTTTTTGAATCAACGACATTTATGGGTATTGGTATCCTAGTTTTTTCAGTTCTTACAGCAATGCCAAGATATCTTTCGCCAAAATCGATTGATAAAATATTGTTCAAAGTTATTTGTCTTTAAGAATTAGCTCTTTAGCCAATTTCAATGCATCAGCTGTTTTATAATTATTAGGACCTCCACCTATCGATAGATTGGGATCTTTGGATGCTCCACCACCGTATAATTTTGATACTTCTGTAACTAAAGTTGAGATATTTAATGACACATTATTTTTTGTTGCTCCTACTATAGAATTTTTTCCATTGATAGATGCATATATTAAAGTTATATCAACATTAGATTCATTGACTATTTGTAATGCTAAATTACGAAGTTCGTTTGCGCTATCAAGAGACACTTCTTTTATATATACTTTGTAATTATTTATTTCTTCTATATGTTCATCAATATTACTAACAAGATTTGATATTTCTTGTTCTCTTACTTTTTTGAATTTTTCTTCATAAGTTTCCAAAGTTTCTAATTGTGATTGAAGCTTATTTTGAACATCGTCAACACTTACCTTTAAAATATTCGATACAGATTTATATGACTTGTAAGCATTAGATAAAAATTCATAAGCTAGTTTACCTGAGAGCATCTCTACCCTTCTAAGGTTTGAACCTATAGAAGATTCCTGTAATAGTACAATAAGTCCAACATCATGTGAATTATGAACATGTGTTCCACCACATAATTCTTTTGAAAAATCTCCAATATTTACAACTCGAACATCATCTTCGTATTTGTCACCAAAAAAAGCTAATGCACCTTCATTTTTAGCTTCATCAATATTCATAATATTGGTATTAACTTCATAATCCTCAAATACTGCACTATTAGATAATGCAAATATTTCATCTAACTCCTCCTGAGAAACCTTTTCGGTATGGCTGAAATCAAATCTAAATTTACCAGGTGTAACATTCGAGCCAGCTTGAGCAACGTGGTCTCCAAGAATATTACGCAATGCTGAATGGACTATATGTGCTCCTGTATGACTTTTAGAAACACCAGATCTAAAACTTTTGTTAACAGATAGCACAACTTCTTGATCCACTTTGAAAATATCAGAATCAACGATTAAACCAGTTGCGCCATTGCTTGCTTGAAATACATCTTTTACTTCAATAGAAGTATCATCTATTGTTATTACACCTTTGTCTGATATTTGTCCCCCAGCTTCGAAATAAAATGGGTTTTCTTCTGTAAAAATTATAAATTTATCATCATAAGTTTCAACTTGATATATTTTTGATTTAATTTTATTTTCTGCAGATATTTCTTTAGTCAGTTCGTAAGGGAATCCAAAAGTTTCAAATAGATAAAAAGCATCTTTAGGAGTTATTGATTTATTGGAAGATATTAGATTGTTAATTTCTTGTAATCCTTTATTGAGTGTTTTTTGAAATATCTCTTCTTCTTTTATAAATAACTTTAGAATTTTATTTTTATTGTCTTGAAGTTCTGGATATGAAGATGCATACATATCAATAACTATTTCTATTAAGAAAGTAAGGCTTGTATTTGATGAATTTAATTGATTGTAAGCTCTAATAGCCCGTCTAATTAATCTTCTTAGTACATAACCTCTTCCTTCATTAGTTGGGACTACACCATCAGAGATCATGAAAGTTGATGATTTAATATGATCAATAATTATTTTTTCATATTTATTATCGTTTACAGTTATTTGTGATAATAATGCATCACGTAATGGTTTGAATAAATCAGTATCAAATAAGTTATCTTTGTCTTGCATTATCATTGCAATTCTTTCAAGTCCCATACCGGTATCTATATTCTTTTTGGGTAGCTCATCAATAACTTGAAATGGTTGGTCTTGAATAGACTCCATAAATACCAAATTCCAAATTTCAATGAATCTATCTTCACCACCACCAATTGGGCCGCCATCTTCGCCATATTTTGAACCTCTATCAATGAATATTTCTGAACAAGGACCACAAGGACCAGGTATGTTCATATGCCAGAAATTATCCTCATTTCCTCTTTGGATACGTTTTTCTGGAACACCAATGACATTTTTCCAGATATTGTATGCTTCATCGTCATCTTTATAAACAGTGAACCACAATTTATCTTTATCTACTTTAAGAACTTCTGTTATGTATTCGTAAGAATATTTAATTGCATCTTCTTTAAAATATTCACCTACACTGAAGTTCCCTAACATTTCAAAAAAAGATAAATGCCTATCAGTCTCTCCTATGATATCTATATCAATAGTTCTTATACATTTTTGTGAAGAGACCATATTTGGAGTGTCTGTTTTTTTATTACCTAAAAAATAATCTTTTAAAGGAACCATTCCTGCAGCCGTAAATAAAAGTGAATTGTCATGAGGAATCAGCGAAGATGAAGGAATTATGTTGTGACCTTTTGATTCAAAAAAACTTAAAAAGCTTTCTCGTATTTTATTACTATTCATCTTTATTTATATATTTAAGATTATATTCTTCAAGAACTTCTTCTTCAATATTAGCTGGAGCGTTTGTAAGAGGATCTAACCCTGATTGTGTTTTAGGAAATGGTATAACGTCTCTTATAGATGGTTGATTTAATACTTCAGCGATAAGTCTATCTATACCTATAGCGAAGCCAGCATGGACAGGTGTTCCGTATGATAGAGCCTCTATAAACCATCCAAATCTTTCTGATATTTCTTCTTTACTTAAACCCCACTTTTCAAGAACTAAAGTTTGAATTTCAGGATTATTAATTCTTTGAGAACCTGAGCCAAGCTCTACTCCATTTAATACAAGGTCATAATGAAGTGCTGTTGCATTAGTTGGGTCATCTTTGAATATTTCATTGCTTTTAGGGGAAGTAAAAGGATGGTGAGATGGTTGTAATTCACCATCTTCGACCTCGAAAAATGGAAAATCTTCAATCCAAACGAAAGAATAAACATCATTATTTAAGGGTTGAAATACCGTCCTTCTAATTACATCTAAAAAGTTTGCAATTTCTTTAATAATTCCTGCTTGAAATAATAAAGTACCTGATCCGTATGAAAGCAATTTTGATTTTTCATTATCATTTAATAATTTTGCTAACGGGCCACTGATATTGGTGTCTTCAATTTTAAACCATCCTAAACCATTAGAGCCTAGTTCCTTAATTTCAGTGTCTAAATCGTCTATTTGTTTTCGAGTCAGTAATTCTTTTGTGTGCAAAGCTTTAACAGATCCTTGTGAAGACAAGATATCATTAAGGAAATTAATAGATGTATCAGTAAAAATATCTGTGATATCAAATATTTTTTCTTCAATTCTCAAATCTGGTTTATCAGTACCATAAAAATTTATTGCTTCTTCATAAGTTAATGTATTAAATGGTGTTTTAATTTTGCAATCATAAGCATCACTAAATACAAACTTTACAATCTCTTCAACTTTTGATTTTACTAATTCTGGACTAGCGTCAGAAAATTCTAAATCTAATTGAGTGAACTCTGGTTGTCTATCTTTTCTAGAATCTTCATCTCTGTAACACTTAGCTATTTGATAATAATTAGGAAAACCTGACATCATAAATAACTGTTTATACATCTGTGGCGATTGTGGAAGAGCATAAAAATTACTTGGAGATTTACGCGATGGTACTAGGAAATCCTTTGCACCTTCTGGTGTTGATTTAATAAGAGTTGGTGTATCTATTTCAAATATATTTAATTGATTCATAATGGATCTAATACTTTTAAACGTATTCGATCGTGTCATGATGTTGACTTTCATAGGTTGTCGTCTTAAATCTAAATACCTATATTTCAAACGTATATTTTCATCAGTTTCTATTGAATCTTCAATCTGAAATGGAAGTGTTTTACTTTGATTAATAATTATTAAGTCTGTTACTTCTATTTCATAATCGCCGAATAAAATTTTATCATTTATTAGTGCTTCATCTCTTTTTTTGAATGTACCGTTAATTGATATATAGAATTCATTTTTCAATTTTGTATCTACGTCACCACTTTTATCAAAAACTAGTTGAATTAAACCTGTAAAATCTCGTAAATCAACAAAAGTTAAACCACCATGGTCTCGTATATTATCAACCCATCCGGTAAGTTCAATTACTTGCTGTCCGTCTTTTAAATTTTCTAAGTCTTTAATGTTCAAGGATAACCTCTATATCAAATGCTTCTGTCTCGTTTGTTATTAAGTTCTTAATTGTATCTTCATCTGCATTTATTAAATATTCTGCATTTAACTTTTTAGCTTCTTTAAATTGTGAATTTTCTTTAGAAACTCTAGATGGTTTATTGTAATTGATATTATTTTCATCCAAAATTTTTGAGTATTTAGTTAGATTATCAATATTTGTGCCAAGCAGATAGTACTTAGATGATATTTTAATATCTGAGAGTAAATTCATTATCCTTTCTACACCAAAGGCAACACCTACACCGTTAAAGTCACCAATGGAGAGTATTTTAGCTAGATTATCATATCTACCACCCCCACCAACTACTACACTTTCTTCTGTGTGAAACTCAAAAGTCAAATCATTGTAGTAATCTAAACCTCTAACAAGTGAGTAGTCTATCTCATAATTTATTTGAGAATTATCAAGTAATCTCAGTAAACTTTCAAAATTTTCTTTTGAATGAGTGTTTATATATTCGTTAATTGAAGGTGCGTTACTTATAATTTCTCTATCCTCTGAGTTGTTGGAATCGAGTATCCTCAATGTATTGTTTTCAATTTTTTCTAAACTCTCATTTGATAATTTTTCTTTATTTTTGGAAAAATATTCATATAGTACTTTTACATAAGCTTCTCTATCTTCGATGCTTCCTATAGTATTGATTTTCAGTGTTGTTCCGGGCAATAAGTTATTAATAAAATTTAACGAATCATTAATAATTTGAAAATCAGAATAAATATCAATTAATCCAACTATTTCAGCACCAGCTTGATTAAATTCTCGATATCTATTCTTTTGAGGATTCTCATATCTAAACATAGATCCAAAATAAGAGTATTTACTTGTATTATCTTTATTAAATTCAGCATGATACCTTACTACACTTGACGTACCTTCAGGTCTTAAAACTAAATCCCTACCACCTTTATCTTTTAGTTCATACATTTGTTTAGTGACGATTTCAGAAGATTCTCCAATAGATTTATCAAATAATTCCTTATATTCAAGCAAAGGAGTTTGGATATATTTGTATCCGTAATCAGAAAATTTATTAATAAAAGTATTTTTAACATGTAAAAACTTCGCAGAATCATCATTTGCGATATTTCTTGTACCTTTTACTTGTTCAATCATCTATTAACATCTTAATAAATTCATTATTTTCTTTTATCGTTTTTACCTTATCTGAAGGACCATGGCCAGGTAAAATATCATATTCTTCAGTAAAATTTAGAAATGTATTGTTGATGGAATTTTTCATTTCGTCCATAGAGCCTGAAAATAGATCTGTTCTGCCGATACCATCTTTAAATACAAAATCCCCTGTAAATATCAAGCCTTCTTCAGGGAACTCATACGAGACACTGCCTTTGGTATGGCCTGGATTTTTATGAACTTTAACAATTTCACTTGGTAGTTCTGAAATGGAATATAAATCGCCTGTGTACTCTCCTACTTCAAAAGAATTTCCTAATAATGATCTAATTTGATCTTGTGGATTTCTAGCTAGAAATTCATCATCTAAATTAATATATGCTTTTCCTTCAAAGGTTGGTAGACCTAGTGAGTGGTCATAATGACCGTGTGTTATCAATGCACCAGCAACGGTTAGATTATTATTCTTAATAAATTCAATAACATTATCTAGATCTGGTGGCAGGTCTACTATAAAACATTTCTCATCGTTAAATGGCTTTACTATATATGAATTTGATGTTGTGAAGCTTGTAAATGTATATATTACAGAACTCATTTTCTGCCCGGGTATATCCTGGAAGCATCAAATACATTCTCAATGTTTTTAGCATCATTTATAATTGCATCTAATTGATCATTGTCACTTATTTCAACTTGAAATATCAGGTTAACGATTCGCTTACTACTTGTTACAGATTTGGCTACCAATATATTTCCACCATTATCAGAAATAGCTATTGTTGCATCTCTAAGTAGATAAGGTCTATCAATAGCTTCAATCTCTAACCATACAACAATCCCTGTATTTCCTGTGTATCCCCAACTTACATCAATTATTCGTTCACCTTTTGTAGAATCTATTTGTACATTTAAACAATCAGATCTATGTATTGCTATACCATTAGAAATAGTTACAAAACCAAGGATGTCATCACCTGGTACGGGTACACAACACTTACCCATTCGAACTTTTATGTCATCATATCCTTCAACAATTACTAAATCTGATTTTGAGTCTTCTTTAATTTCAGGAGAATATAAATCTTCGTCAACGGATATTTCACCAGGAAATACAATTTTATTAATCCTATTACTTATTGAATTAATTCCTGTGTTACCATTTCCAAGATTTTGATATAGAGTTTCTAAATTGGGTAATTTCAAATCTTTTAATAATTCATCCATTAATTGATCTTTTGAAGTAGTTTCTAATATTTCAGGATTTTCATCTAACCAAGAGTTCAATGTAGTCTTACCTTTTTGAATATCTTCATTTTTCATTTGTTTTTGATACCATTGCTTGATTTTTGACCTAGCTCTTGATGTCTTTACAATATTTAACCAATCTCTACTCGGACCTTTATCTTTATCTTTACTAGTTAGTATTTCAATTGTGTCTCCAGATTTTAAGAGATTGCTTAAATTTACTAATTTACCATTTACTTTTGCTCCTATTAATTTTTCACCCACTTGAGTATGAATTGCAAAAGCGAAATCTACTGGCGTTGATCCTTGAGGTAAAGCAATAACATCTCCTTCTGGTGTTAAGCAAAAAACCTCATTTTCATATAAATCAAGTTTCATGTGTTGTAAAAATTCATTTGGATCAGGATATTCATTTGAAATTTCTGATAACTCATTAGTCCAAGATGTGAGATCGTTTGATGGCTTTTCTTTATATTTCCAATGAGCCGCTACACCGTATTCTGCTCTGTAGTGCATGTCATGTGTTCTTATTTGTATCTCCATCTTGGTACCATCACTAGTTAACACTGTTGTGTGTAAACTTTGATAGAGATTAAATTTTGGCATTGAAATAAAATCTTTAAATCTACCAAGTACAGGTTGAAAGTTAGCATGAATTAGACCAAGTATTGTATAACAATTTTTAACATCATCTGTAACAATTCTTATTCCTATAAGATCATTGATTTCATTAAAAGTTAGTCCTTGATTCACAATTTTCTTATATATTGAATAATTGTGTTTTGGTCTTCCGTATACTTCAGCAGACATGGAATTGTCGTTTAAAAGAGTTTTTATAATATCAATAGCACTCCCTATTTGTGAATCACGGTCTGGATTTGTCTCTGTAATCATATCTTTTATTTCTTTATCTTGATTTGCATGTAAGATTTTGAATGATTTATCTTCGAGAACATGTTTTATTGATTGAAAACCTAATCTGTGAGCCAGTGGAGCATAAACATACAATGTTTCATTAGCGATCTTTTCTTGCTTCCAATCTTGGTGATATTCTATAGTTTGAATATTGTGTAATCTGTCAGCTAATTTGAGTATTAATACACGTATATCTTTTGACATAGCGATAACCATTTTTCTTATAGCATCCGCTTTTGCTTCTTCGTTACTGCTGTATTTGATCTTATCTAATTTTGTGACACCATCTACAATATCAGCAACTTCTTCACCAAATTCCTTTTTTAAATCTTCATATGATATATCAGTATCTTCTTGATGGGCTTATAGTTGCCATAACTTAATGGTACTAAATTTATTTAGATTTAATAATTTTTGATAAAAATGGAACAGTAACAAATATGGAGCTATAAGTACCAGAGACTATACCTATTAACAATGGTATTGCGAAGTCTGCAAGATTACCTTCAATTCCTAAATAATTACCAATGACAATAATTGAAATTATAGGAATAGCAGATGTTAATGATGTATTTATACTTCTCATCAGTACTTCATTAAATGTTTTATTTAGAACATCTTTATTTAAACTATTTAATTTGAATGCTTTTTGTGAGTCACTTAATTTATCAAATAATATAACTGTGTCATAAAGGGAATAACCGAGAATAGTTAAAAGCGCTATTACTGTTGAAGGTGTGATTTCGAGACCTATGAGAACATAAATTGAGAATGTTAACAATAAGTCATGTAATAATGCAACTAGTGCAATAAGAGAATACTTATATTCATATCTTAACGAAATGAGCAATGCGATTATTGTAAGGAATATAACTAATGCCCTAATTCCTTTTTCAGTAATATCTTGGCCAAATGTTGGGCCGACTCTTTGAAAATCTATTTCTCCAGTTGGTACATCAAATTTATTACCTAAATAATTTAAAAATTCTGTCTCATTTTCTTGTGAGGACTCTACAGCTCTAAAAATTAATGTATTAGAGTTTTCAAATGTTTGATAGCGAGAAACTTCTAAGATTGAGTTGCCTAAAACATCAGCAATATCACTATCAGAATATTCAGTATCTAGTTGATATGTCGTTCCACCAGTAAAATCAACAGATAAATTTAATGACAAGACACCAAAAAGAGAAGCTATAAGTATTGCTCCAAATATTAACATTTCAACAACGAATATTTTATAGAATCTCGGTCCGATATCTTTGAAGTCAATTTTTGTAGTACCTAAAAACAGTCTTTTAAACATTCTCAATATCCTTTCTATTCAAAGGAAAATAGAATCTTGGATTATCAGTTATATTACCAACAACAGGTACTGCAGTTGATATGAACATTCTTGTATAAAACAAATCAAATAATGTTGCTAAACCAAGAGTTAAAGCAAAACCTCTAATAGGTCCTACAGCTAGTAAATAAAGTATGACAGCTGCAATGATTGAAACGAAGTCAGCAACTAATATAGTGTTCCAAGCCTCTTTAACAGCTTTTTCAGTAGCAAAATTAAAAGAACGACCAATTTTTAATTCATCTTTTAATTTTTCAAAAATAACAATATATGAGTCAGCTGTAAGTCCTATTGAAACGATAACACCTGCAATACCAGCGAGTGTTAATGTATATCCTTGCCATTCACCAAGAAGTGAAATAACTGAGTAAAATAATGCTCCAAAAGATGCTAGACCAACAATTGCTATTAACCCCGATAGACGATAATAAAGTAATAAAAATATGCTTACAATAATTAGACCAACTAATCCAGCTTGTAGACCTAAATTGAGTGTATTTTCACCTAAAGTAGCAGATACTTTTTGAATTGATGATCTTTCAAATGAAACTGGCAAAGCACCATATCGTAATATGACTGCAAGATTATTTGCAGACTCCCCTTGATCAACATTTCCCATAGAAATAGATGCAGTTCCACCAGTAATACCAATATCTGGATTAACGTCGAATGCTACTTGAGGTGCAGAAATTACTTCTTCATCAAGAACAATTGCTAATTTACGTTGGTCTCCTATATTAGATGCGAGAACCTTCGTTAACTCAGTAAACTTATCTGCTGATTCATCTTTAAAATTTAACTGTACAACCCATTCGTTTTGAGGATACACGGCTAAAGCATCATCAATATCATTACCTGTTAACTCAGCTGGGCCCAGTTCATATATGATTGGGAATCCATCTCTTAATGACAATAAATAAGAAGTTGTTGATGGATCATCATTTATAGATAATCCTGTTAATTCATCTACACCAGGAAGTGCAGTAATAATAGGATTCTCTGGATCATCAGGATTTTCAGTAATAGTTAGTGCAGGAGAATAACCAGACTGCATTGAAGAACTAATTACTGGTCTAAATGTTAATAAGCCTGTTGTACCTACAGCTTCCAATGCTTTTTCTTGATCAGTTAATCCAGGAAGTTGAACTAATACCGAGTTTTCTCCACTTATTGATATTTCAGGTTCTTGTACTTCACCAAATGCAGCTATTCTTGTTCTCATAATTTCAACAGCTTGTTCAATTAATTCAGGTTCAGTATCTTCTTCGGCTGTGAGAATAACTGAAATACCGCCCTGAAGATCAAGACCTAGTTTAGGTTGTATTGAGTTCATAAAAACATAAGTTAATAAACCAGCAGAAAGTAATGGTAAAAATAAAAGTTTTATAATTCTTTTCATGATCTATTTATGAAGTATTTTGCTTTTTAATATTTCAATTTCACCTTTTTTAAGGACAAGGGTAATACTTTCTTCTTTTATATTTGTAACTCTACCGTATATTCCTGAATCAGTAACTACATCGTCACCAATTTTTAAAGCTTCAATGTAAGATTTATGTTTTTTTTGTCGTCTTCTTTGAGGTATATAAAGGATTATATAGAACAATAGGAAAACTGTTACTAACGGTAGAAGAGCAATTAAATCATCCATTTATAATACTTTCTTTATAGTTTTCAAATTCTGAGTTTAATATACTTTTTCTAACTTCGGAAAGTATATTTTCAGTCTGAAATATATTATGTAAAGTTAAATATAGCCATGCTGAAGTTGATTCATTTATAAGTAGATGTCTTAAATACGCTTTTGAATATTTTTTACATACAAAACATTCGCATTCAAAAACCAATGGCTCTGTATCGTTTTTAAATTGACTATTTTTAAGATTGAAAAATTTACCTTTATTAATTATTTTTCCATGTCGTGCAAGACGAGCAGGCCATACACAATCAAACATATCAATCCCTGAATCTATTAGATTTAACATTCCTTCGATATCACCTAAGCCCATTACATACCTTAATTTATCTTTTGGAAGAAAATCTACAGTAAAATCTACTATGCTTTTTCTCTCCTCTGGTGTTTCACCTATTGCTAGACCACCTATTGCGTAACCATCAAAATTTAATGAAATCATATCGATAGATGACTTTTCTCTCAATTCGAGAAACTTGCCTCCCTGCACTATTCCAAACAATGATTGATTATTATTCGAATGATAATTACGAGCAATTTCAGCCCATTTTTTTGTTGTATTTATTGATTGGAGCTGAGTGTTGTAATCTTTATCTATATCTACTAATGAGTCTAAAATCATTGCGATATCACTATTTAAAGTATTTTGTATATCCATAGAAAGAATTGGATCCATAAAAAATTTAGATCCGTCATAAATATTTTTAAACTCTATACCATCTTCATTGAACTTATTTGGAATTGACCATCCCTGAAAACCACCAGAATCAGTCAGTATTAAATTATCCCAACCAATAAAATTATGCAGACCTTCGAACTCTTTAATTACATCAAGCCCAGGCCGAAGATAGAGATGGTAGGTATTAGCTAAAAGAACATCAGTTTTTTCTAAATAATTAAGAGGGAGAGATTTAATTGCACCTCTTGTTGCAACTGGCATGAATGTAGGAGTTTGAAGAGATTTACCATTAATTATTACATCATTAACTCTAGCTTTACCATCTGTAGCTATCGTTTTTAAGTTAATTTTATTCATTTACATTAAATAGTACTGCATCACCAAAACTTAAAAATTTTAATTGAGAATCAATAGCAAAATTATATAAATCTTTCCATTGTGATCCGTATATACAATCCACTATTGAAAGTAGTGAACTATTTGGTGCATGAAAATTAGTAATCAAATAGTTAGGAATATTAATTTTTGTATCTGGATATATAAAATAATCTGTAGAACTTGAAAGTTCCCCAGTTACATAAGCAGACTCTATAGCTCTTAATGATGTTGTTCCAATACAATAAATG
>LUMU01000194.1_pt1 | contig 17607 bp, 14 predicted proteins | sample 729751 | NCBI WGS metagenome assembly LUMU01 (sample SAMN03860300, study PRJNA289734) | marine metagenome | biome: seawater column; feature: ocean; material: water; isolation source: Red Sea water column Station 192 - depth 100m | place: Saudi Arabia: Red Sea | collected 2011-10-15 | depth 100 m
GTACCGCTTTTACTTATTCAGGAAAATGATTCAAGATCAAATTACTTAATTTCTTTAATCTCTTCATCTATTGGACAAAGTGGCCTCCAAGGAGATGATTTGAAAAAAATATTTTCATCAATTACTAGTGGAAGCCATGTAAGTTATCACAAAAACTGGGTGGTTTCTAATCAATCTGGTTTAGTTGTATTTATTGAAAAAGAAATGTGGAAATTAAATTCTGATAAAGATATGACTTTCGGTTATTTTAATTTTCAACAAGCTACAAAATGTAATTATTCAAACAACTGGAAACTTGGAGTACCGCAAAATTTCGTGGAAAATTTCAATCTATCCTCAATCTCTAGTGGTGACAAGATTTCAATTAATGGTTCATCACAGAAAGTATCTGAGGTATTGAGGTCTTTTGGAGTTAAAGAACCTCTCAGAGAAGTTTGGCCTATTGCAAAAATTGCAAATGAAGTCATATGGATTCCAGGGGTTAGAAAAAGTGATTTAGTAAAAGATTTTGATTCAGAAAACAACAAACATATAATTACAACTTCAATAGAAAAGAGCAATTTTGAAAGTATCTAAAGTCCTAATTGAACAAGATGAAATTGAACAAAAAGTTAAAGAACTAGCTGAAAGAATCAACAAAGACTACTCGGGAGAAGAACTTGTAATAGTTGGAATCCTAAAAGGTGCGTTTATTGTGATCAGCGACTTAGCAAAGCAGCTCAATGTAGATGTAACATTCGAATTTATGAGCATCCAATCTTATGAAGGAACAAAATCTACTGGTCAAATAAAAATTGATAAGGATTTAGATATAGATATAACTGGAAAAAATATATTAATTGTTGAAGATATTTTTGATACAGGTTTGACTATATCTCACTTAAAAAATTTGCTTGAATCTAGAAACCCAAAAACCATTGAAATATTGTGTATGTTTATAAAAAAAGATGTTGCAACTGAACCAGTAGACATAAAATATTCAGGATTTGAGATAGGACCAGAATTCGTTGTTGGATATGGTCTTGATTATGAAGGAAAATATAGAGAACTCCCTTACCTTGGCGTTTTGTCATAAATCTCACTATTGCTTTTAAACTCAACAGTATTAAATTAAGAAGATGGAAAATAAAAAAGAAAACAAAAGTAATAACAGGTCTTTTCTTCTCTATGTTGGGCTTGGTCTTTTAATATTTTTTGGAGTACAGCAATATAATTCAACTGTAAACTCACCAGAAAGTAAATCTTTCACAATATTTAAAAATGACATACAGTCTGGAAATGTATCTGAAGCAACTATAAAAGAACAGTCCAATCTTGTTGAATTTAAATTAAATAATGATGACACAATTTATCAAACAGAGTATCCAGAAGGTTTTGAAGGAGAAGTCTTTCAACTCCTTGTAGATCAAGATATTATTTTAAATACAGACACAGAACCTGCAGGATTTCAGGACTACTTTTTTGCATTTTTACCTTGGCTATTCTTAGCTGCTTTCATGTTTTATATGTTTTCCCAGGTTAGATCAAACGGAAATCAAATAATGCAATTTGGAAAATCAAAGGCAAAAGAACTAGATGAAGAATCTCCAAAAGTAACTTTTAAAGATGTCGCTGGTGTAGAAGAAGCGAAAGAAGAACTTGAAGAGATTAAAGAATTCCTAAAGTCTCCAGAAAAATTTAATAAATTAGGTGCAAAGATTCCAAAAGGAGTTCTACTTGTTGGACCACCGGGAACTGGAAAAACTCTTTTAGCAAAAGCAGTAGCAGGAGAGGCAGGAGTTCCATTCTTTAGTATTTCAGGATCAGATTTTGTCGAAATGTTTGTCGGAGTTGGAGCAAGTAGAGTTAGAGATCTATTTAAAAAAGCTAAAGAAGCATCTCCAGCAATAATTTTTATCGATGAAATTGACGCAGTTGGAAGAATGAGAGGGGCTGGTTTAGGCGGAGGTCATGAGCAAACATTAAACCAACTTTTAGTTGAGATGGATGGGTTTGAAGCAAATCAGGGCGTAATCCTTATGGCTGCGACTAATAGACCAGATGTTTTAGACCCTGCACTTCTAAGGCCCGGTAGATTTGATAGACAAGTCATTGTTGGTAGGCCAGATTTATCTGGAAGAACACAAATACTTAAAGTTCATGCAAAAGATAAGCCATTAGCAAAAAATGTCAATTTTGAAACATTAGCAAAACAAACACCCGGTTTTACTGGAGCCGATCTAGCAAATTTATTAAATGAAGCAGCTTTATTAGCAGCAAGAAAAAATAAAAAAACGATTGGTATTGCAGATATTGAAAATTCCATAGATAGGGTCATGGCTGGTCCAGAAAAGAAAAGCCAAGTAATGACCGAAGAAGAAAAATTAATTATCGCTTATCATGAAACAGGCCATGCCTTAGTTGGATGGGCTCTTCCTAATGCTGATCCTATCCACAAAGTTACCATTATTCCCCGTGGTCGAGCTTTAGGTTATACTCAAGCACTTCCTGATAGTGAAAAGTATCTTTCATCCAAAGCTGAGCTTAAAGATAGGCTTGCAATGTTGATGGGAGGTCGAGTGGCAGAAGAATTAATTTTTGCTGATCCTACAACAGGTGCTTCAAACGACATAGAAAAAGCTACAGACATTGCAAGAAGAATGGTTATGGAATTTGGGATGAGTGAAAAGCTAGGGCCAATGCTTTACGGAAAAGGATCTAATGAAGTATTTCTAGGAAGAGATTACGGAAGACAACAAGATTACTCCGATGAAATAGCTTCTTCTATTGACGACGAAGTAAGAAATTTGTTAAACGATGCACATGTAATTGCTGGAAAGATTTTGAAGAAATTTAAGAAACAAATGGATGCAATGGTCAAACAGTTAATGGAAAAAGAGACATTAAACAAAGACGAAGTAGCAGATATTTTTAAAACTATTGCAAAAGTTAAAATAACCGGTTCTGGAAAAAGCCTAAGGCTTGCTTAATGAGTTCTATAAATGAAACTAAGAGCAATATTGAGATTGCTCTTTTCGAATTTTTAAAAACAAAGACTGACAAATCAGAAGAGGAAATAATGAAACTTTCCAAAAAGTTTCTTGATCAAATAGAGTTAAAATTACACAAATCACACTTACCATCTGAAATTTTAACTAATCTTGACAACGTAGAACATAATCAACCTATCTACTTAAAAGGAATAAATTTTGTTAGCTTATGTGAGCATCACCTACTTCCTTTTACAGGCTTGGTCAATATAGCTGTTTATCCAAATAGCAAAATAGCGGGAGTTTCTAAATTTAGTGAACTCGTAAATATACTTTCAAATAATTTAACTTTGCAGGAAACTCTAACAAAAAATATAGCAATTGAAATCCAAAATGCACTTGATCCTAAAGGAGTAATGGTAAAAATAAGTGCAAATCACATGTGTTCAAGTTTGTTAAATATTGAAAATTCCCAAACTGAATTTGAAACAACTTACAGTACTGGAATCTACGAAATCGACCACACGCTTCGTAATGAAGCCCTATTAAATTTTTAGAAATTGTCCAATTGGAATCGTGCATTATCTTTAGATAATTCAAAAATATTAGGAATTATAAATTTATCTAATGATTCATTTTCAGGTGATGGTGTATTTAATAAGGACGCTAAATTAAATAAGTTATTGAATTCAGCAAAACAAAAAAATATCAATTTTATTGATGTTGGTTGTGCTTCAACAAAACCAGGATTTGATAGTGTCACAACTGAAGAGGAGATTAAAAGGTTAAATTATTTTATAAATATAAATCAAAATAAATTTTCATTTTCAATTGATTCATTTAATCCAATTGTTACAAAACATGCAGTTGAAAATAACTTTGAAATAATCAATGATGTAAGTGGCTTCATGAAAGAAGAAATGATTCGATTAGCCGTTGATTCAAAATCAAAAATCATCTTAGTTCATAGACATCCTAAATCAGAATCTTTGCATCATAAAATGATTTATAAAGATGTCGTGAAGGAAGTAAAGGAACACCTAAATTCAAAAATAAAATCACTAATAAGTTTGGGAGTTAGGGAAGAACAAATCGCAATTGATCCAGGTTTAGGGTTTGGTAAAAATTTATCTGACTCTGTTGATTTATTGCTTAATATCAAAGAACTTAAAGACAACTTTCCCTTGATTGTTGGGTATTCAAAAAAGAAATTTATTAAAAATATTCCAATGTCAAATTCTGATTTATTTAAACACTGCGTTGATTCTGGGGTTTCACTAGTGAGAATGCATCTAACAAATTAGTAATTAGTGTAAGCTATTATTGTGTTTACAGAAAGGAAATATGGCTGGTTTAAAACCAAATGACTTTAACTGGATTATTGAAGGAAAACTAGCAGTTTCTGAATGTATTGGTGGTGGTGGATTAACACCAAGGAAAATTAGAAGAGAAGAAGAAATCCAGTGGATTAAGAGTCAAGGAATAAATGCAATTTTCTCTTTGTTAGACTCAGATTTCAATTTAAAGAACTATCAAGAGGTAGGATTCAGGACTTACCACTATCCTCTTGCAGATGATGTCCCAAAGGAGTCATTAAATATAATATTTGAGGCAATAAAAGAAGCACTATCAGACAAAGAAAGAAAGCTTCTAATACACAGAGAGTACTTAGATGAAGAGGTGCCAGGTATACTTGCTGGATATTTAATTTATTCTGAACTTTTAGACGATCCAATTTTAGCTAGAACAATATTAGAAAAGATATTAGAGAAGCCACTATCTCCAAAGGCTATTGCCCTTATTCCAAATACTTAAAAAATGTCATATGACATAAATATTCTTGGGATCAAAACATCAGGAAAACACGGAATCTACGAAATTGAAAAGTCAAGTGATCAAAAATTCCTTGTAGATGTAAAAATTACTATAGATACTTTTCAAGGTGATGAAATATATGACACAATTAACTATGAAAACGTAGTGGATGATGTAATTGGAATTGTCAAAACTGAAAGCTTTAACCTCATCGAGACATTATCAAAAAAAATTACCCAAGAAATTTATAAAAAATATAATTCCGAAAGTAATGTAAAAATATTTGAAATCATTGTGACAGTTCATAAACCAGATACTATTTTGAAAGAAAAAACAAATAATTTATCAGTTACTTACAGTGAAAAATTTAAATAGTATTTATCTTTCTTTAGGTTCAAATATCGGAGATAGAGCTGACAACCTTACTAAAGCAATAGTGAAACTTTCTAAAAAAATGAAAATTGTTAAATCTTCTTCTATTTATGAAACAGAACCATTACTTTTTGAAAACCAAAATAGTTTTTTAAATATGATTTTGGAAGTTGATTACAAAGGGTCTCCAGACCAATTGCTGGAAAGCATAAAGATAATAGAAAATGATATGGGGAGAGAATCCACATTTAGATATGGACCTAGATTAATTGACATAGACATCATATTTTTTAACAATTACGAAGTTAATCAAGATAACCTGACTATTCCACATTATGACTGGAAAAATAGATTATTTGTAATAGAGCCTTTATATGAAGTTTTAGAGCTAGAGTTGAATAAATCTGAATATAAAATTAATGGTCAAAAAGTTAAAAGAGTAGGTAATATAAATTTGTAAGTACGGGCACCATATTTAGGGCACGATATGACAAGAATAATAAATGAAATCGATAAAAAAATATTTCTTGAAGAGAAATGTTTTATTCCAACAATGGGAGCATTGCATAAAGGACATTTGTCATTAGTTAAACTTGGAAAGCAGTCTACAAATGGCAAAACAATTGTTTCGATCTTTGTTAATAAAAGGCAATTTAATGATGAAAGTGATTATGATAATTATCCGATTGACCTTGATAAAGATATAGAACTCTTAAGAAAAGAGGAAGTTGATTATATATTCGTACCAGATGAAAATTACATTTACCCAAAAGATTTTGTAGAACTAGATGGAATAAAATCTGGAGAAAAAGGAAGTTTGTTTGAAGGCGCTCACAGGCCAGGTCATTTCGATGGGGTCTTAACTGTTGTCAACAGGTTGTTTGAATTAGTAAACCCAACATCAGCAGTTTTTGGAAAAAAAGACGCTCAACAACTTTATCTAGTTAAAGAATTTTTTGCTAATAAAAGCAATAATTTAAAAATAATAGAAGCAGAAATAATTAGAGATGAATATGGATTAGCTATGAGTAGTAGAAATCGTTTACTATCTAAAAGCGGTATTAATGTTGCTAGGAATATTTTTCAAATTCTCAAGAATACAAAAGAACACTTCTTTCAAAATCAAGACATTCAACAAGCTGAAGCTTATGGCAAAGAATTATTCAATGAAAATGATATTAAGTATGATTATTTAAATTTTGTAGACCCAAAATATTTTGAAACACCAGATAAAAATCAGGAGAAATTATTGTTAATTACTGCTGCTTATGTAGAAGGAATTCGATTAATTGACAATATGGAGGTAATACAATGAGGAACATAATTGCTGTAGATATTGGCAATACAGAAACCACAGTAGGGATAGGAAGTAAAGATAATTGGGATTCCTACAGATTTACAACAAGAGACACAAATACACCAGACGAATTATTAGCTCTTTTTAATTCAACTTTTCAAATTAAAAGTGAAGTTAAGAAAGATATTGAAGGCGCTATCATTTGCTCTGTTGTCCCACAGGCTACGAATAGCTTTAGTGAAGCTATTCGTAAATATTTAAATTTAGAACCAGTTATTGTTGGTCCTGGAATTAAGACTGGATTAAAAGTTAATATCGACAACCCAAAAGAACTTGGTCCAGATAGGATTGCTAATTCAGTAGCAGGATATCTCATAACTGAAACTGATACTGTGGTAATTGATCTTGGTACAGCTACAACTTTTGATGTAGTCAGTAAAAATAAGGAATATCTTGGAGGATCTATAGCTCCTGGAATCAAAATAAGTCTTGATGCATTAACTTTAAAAACAGCATCACTAAAATCGGTCGAACTTGATACTCCAAACAAAGTTATTGGAAAAAACACATACGAAGCTATACAAAGCGGATTAATTATGGGGCATGCTTCAATGATTGATTCAATGGTCGAAAAGATAATATTAGAAATAGATATTGAACCAAAAATTATCTTAACTGGTGGATTAAGTAAAGTGGTACAACCGATTCTGAATGTTAATGTTGAATATATAGAAAACCTAACATTAGTTGGTCTTGAAGAAATATTTAAATTAAATAATTAAGCTGTAGTTGTGAGTGACTTATCTAAATCAGAGAATGAAATTTACTCTTTAAGAAAAGAAAAAGAGCAAAAAATAAAAGATAGTAAACTTGAGTCATTCCAAACAAGTTTTAAAAATTCTACTCCTATAGATTTCCTACACAGAGAACATAAAGATATAGAAAATGGTTTTAAGACAGATATAAATGCTTCAGTAAGGGGAAGAATTTTAAGCATTAGATCCTTTGGAAAATTAACATTTATTGATCTTAAAGATGAAACTGGAAAAATTCAGTTAGTTTATTCAGACAAAGACATTTCAGAAGAGCTAATTGATTATCTTCAAAATCTTGATGTAGGAGATATTGTTGGAGTTTCTGGAATAATAATGAAAACCAAAAAAGGAGAACTATCAATATACATAAGTAATCTTTCATTACTTACAAAATCATTTAGAAATTTTCCTGAGAAATGGCATGGACTTAAAGACAAAGAAACTAGATTTAGACAAAGATATCTTGACTTTGTAGTAAATGAAGATGCAAAGAATACAATTTCAACAAGATTTAATATTTTAAAGTTAATCAGAGAATTCATGACATCAGAGGGTTTTACTGAAGTTGAAACACCAACACTCCAGCCAAAAGCAGGTGGAGCAATAGCGAGACCCTTTTCTACCCACCACAATGCAATGAACATAGATATGTATTTACGAATTGCTCCTGAACTATATCTCAAGAGATTAATAATTGGAGGTTTTGAAAAAGTATTTGAGCTTGGAAAAGTATTTCGAAATGAAGGAGTTGACCAAACACATTCACCAGAATTCACGATGATGGAAAGTTATGAAGCATATACAGACGTCAATGGAGTCATGGATATGGTTGAAAATATGTGCCAATATGTACTTGAAAATTTAAAAGTAGATAAAAGCATTGAATTCAATGAAAAAGTTGCTGATTTTAGTTTTCCTTGGGATAGAAAAAGTATGTTTGAATTGGTTAATGATAAGTTTGAAATAAACGTATCACATGATTCAAACCTTGATGAGGTTAAGGCATTATTAGAGTCAAAATATCAAATTGAATCTGAATCAACCACAGTTGGAGAGCTTGTTTTTGACATTTTTGAAAATTATATTGAGCATGATATTGTAGACCCAGTGTTTGTTACTGATTATCCCAAAGAAGTATCTCCTTTTGCTAGAGAAAGTGATGAGAAAGAGGGGATCACTGAGAGATTCGAACTTTTTGCATTTGGTAGTGAATTAGCAAATGGATTTTCAGAATTGATTGATCCTGTTGACCAAGAAAACAGATTGAAAAGCCAAGCAGAAAAAAAAGCTGAAGGCGATGAAGAAGCTCATGTTGAAGATAGTGATTACATTGAAGCTTTAGAGTTCGGACTTCCTCCTACTGGAGGATTAGGCTTTGGTGTAGATAGGTTTGTAATGATGATTACAAACAATGATTCAATAAGAGAGGTAATTGCTTTTCCTCATTTAAAACCAGAGAATTAATTCGTTCTATTAATTAAATAATTGTTTATATTCTCTAAAACTGGAAATAACGAATGGTTTTTTAGTTCAAATATTGACTCAATGCTTTTACTAAAGTAGTCATTAATTATATCTTTAGAGTTACTAATTATTTCATCAGTTGTAAATTCATTAATTACCGAATTAATTTCAACTTCCTCGTTTTGTATTGATTTTAAAATATCTTCATATTTTCCACGATTCATTTCTAATGCAATCAAGACTGGAAGAGTATAGGTTCCTTCCAAGATATCATTTCCAGATGGTTTTCCTAGAGTTTTCTCATCTGAAGTTAAATCTAAAATATCGTCAGATATTTGAAATATAATTCCACAGTTCCAACCCCATTCACTTAAAGCATCAATAATTTCTATATCTGCATTACTTGCAATTGCACCAAGTCTTGCACTTGTTCTTATTAAACTAGCTGTTTTGCCTTCGATAACTTTTAGGTAGTCCTCAACGCCATGATCTAAGTTAAATGAAAGATTTAATTCTTTAGTTTGTCCTTCTACTAATTCTGCATAAGTTGAAGCTAGTAATTTCACAGACTCTAGTCCTAAATTTTTGGCAGCTAACTCAGATGATCTTGCTAAGAGATAGTCTCCAGCCAATATAGATAAATTAGAATTCCATTTTGAATTTGAGCTTTCAACACCTCTTCGTGTTGTAGCATTGTCCATTACGTCATCATGATAAAGGCTTCCAATATGAATCAACTCAACTGCAACACCTGCATCTATAATTTTGTTAATATAGTTTTTTTCGTCTCCAAATTTTCCCGAAAGAAGAGAAATTATGGGTCTAAATCTTTTTCCACCAGCTTTTATTAAGTATTGTGAGATTGAAGATAGGTATGCATCGTTTGAACTAGAAACATCAATTAGCCGTTCTTCTACTTCGTCCAAATTTTCCCACAAATCGTCAAATGGAATGATTTTTTGTATTTCTTTACTTTCCATAGTTAAAGAATACGTGAAATGTATAAATACTTGTAATTTTCATTTAAGTGTATAAACGGATAGTTATTAATATGAGAACATGTTTGAAAGATTTACAGATCGTGCCAGAAGAGTAGTCGTTCTTGCCCAAGAAGAAGCAAGAAGATTAAATCACAATTATATTGGTACCGAGCACATCCTTCTTGGCTTAATTCAAGAAGGAGAAGGACATGCTGCAAAGGCCCTTGACGAACTTAACATCAACATAGATAGTGTGAGGTCAGAAGTTGTAGACATTATTGGCGAAGGGCAGCAGTCTCCGAGTGGACATATTCCATTTACACCTCGCGCAAAAAAAGTTTTAGAACTTTCATTGAGAGAAGCTTTACAATTAGGCCACAACTATATAGGCACAGAACATATTCTTTTGGGTCTTATTAGAGAAGGTGAAGGTGTAGCTGCACAGGTACTTAAAAAGCTTGGAGCAGAGCTTTCGCAGGTAAGACAAACTGTAATTAAATTAATTTCCTCATCAGGTGAAAGTAAAAAACAGCAGTCAGCATCAACTGGTGGTAGAGAGAGACCAGGATCAAGTACCGGTTCTGCTATCTTAGATCAGTTTGGTAGAAACTTAACCAGAATGGCAAAAGAAGGAAAGCTCGATCCTGTTATTGGACGTACTACTGAAATCGAAAGAGTTATGCAAATCCTTTCACGTAGAACAAAAAATAATCCAGTTTTGATTGGAGAGCCAGGAGTTGGAAAAACTGCAATCGTTGAAGGACTAGCTCAAAAAATTGTTTCAGGTGATGTACCTGTAACTCTTGAAGGAAAACAAATTTATACCTTAGACCTATCTGCTTTAGTAGCTGGTTCTAGATATCGAGGAGATTTTGAAGAAAGACTTAAAAAAGTTTTAAAAGAAATAAAAACTAGAGGTGACATCGTACTTTTTATTGATGAAATCCACACTCTTGTTGGTGCTGGAGCTGCAGAAGGTGCAATTGATGCTGCATCAATACTAAAACCAATGTTAGCTAGAGGAGAGCTACAAACTATTGGCGCAACAACACTTGAAGAATTCAGAAAGCATTTTGAAAAAGATGCAGCTTTAGAAAGAAGATTTCAATCAGTTCAAGTTGATGAACCTAAGCTCTCTGATGCAATCGAAATTCTTGATGGACTAAAAGATAGATATGAAGTTCACCACGGCGTTCGATTTACAGACCAAGCTATAGCTTCAGCTGTAAATATGGCAGACAGGTATATTTCAGATAGATTTTTACCTGATAAAGCAATAGATTTAATTGATGAAGCTGGTAGCCGAATGAGAGTTTATAAAAAGCCTTTGGAGCCTGAAAAACAAGAAGCAGCTGACAAACTTAAGAACTTAAGAGAACAAAAAATTGATGCTGTACAGTCACAACTTTATGAGAAAGCAGCACAAATTAGAGATCAAGAAAAACTTCTTCTAGACGAGGTTTCTGGTAGCAACCCAAGTGAAGTTTCTGAAATAGAGATGGTTATCGATGAAGAAGAAATAGCTGAAGTCTTAGCTCAGTGGACTGGTATTCCGGTACACAGATTAACACAAGAAGAAACAGCTAGATTGCTGGAAATGGAAAATGAATTACATAAAAGAATTATTGGACAGGAAGAAGCTATTTCAGCAGTTTCTAAAGCAATTAGAAGAACTAGATCAGGTCTAAAAGACCCGAAACGACCATCTGGATCATTTATATTCTTAGGACCTTCCGGAGTTGGTAAAACAGAAACAGCAAAAGCTTTGGCAGAGTTTCTTTTTGGAGATGAAGATTCATTAATTCAAATTGACATGTCTGAATATATGGAAAAACACACTGTTAGTAGATTAATTGGTTCTCCTCCAGGTTACGTTGGTTATGATGAAGGTGGACAACTTACAGAAGCAGTTCGTAGGAAACCATTCAGCATAGTACTTCTTGATGAGGTTGAAAAAGCGCATCCAGACGTATTTAATACTCTTCTTCAAATTTTAGAAGATGGACGTTTAACTGATGCTCAGGGAAGAACTGTTGACTTCAAAAATACAATTATCATCATGACTTCTAACCTTGGAACCAAAGATATTGCAAAGAACGTTGGTTTTAGTAGTTTGTCAGAGATTGATAATTACGAAAAAATGAAATCTAAAGTTAGAGAAGAGTTAAAAAGATATTTCAAGCCAGAATTCTTAAATAGAATAGATGAAACAATTGTGTTCCACGAACTTACATTAGATGAAGTAAAAGAGATAGTTGACTTAATGCTTGATAGAGTTCATGAACAATTAAAAAATTCTGACTTAGAAATTGTTCTTTCTGATGAAGCAAAAGAATATTTGGCTACTGAAGGATACGATAAAGAATTTGGTGCTAGACCTCTCAGAAGGTCTATTCAACGTCTTTTAGAAGATCCATTATCTGAAGAACTTTTAATGGGTAAATATAAGGCTGGATCAACTATAGTTGTCTCCCTTGACAGTGAAAATCAGAAGCTTGACTTTGAACCTATTGAAGCCCCTGATGAACCTCCAGTTGATTTTGTCGATTCCTTCTTAAACAATTATTGTCTACTATATATCTCGTATAGGTATTTTGTATACCTTCAACTAGTTGAACAAGGAGTAAGACGTGACTCGAATGAAGTCAAAATGGCTGATACTTTTTATGGTACTCGGTCTCGTAATGGTCGCTTGTGGTGGATCTGATACAGCAGAAGAAGTAGTTGAAGTTGCAGAGGAGCCAGCTGAAGAGTTAGAATCTCCAGCTACAACCGCTGCACCAACAACAACAGCTGGTCCAACTGCAAGTATTGGAATGGTATATGACATTGGTGGTCGAGGAGACCTTTCATTTAATGACATGGCATATGCTGGCTTGGAAAGAGCTATCAATGAGTTAGGTGTTGATGGCGTTGATTTAGAGCCAAGCGAAGGTGGAGAAAACAGAGCAGAGCTTCTGGGATTATTGGCGGAACAAGGCAAAGATCTAATCATAGGTGTTGGATTCTTGTTTGCTGATTCTATTACAGAAGTTGCAACTGCAAACGAAGGAGTAAACTTCGGTATTGTTGACTCAGTTGTAGAACCAGGTAACGTAGCTGGAATGGTGTTCACAGAACACGAAGGTTCCTTCTTAGTTGGTGTTGCAGCAGGACTTAAAACCACAACAAAACAAGTTGGTTTTATTGGTGGTGTTGAGTTCGCACTTATTCAAAAATTCGAAGCAGGGTTCGTTGCTGGTGTAGCAGCGGCTTGTCCAGAATGTACTGTAGATGTTAAATACGCAACAGTACCACCTGACTTTTCAGGGTTTAACTTACCTGATAAAGGTAAAGAAATTGCTTTAGCACAATATGAAGCAGGAGCTGATATTATTTATCATGCTGCTGGTGGAACTGGTGCTGGACTGTTTGAAGCTGCTAAAGAAGTTTCAGAGTCCACAGGTTCAAAAGTTTGGGCTATCGGTGTTGACGCAGATCAATACCAAACAGTTAGCGATGAGCTAAAGCCATACATCTTAACATCTATGCTTAAGAGAGTTGATAACGCAGTTTATCTAACAATCAAAGCAATAGTTGACGGCACATTTGCCGGCGGTGTATCAGTGTTTGATTTAAGTGTTGATGGTGTTGGATATTCTACCTCAGGTGGATATGTTGATGACATTGTTGATCAGCTTGAAGATTACAAAGCAAGAATTGTAAGTGGTGAAATAGTCGTTCCAGACACACCATAAAATTATTTGTTAATATAGTTTTGGGGCCATAAGATATGGCCCCAAAATTTTTAAATATGAATACTGCAATAAATATCGAAAATATTTCAAAGTCTTTTCCAGGGGTACTAGCTAATGACTCTGTTTCTTTTGATATTACAAGTGGAACTATTCATGCAATAGTGGGTGAAAATGGTGCTGGAAAATCTACTTTGATGAAAATTTTATATGGTATGCAAAAACCAGACAATGGAATTTTAAAAATTAATGGAGAAATAGCAAAATTTCAATCCCCGAAAGATGCAATTGCATCTGGTATAGGAATGGTGCATCAACATTTTATGCTTGCAGATAACCTTACTGTTTGGGAAAATATAGTTCTGGGCATTGATGGTTCAAATTTATCAAAAATTAAAAGATCAAAATATATTCCTGAAATCTCAGATTTATCTAAAAAATATAGCCTACCAATTGATGTAAATTTAACTATTGATGATTTGGGAGTTGGTGAAAAACAGAGAGTTGAAATACTAAAAGTTCTATACAGAGGGGCTAATATTTTAATTCTAGATGAACCAACAGCTGTACTTGTTCCTCAGGAAGTTGAAGAATTGTTTGAAAACTTAAAGAATTTAGTTAGCCAGGGAGTAACTATACTTTTTATTTCTCACAAATTGGATGAGGTCATGGAAATAGCAGACAGGATATCTGTCATGAGAGGTGGTCAGCACGTAGGGACAGTTAGTAAGGAAGAGGCTTCAAAAAAAATACTCGCTGAAATGATGATTGGAAAAGATTTACCAACCCCACCAAGTAGAGAAACTTTGATTTCCAGTGAAAATTGTCTTCAGCTTAAAGATTTAAATGGAGAACCCAGCTTAGGAAAAATACCTTTTGAAGATATCAACTTAGAGATTAAAAAAGGTGAAATATGTGGAATAGCAGGTGTTGAAGGTAATGGCCAAAGAGAATTAAGTGAAGCAATTTTAGGTCTATATCCAGTTGAATCAGGACAAATATTCTTAGAAGATATAGAAATTACAAAATTATCAACAAGGGAAAGAAGGCTTACAGGTATTAGTTTTATACCAGAAGACAGACAGTCACAAGGTCTTGTAGTAGAGTCGAATCTTATCGAAAATATTATTTTAGGAAAACAAAGTAGTAATACATATAGTTCTAAATTTAGAAATGTTTTGTTTAAAAATGCTTCAAAAAATTCTAAAGATGTTGTAGAAAATTATGATGTTAAAACTCCAAGCGTACAAACTTTAGCTATTGCTTTATCAGGAGGCAATCAACAAAAATTTGTAGTTGGAAGAGAAATAGATGGTAAACCCAGATTTCTTTTAGCTTCCCAACCAACAAGAGGTGTAGATATTGGGGCCCAGGCACTTATTTGGGATAAACTAAAAGAAGCCAGGGACATGGGTCTTGGTGTTTTGTTAATTTCGGCAGATTTAGACGAGCTTCTTGGACTATCTGATAAATTGTATGTAATTTATGAAGGTAAGCGTCTAACTACTTTTATATTAATTTTGATTGATAGAGACCCTGTTGAAACTTTTACATTAATGTTTGATTATGGTACGACTGGTAAGTCAATAATTTCAATACTTAATAGGTCTATCCCACTTTATATTTCAGCAGTTGCTGTAGCGGTAGGTTTCAAAATGGGTATGTTTAACATAGGTGTAGAAGGTCAATATATTCTTGGTGCGTTAATTGCTGCACAGGTTGGTGCTGTATTAATACTTCCAAGACCTTTACATGTCCTTACTATTTTTATTGTTGCGGCAGCAGTCTCTGGAATTTGGGCAGGCATATCTGGATACTTAAAAGTTAAAAAGGGAGTTCATGAAGTTATTTCAACAATAATGCTGAATTACATTGGGGCAGGTATAGTAGCTTACCTTCTAGCAAACATTTTTTTTGAAAAAGACGAAAATAATTCTCTTAAAGTACCTCAAACAAACTATTTGTCAGAGTCTGGTCAGCTTCCTCCGCTAAACAATATTTTGGGACTTGAAGAATTACCAAATTTAAATAGTTTTATAGTCGGTGCTATTTTTGTGGGGATTTTTTATTACTGGTTAGTTTGGAAAACATCTCTCGGCTTTGATTTAAGAGCTACAGGGCTTAATCCCGTTGCAGCAAAATTTAGTGGTGCTGATCCCAATAAATTAATAGTTTTAGCAATGCTTATATCAGGAGGTATTGCTGGATTAGTAGGAATGAGTAACTTAGTTGGTTACTTCCACCGCTATACGATAGATTTCCCAACGGGTCTTGGTTTTGCTGGTATTACAGTGGCATTGCTTGGAAGAAACCATCCTATAGGTATGGCATTAGGTGCTCTATTAATATCTTTTTTAGAAAGATCTTCTCAAATACTAGATTTAAACAACATACCAAAAGAAATAGAAAGAATTATGCAGGGGATTGTAATTTTGGTAGTAGTTGTCTCTTATGAGGTTGTTAGAAGATATATATTAACTCAAGAAGTAAAACTGGCTTCAAGAATAGTAGATAAAGATGAGTAATTTTTTAAATTTTATTAAAGAGAATAAAGAAAAAACTTTTTTTATTTTTATTTTATTTTGGTTATTAGTAATTGCACAAATAGATACCTACTCACAGCTGACATCCCTATTCTTCTTGCTGGTCTTGGAGGAATATTTTCTGAAAGATCTGGTGTTGTCAATATTGGACTTGAGGGCATGATGATTATGGGAACCTGGTTTGGTGCTTGGGCAGCTTGGCTATATGGTCCCTGGTGGGGTGTCGCCGCAGGCATCTTTGGAGGATTAATTTTTGGTCTAATACATGCAATAGCAACTGTATCGTTTCAAGTTGACCATATTGTTTCAGGAGTTGCAATAAATATTTTGGCTGCAGGTACCGCAAGGTTTTTCTCAGTTGTTGCTTATGCAAACGAATCTCAAGGGGGGGCTACCCAGTCTCCTAGGATTTCAGGCGAGATATCCTCTTTCTCATTACCATTTCTTTCAGGTGGAACTTTTTTGGGGAATGAAACTAGCGATTGGCTTAGAAATCTTGAAGATTTAAATTTATTTTTCATATCAGATATTTCTGGCCTTTTAGGTGGATTAACAAGAGATATATCGTATCTCTCATTTATTGCCTTATCATTAGTTCCAATATGTATGTGGATATTATGGTCTACTCCATTTGGCCTTCAACTAAGGAGTGTTGGAGAGTTTCCGATAGGTAGCGAATCGTTAGGAATAAATGTATATTTGATGAAATATATAGGAGTAACTCTATCTGGTGCTTTTTCTGGATTGGCTGGGGCCTATTTAGTCATTGAAAGTTCAGGAATTTATAGAGAAAATCAGACTGGTGGCAGAGGATTTATTGCTTTAGCCTCTGTTATATTTGGAAACTGGAGGCCGACAGGTGTTTTAATGGGCTCTGGTTTATTTGGATATGCGGACGCTTTACAGTTGAGATCAGAAGAATCTGTACATGGGTTATTATTATTAATTAGTATTGTCTTACTTGCTTTATCTATTTACCTTTTATTTAGTAAAAAATCCAGAAACGGTGCAATATCTTTGTTAATGGCATTTGGATTTGGTATTTGGTTCCTAAATTCAACATCTGTTCCTAATGAATTCGTATATTTCACACCTCACATCACCACACTTGTTGTTTTAAGTTTTGCTAGTCAGAGACTTAGAATGCCGAAAGCAGTCGGACAGCCTTATAAAAAAGGTCAAGGAGGCTAACCTCTTCCGTAAAAAGTTATTTCCTGAATTGCACATTCATCAAATGCCTGATTTGTTCCTACATCTTCGCCAGGGAATGCGCTAAGAATGTCTATTTTGAGATATGATGTTGTTTGATTTATGTCTATCCACTGAGAAGTATTTTCATTTTCAAGTTCTTTGTTTAATAAAAATTCACTGTCAGTTGTAGTAATTGCAATATCTCTTGCTTTAAAATTTCGTTTAAAAGATTTTGAATCTTCAACATTTTGAAAAACTATAAAGTCAATATAAATTTCTTGGGCAAAAGAGAATTCAATCCAACCATCTTTACATTGAAGAGCATTATCCTGCCAAGATGATGGATCTTGATCATAAAGATTTTCACAAGAATAACCATCACCATCGTTATATGAGCTAGAGGCAGAACAACTAATAGGATATGCTT
>LUMU01000472.1_pt1 | contig 17417 bp, 38 predicted proteins | sample 729751 | NCBI WGS metagenome assembly LUMU01 (sample SAMN03860300, study PRJNA289734) | marine metagenome | biome: seawater column; feature: ocean; material: water; isolation source: Red Sea water column Station 192 - depth 100m | place: Saudi Arabia: Red Sea | collected 2011-10-15 | depth 100 m
CAGTTAGAGTAGGTCTGGGAAGTTGACCTTTTCTAAAAGCAAAACCTTCTGCCTCTATCGGCATTTTTAAATATTGATTACCAGCCCAGATAATATCTCCATTAGCGTTTAAACTCGTTCCATTATGGAATCTATACGTTTGTGCAGAACCATGCAAAGTTGCATCAGTTGTTAATGTAAATAATTCAATTATTGCTGAAGGATTGATCTTTTGTAGATCAGTAATAATCGGAGCAGTACTCATGGTTCAAATACTTCTCTAAATGTTGTTTGTATTGTAGCTCTATTGTTATAAGGTATAGATTTATTCCAAGTTTCGCAAACAAACTTTTGAGCAGTAGTTTCTCCAGGTGCAGTAAAATCAAAGCTGGCACTATCATTTGCTCTAGCATCAAGGAAGGTTTCTATTTCATCTGCCTCTACTTCAGAGACATTAAAAGTAAAATTATAGACTTTTGGATTTTGATGTTCTGCCAAACCAAATAATATTCTGTGTTCAAACCCATCAGCAAAACGAATTGTTCTAGTATTTGGTGCGGATCTTTTTTGTTGTCCGTATGTAGGTTTTATTGAAGGAAACGTAGCCATTATGCAAGCATACCTCCTGGTCGTTTTTGTTTAATTAATTCTGATTGTATAGCAACTGAAATCATACGACCAAGCTCTCTACCTTGTTCTTCATCTCCTTCAACAGAAGAACCAGAAGCATCTACATTCACTACAATATTTGTTGAACCACTAAGCATTTCATTTGGTGTAATCATTCCAGATACACCTGGGCTAAATAATTCTGGTCCACGTTCTCCTACAATATAACTATTTCCTCCTTTAACAGGACCACCATCTGCCTTTCCAAAAGTAAAACGTGATACCTGTTGAGTGGGAGTTAAAGTTGGGGTTGCACTTACTGCACTTCTAGTAAAATTATTGCCAAACATACCGCTAAACAAACCCATAATTCCTGATCTAATCTGTGCTGCTAATATTTGTGCTGCCATATCTAAAAACGAATCTGCTGTACGTTGGAATAGATTTCTCAAAGCATCTTGAGCAGACATAGAACCTCTTACAATTCCTTTAAAAGATTCTGCAAAAGAATCTCCAATACTTTTACTTAAAGAATCAATCTGTCTTAAAGGATCAAGTAATTTATTTAGTTCATCAACAGGAGCTTTTATAATCGCTTGTCTTTCTAATTCTTCATTAAAACTTTTTTGTAATTCAAGTAATCTTTGGGCTTCAGCAACTTTAGTTTGAAAATCTTTTTCAGCCTCTTCTCCTCGTTTTTCACCAGCTTCATCCATAGTAAGAGAACCGCTTGTAATAGCAGATAATCCTTTACCTCTAAATGGATTGAGTTTACTTAACTGTTTTTGTAAAAAATTAAGTTTTACTGCTTCTTGTTTAATAATTTCATTGTTTTTGCAAAAATATCAAAAGTAGCTTCTGATCCAAATGTTTGTGTTAATGCAATTCTTGCCGATGCTTCAAATTGTTTAAATGCTTTTAATGCTTCAAGTGCTTCATCTTTTGTCATTCCAAGAGATTTAGCAAATTCAGCTACTTGTTTTGAAGAGAACAAGGAAGTTCCACCTGTAGCTCGTATTGATACGTTTAAATCATCAACAGCTTTGTTGAAAGCTATGGCTTTTTCTATCTGAGCAGCAATAGCAGTAGCAAAGATAGAAGCAGCAAAACCACCTCCAGGTGCGAGTGCTCCTCCAGCACCACCAGCTATAGCACCGAATGCAGAACTTATACCACCAGCACCAAACAGAGCAGGAAAACCTCCACCAATCAATGCACTACCAACACCACCTTTAATTCGACCTCTCATGCCACCTGGCATACCAAAAAGTCCACCTTCTTTGAATTGTTGTCTTACTCTAAATCCTTGTGGCAATGCTGGACCTATTTGACCACCTGATACTCCAAATGCTCTTGTTGATTGTTCAGCAGTTGCTATACCAAGAGATAATTTTTCTACTTGTAAGATGTTTTGTCTTATTCTTAATTCTTTTTGCAATAATTTTTCTCTTTTTTGTTGATTTCTTCTTATTGATTTAGCTACAGGATCTCCAGCTAAACCAAAACCAAAATTTGTATCTTGTCTTGCTGCTTGACTTGCAGCAATATTTCTCATAATTCTTGGATTATTATTTACTGTCATCATTGGCATCGGACCAAATGGAGTACTTGATACAGTTGCAGGTCTTATACCTTTTGCTGCTAACTGTTGCATTTTCATTTCAAAAGTTACTTTCTCTAAAAGTTTTGCTCTTTTTTCTAATCCAATATTGAATTCTTCATTTGCTTTTACAAGATTTCTAGCTGCCTGTGTAGCTTGTGGAGTGCCTAAAGTAGATTTGTTAAAAGCTGCATTAGCTTTACTAACCACAGCAGATAAATCATTAAAACTTTGAGTTAGAGGTTTAATACTTTTTGGAATTAATGAAGTTATACCTTTTAATTTTTCATTTACCTTATTTATTTTGTCATCAGTTTGATCTAAAGTTCTATTAAAGTTAGTTAACTGTCCTGCCTTTATCTTTACATCAATATTTATTCCGTAATTAGCCACTTGCTATAAAAACCAAATATTAAACCTATCTTACCTTCTTTTGCCTTTTAAAGCACTAACTCTTTGTGTCTCCTCTTGTCGTTTTTTATATTCTTCACTTTCTATTTCAGCATAAGCAGCCCACGCTATCATTTCTTCTATAGTCAAAGTTTCACATAACTCAGCTACAGTTTTATGTAATAACTTGGCTAAACTAAATATAAATCTCCAATCACCATTAGCTTTTCAAATCGGCTTTAGCCTGTTTAACCTCCCGATCAGCACCAGCACTAATCATTGCTAACTGAATTTCTTCAAGAACAGATGCTTCTATTTCTCTTCTTAATGAAGCCTTATCTCCATCTTGAAAAATACGTTTGCCATCTACATCCAATGCTTTTTCAATCATCATCTGTAAAGCATATTCATTTGTATCATCAGTATTCGTCTTTTTTTGTATTGCTTCTCTTTCAGCGATGGTCAAAGGATGCCAATAAATTGTCAGAATAATTTCATCATCCTGTTTAATATCGTGCTTGTAAAGTTGTGAAACTCCAAACCTGTTTTTGAGTAGGTCTACTGCTCTTGTCATATCAAAATTATATTACTTTACTATATTAAGCGTTAGCGGTAAATTGGCAAGATATTACACCTATAAAGTGACTTCTATCTTCGATGTCCAAAGGAGTTGGACCAGTAATATCAAGAACTCTAGGTTTACAACTAAAGGTATCACTGTAGCCAGGAGCATTAACAGATGTAAGGCCATCAATAACAGCTTCGCCAATAGCAGATAAAACTGAAGTTCCTCTTCCTTTAGGACAATAAACATTACATTGAATGACACCAGCGTAATAATCTGAAGCTGCTCCCTGATTTTGTAAAGTTGATTGACCAAAATCAATTGTCATAATTATGTATTTTTTATTTTTGCCAGGAGTCGTATAATTTACATTGTCATAAACCATCAAGACAGTATTATCTACTGCTGCAACTGCATCTGTGACTGCCTTTTCAAAAGCTGCTCTTGTGTTAACTAAAGTCATAAATCAGTGTAATCAACAAATACTGAAGTAGGATCACTAAATTTACCAATACCAGTTGCTTTAAATTTAACATTTGTTTGTTCTCCTCTAACTCCAGTACCAAACGTGGCAACTCCGATTTTAGGTTTCTTCTCGTTAAATATTTCATTAATTCTTTTACCAATAATATTTTGAACATATATAGGTATTTCACTATTTGGAGAAGCTAAAGCTCTAGCAGCATATTGTGATCTATTTCCAATAAATACTTTAGAAAAAGGTTTGAAATTATAATTAATTTTATCTATAAATCTAGGTTCAATTACAGCTTGTGGATTTTTTTGATCTCCTCTTCTTCTTGGCTTAATATTACTCCAAGGAGCAACTGATTCTCTAGCTTCATCAGGTCTAGGTCTTTGCGTACCAGCTGTCCAACTAGAAACAAAAAAACCAGTATCAACAGGACTATATCTTTGTGGTCCTTGATTAGACAAATCAGACAAAGCTGCTCTTATAAAAGTATTGAAGTCTTGCTGTAAATTTCCAGTAAGATCTCTTTCTATATTTGCAATACCTTTACTTCTAGCCATCAGAACCTCACTAATAAAGTAAACAGATAAGTCTGTCCACCCTGTCTTGTATCTATATTAACTATCTGTCCTACTCTTGTAGATCCAGCATAAGTTAATGTAACTTCATCTTGAAAATCAGGTTGATTATCTCCTATCAAATCAGGTGTTATATAAACCTTTGCTTCTCTTCTTTCTCTACCATCATCTTCAGTAGAAATAACAAACTCAACAGGAGCATCAAAACTATAAGCAGTGTCACTTGTAGAATAGACACCTGTACTTGTGTTATAACTTCCTGATGCCTTTTTTGTATAAATAATAGTTGAATCTAAAGACGCTCCAAGATCAGCTACAACCTGTTTAGCTACATTCTTTAATAATGAATCTAATTGACCTGCCATTATCCTCTAACCACCCTAAGTTGAAAACTTCCTGCTCCTCCAAGAACATAAGCTCCTAAATAACTTTGTAACCACGGATATACGTCAAATACATTATTAACAGAACCAGTACCCTGACTCTTTGTATTGTATTTAACTTGAATATCTCCTAGTTTTACTTCTTCAAAATTACCATCAGTTCCACTACTACCAATAATTGCATCAGTATCATTTGCCAAGGCAAAAGCTAATTCAAACTGTGCATATTTAATATTCTGTGGAATTAAAGTACAAGCCAGTTCAACTCCATCAACCTGATAATTAGTTCGTGGGAACTTTAAGGCTTGGTCGTCATCACATCTATCTCCATAAAAGACTAAAGTATCAATCCATCTTGTAGCTGCTATTAGTGCTCTATTCTTTTTATCATCTTGTTTATTATCCCATTGAGTAGAACTGGGAACAGTTTCAAAGTATGAGTCTGCTTCAGCTAATGTGACATAGCTATTAGCATTTGCTCCTTTTATTGTTGCGTCTATAGTAGCTGCCACGATTATTAAAGTAATTTAGTTTTATTGTAGCGTAAAGAAAAAACCCCACCAATATTTGATGAGGTTTGATGACCACACTTTAATGATATTAAGGATTAGTTCCTGTATCAAGTGGTGAGTTGACGATTAGCTCAACAATAGGAATTAAATCAGCATCGTATGTGATTCCCCAGTTGTTATCGTTAGCTAATGCTGCGTTAGTTGGGTTGTCTGAAGCAGATGTCCACTTAGTTCCCATAACGTGATAAGCACTGTGGTAATCAACAGACATAACATCTTGCTTAGATAAGATGTTTCTATCTGATTCAATACTTAGTGGAGATTGCTCACCTTCAAGAATTGTTCCTGACTTGATTAAGTAGCAACGGAACTCTTTTTGATGACCTGTTGTACCAGGGTGAACTGTATTAACTTGAGAGTCAATAACAACATTCATACCAGCAAATTGACCAATACTTCTGTCAGAAACACCAACTCCACCGCCACCCCAAGTTACTGCACCGCCAGAAACGAATGAGCTTGTTGAGAATGTAAGTAGACCTACTTGATATAAGTAGTAAGCAACAGATGGATGAACAACTAGAGTATCTAGCTCTTCTCCTCTTTCTCCAAGAAGTGATCTTCCTCTGGCAACTGTAGAAGCTGTCAAGAAGTTATCTTCATCAGCACCAGAAGCAGCACCCTTAGATAAATCTAAGCAGTTTGCACCTAATGGTCCGAAAGTAGATCCGAACAAACCATCTAACAAGCTGAATAGTCTTGCAGAATTTAGCTTGTTGATTGCATCTGCAATTTGGTTTCTGATATGACCCATTGGATCTTCACCAGCAGCCAATACAGCTACATCATCAACAGCATACGCAAAACCTCTATGACAGATAGTTGCGATCTGTGTTCCTGTACCAATCTTCTGTGGTGTCAAGAAGTGAGTTTCTTACAACAGCACCAGATTTTAAAAATGCACTACGTTCTTTAATTGCTTCGGAAACATATGTGCTGAGATTATTTCTCTTAACGATATCCGCTAATAGGACACCGCCAGAGTAATTCTGAAACGGAGCAGCCATTCAGATTACCTATAAAAAGTTTTTTGCGATACCCTAATCACAGATAAGGGGATTAGTTTCACAGAAACTAACTATTTTTGTGCCTCTTGCTTGAGCACTGCTGCAAGCTGTGGGTCTTGTTCTGATATTAGCATTTGTTGAGTCAGGTTGCCCGTTTTCCAAGGGTTTACTTGACCTCCAGAAGCATTTGCTATAGGACTAGGCTTTGCACCCATTCCAGCAGCACTGCTTGGCTTGAAATGATGTTCCCAACCACTTCCAGGATTTTTAAGAGTTGACAGATAAGTATTTAAATCTTGTTCAACCCCACCATTAAGAACAACAACTTTACCTTCAGCATTTTTTTGTAACTTACTTTGTAGTAATGACAAAGTTTGTTCAGCATTTATCGCTCCAAGATTGCTGATAGCAGCTAATGCTTTTGTTTTTGTAGAAGCCACTTCATTAGAAGTCTTCATATCTTCTAACTGTTGCGATAAACTCATTATCTTTTGTTCTTTTTCTTGAGCAGTTTTATTAGCTTCTTCCCAAAGAGTTTTCCATTGTCCTTGATCTTCTAATTCCTGTTTTCGTTGTTCTTCTTTCTTTTTATAAACTTCATCAAGTTTATTTTTTGCACCTTTAAATTTTTCTTGTTCATCTGCAACTTGTTTTTTTAATGCAGATAATTGTTGTTCATATTCTGCTTTTACAGAATCTAAATTAGGTGCTTGTGGTTGTGTTGGTTGTGAAGTAGTTTCAGCCACGGGCTGTTCAGCGTTGGTCACAGACTCAGGCTGAATTACTTTTTCTTCGATTGCCATTAATTATTCAGATAGTGGGTTAGTAGTTTTCTTTTTAGCAACTTTTTTCTTAGTTACTTTTGGTTCGGGAGTAACTTCAGTAGTTTCCTGTGTTTTAGGTTTTAACTCTGTTACTTCCCATTTATACGTTCCGTCAGGTTGCAGAACATGGTCTATAGATCCAGCCATAAAAATATATGTACTTGCTTCCTAGTTTACCAAACTATTCAGTTTTGGCTTCATTCGCTGATGGTAACACTTCTCCCTGTACCAAAATGTCTCTAAATTCTTCTCTATCAATAACTTGTTGATCGAATAATGATGTTAAAGCTGTAATATCCTGTCCTATTAATCTTTCAATATCAAAGTCTCTACTGATCTTTACTTCAGGTGGTTCAATACCTACATATTCAGCAGATAAATTAAATGCTTTCTGCAATTTCTGTTCTAATTCCATAGAAACCATTGCAAGCATAGAGTTAGTATCAACACGATCTAATCTTCTAGCATCAGCACTTTCAGCTACAAACTTCTGTTGACTCAAAGTACTTATCCCCAAGGTAGCCATCTGCATTTGTAATTCTTTTATTTCAGCAGATTGAGCATCAAAAGCACTAGAAGCTGGTTCTACATAGTAAACTTTATTTCCTGGTTGAGTTGCCATTGCATAATTAACAGATATAGCAAGATCTTTAGTCTGATCGTCATAACCTTCCATTACAAGCATTGGTTGAGATGCAACGTGCAAACTATGTATTAAATCAGCCTGTCTTTGAAAATGTGCAAGATTTAAATATGCAATATCAAGTAAAGGTGGTTTACTTACTAGATTTTCAGTTTTACCAGAATAAACAGTAACTAAAGGTATTTCCCCAAGAGAAAACTCTCCAGATTCAACTTGTTGATAATCTTTATCTGCTGATCCCATTTCAAAATTTCCTGTCACACTGTTATCAGAGACATCATACATTTCTTCAATTTGTTCTTTCTTACGAAACACTCTGTATTTACCAGGTTCTATAACTCTTATCTGGTCATAAACTTTTTCACCAAAATCTCCATCAGGCAATACAGCCTTTTCTGCAATTCGAGCCTGTATAAGATTCCCATAGTTAGATTCTCTATCTAATCTCCAACCATAAAGATTATTTGGATCAACTTCGATCCAATAAGGTCTACGATTCTGTTCTCTTTCTTCTGCAAGACTTAACGCACCAGAAGGTGCAGGATAATCAACAAGAATATGACTTTGACCATATGTAAGAGAACACATCAGTATTCTTCTTGCATATTCATCTAAATCTGATTTGCAACCATCAACATCCATCTTGAACATTTCGGTCCAATAAGGATCTCCTGTTAATGTTATTGGTTTTCTTAATACAAGACCTGTAGCTGCTCTAATTAATCTTTGCGTAAAAGGACTAAATACTGCTCTATTTACTCTCGCAAGATAGGCTTCATAATCTTCTCTTGGTTCTAATGGTAAAAAGGCTTCACTATTTTCTCTTAAATATTCAGTACCTTCACTAACAGCTTTCATTATTTCCCAACCTTTCATCATATCTAGAACTGCTCTAGTTCTAGTAAAAGGACTATCAATACCACCTACAGAAGTAGATGAAACAATGTTGGTTCTAATTGGGCCAGGAACAGCATAAGTCATTTCAACACCTCCATCGTTTTAATGCTAACGCCTTTCTAGTCGGGCGACCTTTTTTATCTTTTAATGCACCTGGCATTCCTTCCATACGAGCACAGAAACTCTTTCTTCTTTTTTTTTCTGACTCAGTAAGGCCTGATTTTTTAGTAACAGGTGCTTTTAAATTACTTCCAGTAAGACGATTGTATTTTGCACGACCTTTTGCAGTAAGACCACCTTTTCTAGACTTCTCCCCTCTACCTAAAGTTAAACTGACAGATTTACGTTTTTTCATTTGCCCACCTTTGCCTGTGCTTTTTTATGGGCTTGAGTAAAAGTATCTCCTGCTCTCATTCGCCTTTTCATAAACTCCATGTGCTTATCGCTATGGTGTTCAGAATGTTTCTCTAATAGATTTTTTTGGCGAGTGGTAAGTTTCACTTCTTTTTACGTTTTTTCTTTTTGGCATTAAGTTTTTTAAGATCCGCAGCCGTAATCTTATCCCGTGGTGGAGCAACAGCAGCTAACCTACGTTGCTTCGCTGAATAAGATGATTTAGGCATTAAGCAGCGTTAGTAATAGTACCAGATGTAATAAAACTTACTGAAACAGTTGAAAGATCGCCAACAGTTGAAGATAAACTTGTTCCTGTGACAATTCCAGAAAAACTTACTTTCTTAGTTCCAGAAGTATCTAAAAATAATTCAAAATTTGCATCAGCAGCATCTTCTGTTGTTAAAACATCTGCTAATAAATTTGCAGTTTCGTTACCAGTAGCTGCTGTGTATAAAAAGTCAACAGTACCAGATCCAGAAATTAAAGATCCTATATTTTTTCTAAATGTATCGCCATGAGCAGTAACATCTAGAGTATCTTTTGTTGTATCTAATGTCCAACCTGTAGTTGAAACTACTGCCTCAGTAGTACCAGAAGAGTTCTTAAAATTAACAGAACCTTCCTCTCCACGAAAAAATGCCATGATTCAAAGAAAAAAGAGTATTTATAAATAGTTTAACTTGTTGTTGACTTTTTTACAGTACCTTCTGTCAGTTTTCTTTGATATTGTTCACATCTAGGGTCCCAAAGTGCAGGATTTCGCTTTCCTTTCACTTTTTCAATGATGTCGAGCATCTCATCAGTAATTTCAATCATTTTTTAGTCCTTTTGGTAGTTTTTCGCCTATGTTGATAGGTTATCTTCTTTTTACCAGTTTTTTCACGTTTAAACCTTTCTTTCTCACTTTTTGTCATCTCGCCTACTGTCTTAGGTGTCTTACTTGATACTCGTTTACTTGGTCGACAGGCAGGATAGCTTCGTTTTTCGCCTTTTGAACGACCACAAGGTTTACCTGTTTTAATATCTACCCAATTTTCAGCAAACCAACGGGTCAAACCACCCTTTGCTCTAGGATTTGGGCTACTTTTTGCCACGTTTCTTCTCCACTCGATAAGTACCACCACGTTTCTTATACTCTCGTACAAGCCACGCATTAGCATAAGCACTAGGATATACCTTAAACTTACGCTTGGCTTCGGCTTTTACTCTAGCGTAAAGAGGTTTTGCCAAATTAAACTGCTGTAAACAAAGATAACCAAAAGCATCAAAAGCATGATCAACTCCTAGATTTTTATTAGGAAGACCTGTATTTGGTGCATATGTCAAAGTTCTAAGTGCTTTTATTAATTCTTTACATCTGGGATGTATTAAAGTTCGCCTTACACCTTCAGCATCATACAAAGCAGTATTTACAGCAGTAATCTTATCTCTGATCCTCCAGGGCGATTTAGGACTCATAACAGTAAAACCAGACCTTCTAAGTATCGTATGATCTGTAACCCCTACCCCACTTGTTTTTCTTGCACTACCAGTAGGATCAGGACAAGCAATAATTCTTCGATCAACCCCATATCTTCTAGTAACTTCTTCAGCAAAATCCCAAGTAGTAGCACCACCTGTCAGCATGATTTCATCAAAGACATATAGTGTATTATTATGCTTCACAGCACAGATTCCAGCCATAGGATCTACGTTAAAGTCCAAACCCAACAACAAAGGCAGCATATGAAGATCCTCTACTTCCTTATCAATATTCTCATCGCTAAAGCTAACAGCAACAAGACCAGTTAGATTCTCAAAACTAGCCTCAAACTCCTGTCTAAATGTCCTAGGATCTAACTGACCCCTAGCAGCTTCTACTTCTTCAGCTTTAACATTACCCCCTTCTATCGTAGTAAAACTCCATCTTTGCCAATCATCCCACTCCCTTTCCCCACAAAAGCACCACATATCATAAAACCAACTTGCAGTTCCATCAGGAGTACTAATAAACAATGCCCATCCCTGTTTATCCGCCAATGCAGGTCTAATAACTTCAGCCCATACATCCCTTTCCATAAACGCAGCTTCATCTAATACAACACCAGCAAGACTCCTACCCCTCAATGCCATAGCATTTTCAGTTCCCTTCAATTCAATACTTGACCCATTAATCAAATCAATCCTTAAATCCGTTTCATTCTTACTCTGAATCCATGTCTTAGGAGTTAATCTCTTCAATTCCTTCCACGCAATATCCTTTGCCATCCTATAAGTAGGAGCACAATAGAAATAAACTTCACCAGGTCTATTGATTGCTCCTCTAAGCAACTCGATACAGGATAAATATGACTTTCCAAACCTTCTTCCAGCAACCAGCACCCTAAATCTTTTCTCACTATTAAACACCTCCCCCTGTGCATACCTTAAACTGACCTCATTTAAGCTCATATCACCCTTTTTTTCATAATATTACTCATTTTCTTTCGCATTTCATACTTTTAAGGCTATCATCAGAATATTAACCCCCTCAAAGACTAAGTCCGTGACTTCTTCCTTTATAAATAACTTTAACAACGACCTACCTGCTCCTCAACGTAAACCTCGTGTACAAAAGTACACAGGAGGCACAAATTCAAGAGCAGTTATAGAAGCTCGTTGCCAACGGAATAAAGTTAAAGAATGGAATGATCAAGATTGGTTAAAAGAAAGAGATAAAATGATCCCACGCTTACAAGCAATGCGTATGCGTCTATTCAATAAAGCAGTATCAAAAGGTCAACTTCAAACAGCAGCACAAATATTAGACTCCCTAGGCAAAGTAGTTGGTGAATCCGTAGAAACAGTCAACATCCAAGCTCCAGAACTTGCTATTCGTATAGAACCAAAGCAATAAACATTTGTAGAATATATTTAAGTTACCCACGCACACAAAAATAAAAAAACATTTTACAACTACACCCCTATTGTTACATAATGTTAAGATAATTATATATAATTATATTTAGTTATATTTTATGCTATACTAATAATAAGGGGATAGTATATCTACTTTCTCTGGTAACTTGAAAACTGCATACTTATTAAACTATGGAACAAAAATTATTTGATTCTCAAACTGTTGTAGCAGATACAGAATCAAACAAAACTGTCTTAAATGCACTTAAAATTGCATTTAAAGAAGATTATCAAAAACGTAGTGGTAAATCTTTTTTAAGATTGTTTCTTACAGAATCTCAGGATCATGACGAAACAATAGAAGAATTAAACCGCTGGCAAGTTCAAAGCTTCGTTGATAGGGTATTAAATTATTAAGCTCTAGTACTCTTTAAATCAATTCTAAGGGGTGTAATTATCTTTAATAGATAAATACACCCTTTATAACTAATAAGCTTTTACAGGCTTACTAAAACTAAACATCACTAAATTAATTAAACTCATGTTAAAAAATTTTGTTATCTGGTCGGGATTCTATGCCTTATCAGGAATAGTTTTAACTTCAGTTATTACTGAAAGTCTTAATAAAAGTACTTTTGCAGATTGTAAAGCTAATATCAGTAAATACAATGACGCATGCGTACAAGTATTAAAAACTGGTAGCAGTTACCAACAACAACAAGTTAAGACAATTCTTGCACTTAATGAACTAAAAGGTATATAATTATATATACCTTTACATCTTAATTAATTAAACTATGGAAGAAATTTTTTCAGATTTGCTTGATAATATCGAGCAACTACATAAACAAGGTTTACAGGCCTTAAAAGAATACAAGTTAAAAAACCCTAATTGGGATAAAAAACAAGAAAACAAGTTGAAAAAAATAGAATATTCTATAGATAATTATAGAATTCAACTTGCATCTGATAAATGTATTCATGCTCATAATGGGTTAATTTAGATTAACCCTTTTTTTTTATTCACTTTATTAATTTAAAAACTATGAAAACAATTAAAGACTTAAAAAACTATGTTAAGTACCATACAAGAATAGTTGTTAAAGACTTAGTTGATATTAAATATGCTACTGGTTCAGAATTAATGTTAATTAATGATATGAAAGTTAAAAAAAATAAACTAAGTAAAAGAATTTATAAAGAGTATAGAACTTTATTAAATAATGAAAACTTACCTTTAATTAGTGGTAACTATGGAAGCACTGGACGTTTAAAGATAAGCGAAAATAAAATTAATTACGTTAGTGGGCAAGATGCAAGAATGGAACTTCACTATTGTTTAGAGGATTATTTAAGAAAACATACTATAAATCTATTAGAAAAAGACTTTTTTAAAGTAACTAAGTAATAGTTTCTTAAAGCTATCAAATTTATTTTTGATAGTTTTAAAAAACTATTTTTTATAAATAGTTTTAATTTCAACTTACATTAATTAAAAAAATGAATCACACATTAACAGTATCTGCCGCTTATGGTAGAGACTTTAAAAGTAAAAAAGAAATTCTTAATTATTGGAATTCAAATAGAGATTTTCAAAACTTAGGTGTTAATTCTTATGGTGCATTAGTAAATAAACAAGACGCTAAAAGGTTTAAAGTAGGTTATTTGAATGTTAGATATAAAAACTTAATGAATATAGCAGTTATTGATGTTAATAAAGATAGATTTATTTAAAAAAATAATACTAGCTTAAAGGGATGTTTTAAACATCCTTTAATGAAAGTATTTTTTTTACTTTCAATTAAAAACTTATTTTATTAATTAAAAATGAAAAATGAATTATTTAAGTTTGGTGTTAATAACACTAAGCTTAAGAACACCATCACATTTTCTAAAAGTTCAGGGTTGACGTGCCCAGGTGCTAATGAATGCCGTGCATATGTTGATATGAATGCCCAGGGTAAAAGATCGGTTAAAAGATTTAAAGATACTAAATTTACTTGTTATAGTGCAAGTCTGGAAGCTTTATATCCTAGTTTGTATAACCTTACTAGGCATAATACAAGTTTATTGAATGAATACATTAAAAAAGATGATTTTAATGGATTAGTAGAATGTTTTAATGTGTCTTTAAATCAAAAAAGAAGTAAAAATATTAATCTTGTAAGGTGGAATCAAAGTGGAGATATATATACAAGATTTGAACTTGAAGCACTTAAAAAGGTATGTGAACTTAATAAAGACTTGATATTTTATTTTTATACTAAGAATTTAATATTATTTCCTACTAATAGATCAATACCTAACAATATGAAAGTAGTTGCAAGTTATGGAGGGAAATTTGATTATTTGATTGATAGAGGTTATTTTAAGAGATTCAGTAAAGTTGTATTTAGTGAGAATGAAGCAAAAATATTAAACTTGCCTATAGATACCGATGATACACACGCATACATGGATAAAGGTGCTAATGGATTTGCTCTTTTATTGCACGGTACGCAAGCAAAAGACAGTAAAGCAAGTGAAGCATTAAAAGAGATAAGAAGAAATAAAAAACTAGCTACTGTTTAGATTTAAGAATTAATAACAATAAGAGTTTATAAAGCATATCGTTATTATCTGGGGTTATCTCATCAACTTGAGATAACTTTCGATATTTAATGAAAGATTTAAACTCATTATTGGTTTTTATGTTGTGATCATGAATCAGGTTTTTAATAAAAGACATTAAAGGCGAATTAGGGTTGATTAGTATACTAATATATTGTATACTAAAATATATAATTATACAATTAATTAATCATGAACGAACCAAAAACAACTAATGAATCCAAAAAACAAAAATGGATTAAAACTGAACATGATAAGGCTGTTCAAATTCATTGGGATAACATAGACAGAATTAAAAAATTAAAAGATGAGCAATCTACAAAAATTTATAGGATATATTCCTATCAAATAACAAATAACAAACTTGAAGATGAAGGTTATGAAGATGATGAACATGAATTATCAATTGAATTAATCCAAAAGGAACAATTAAAACATTGTATTGAAGTTGCAAATCTACAAAAGCAAATAGATAAAAATCCTTTTGAGAAATCTGTTCAAGTTATGAGAAAAAATAGTAATGAAGAAATGCTATCTAAAAAATATGACAGGTTATTTAATAAAAAAACTAAGGAGAGTAAATAGTGTTAGATAAGGAAAAATGGGAAGAATCAAGAGCAGAAGCTAAAGATTTAGCTCAAGATTATCTTGATAAAAAAGAAACTAGGGCTAGTTGTATTAAGTATTTTGAATCACATTTTAAAATATCTACTGCTACTGCAAATAGATGGTATAACAGAATCTATGATGAACTTAGAATACCTGATATACAGGAAGCTTTAGATTTAAAATCATTTAAGGATACCTTAGAAACAGAACTACAAAAATGTACCAACAAACTTGAAGATATAGAAAATCCTGATGAAAAGGTTGAATTAATTACAAAAATCACAAAAGCAAAAAAGGAGTTAAAAAAGCTATGAGAAATTCTCATGAGAATCATCAAAAAAATGATTCAATTATCAATAAAGTTGATCAAGAATTTTCTGAACAACTTACAAAAATAATCAAGAGTTATGTACTTGATTTAGTAAATCATGAAGTTGATGTAATTACAGATTCTGATTGGTTTGAAGAAAAAATTAAAACAACTATTGAGGAATTAAACAAATGAAACATTTTAAATTAACAGTCACTTCGATGACTTGTCATCATCTTTACATCACGACACCTGATGATGTAACACAAGAAAAAGTTTATGAACATTGGAGAAATTTTGATGGTGGAGACTTTTCACATGATACAGATGGAGATTGGGAATATTCCGACCTTTATGAAGTTAAAAAAGATGAAATGGATAATTTTCACGTTAACTATGAGGATGTAATCAAATGATTGATAACCCACTAGAAAATCAAACTTTAGAGACTCTTGACGGTCTTTATATCAATGAAAAGTTTGAAGAGCATTGTACTGATGCTGCTAAAGAATTAGCTAAAGATAATAATCTAAATACAGATTATTATGAACCTTTTATAGAGTTCTATATTGAACAATGTAGAGAATCAGATAGAGGTTATTTTTTCGATAATCAAAAATATATTATCGATATGTGGTGGGATCATAATAAAGATTTGTATGAAACTAAAACACCTTATATGGAGATTACAAAATGACTAAAGATCAATTTATTGAAGAAGTTTATGAACTTGCTTTTGGTGATAATGCCATTAATCGAGACTTCACACAGGAAGAAGTAATTGCTGAATTAAAAAAGTTTAGTGATGATGCTCTCAAGTGGGAAGATATTCCTTACATAGATAAAGTAAAATTAGATCCTGATTTCGAGCCAACAGATCAGGAAATGATGAGTAGTTTTGGAACTAAATGGCATGATGGATTATGACTAATAACACTTTTAAAGAAGATGGTTTTCAAGATAGATTAATCGAAGGATTATTATCCAATAAACCATTTTTAAAACACTTTTTTGATCAATATTTAAGTTCTTTAAATGATGATGAACATAAAATGTTTTTTATTGAATATATAAATTCATATGATGGTTCTTTGGATTCCAATAAAGACTTTTATAAACCAAAAGAATTAATAAAACGTACAAATAACAAACTAATTCCTTTAAAAAAATGATTAAAAATAGAAAACCTACTATCGTCAACTCATCTTTGTTAAATGATGATGATTGGATTAAATTATGGGAAATATTAGGTCGTATATCTGATGATCCTGATAATAAAATTAATCCCTCAGAAGATGCTGAAATATTTATAGGATTTTATGATGACTGAATTTGTACCAGTAACACGTTACTCCAGATGTAAAAGATACTCTGGAGCAACTTTAAAATGTCCTAAATGTGATTTTATAACAACTACAGGACATCTATCTTGGACAGTAAAACGATGTCAAAATTGTGAATCACATATAAATAAATTTGATTGGTTAATAGAAAAAGGTAAATATTCTAAAAATTAAGTCTTAGCTAAATATTCTTGAACTGCTGTTCTTACCTGATATGAAATAGGCAAACCACCTACTTCACTTCTTTTTTTAAGTTCATTAGCTATTTCTTCAGTAAAATTAATCATCATTTTAGTGTGATTACCAGTTCTAGGTCTTCCTTGAGGCATGAGATATACAATTAGATATAAATATATATAACACAAAATAAAAAGACTATCAAGTAAAACCTGATAGTCTTAATCCATTTACGGAATAAACCAGACATCATCCGTGTTAGATGACTAATTGCTTATGAATGGGTAATTTCGCCATGAAATAAGCGTTGACTCCCCAGGCATCCTCGATGGGAACTCATAACATCTCTGAATGGAAATTTGCGGTGTCATTTAGAGTCATCAATGACATTTCTATCAGAGGAGCAGCAACTAAAGTCATTATACATCCAAGATTCATATAATTAAACATATTTCAATATATAAATATATATCCTATGAATGGCAAAAAAGAAAAAGAAAAGAACCAAAAGAAAAAGAAATATATAATTAGTAAATAAATTTATTAAATATAATAAATATATTATATATATAATAT
>LUMU01000205.1_pt1 | contig 17325 bp, 13 predicted proteins | sample 729751 | NCBI WGS metagenome assembly LUMU01 (sample SAMN03860300, study PRJNA289734) | marine metagenome | biome: seawater column; feature: ocean; material: water; isolation source: Red Sea water column Station 192 - depth 100m | place: Saudi Arabia: Red Sea | collected 2011-10-15 | depth 100 m
CGATCGTGATGCTCTCGATGGTGCTGCTCACCGGGTACGGCGGGGACGTCTCGCTCGCCCAGATCACCTTCGTCGGGGTCGGTGCGCTGGCCTACGTCAAGCTCGACCAGCCCAACCTGGTCGGCGTGCTGCTGGCCGGCCTGGTGGCCGCCGGCGTCGGGGCCCTGGTGGCGCTGCCGGTGATCCGGCTGACCGGTCTCTACCTCGCGCTGGCCACGCTCGCCTTCGCGGTGATCATGGACAAGATGATCTTCCAGGCCGACTTCGCGTTCGGCTTCAACGGCTCGCTCAACGCCGAGCGGCTCTCGATCCTCACCTTCCAGGTCGAGTCCACCAGCGCCTACGTCTGGGTGATGGCGCTCTTCTTCGTGGTGATGGGCCTGGGCCTGCTGGTGGTCCGCGCGGGACCGCTGGGCCGCATGCTCGTCGCCCTGCGCGACAGCCCTGCCGCCTGCGGCACCCTCGGGCTGGACCAGCGGTGGTTCCGCGTCGGGCTCTTCGCGGTCTCGGCCGGCATGGCCGGCGTCGCCGGCGCCCTGTACGCCGGGCTCCGCGGCACCGTCGGCGCGGCGGAGTTCCAGTTCTTCGGGTCCTTCACCCTGCTGCTGCTCGCGGTGGTCTTCGGCGTGACCTCGGTGACCGGGGCCGCCCTCGGCGGCATCGGCCTGATGATGCTGCCGGTCCTCCAGGCCGACTACCCCCAGATCGCCGGCCTGTTCTTCGTGGTCATCGCCGTCGGCGCGATCCTGCTGGCCCGCGACCCCAACGGCCTGGCCAACCAGCTCTTCCGCCTCGGCCACCTCCTCGACCGCCGCTTCGGCAACCGCATCCGCGAGCGGATACCCGTGCTGCCGGTGCCCGGCGGGTCCCTCGGGGGGATGCGCGAGCACGCCCGCGCCGAGCAGGACGCCAACGCGCACGCCGAGGCCACCCTCGACACCGTCGGTCTCGGCGGTGCGTCCCACCAGGCAGGTCCCGAGGGGACCGAAGGCCGGAAGGAGACCGCCGGTGTCCAGTAGTCCTGTCCCCAGCGGGGGCGGCCACCGCGCCGACGTGCGCGGCGGGCCGCTGCTCGAGGTCGACCACGTGGTCGTCCAGTTCGGTGGTGTCACGGCCGTCAACGAGGCCTGCTTCACCGCCGACCCCGGCACCGTGACCGGCCTGATCGGGCCCAACGGCGCCGGCAAGACCACCTGCTTCAACGTGATCAGCGGGCTGCAGAAGCCGACCCGGGGCAAGGTCCGGTTCCAGGGCAAGGACGTCACGTCCATGCCGGTGCACCGGCGCTCGAAGCGGGGCATGGGCCGCACGTTCCAGCGCCTGGAGGCCTTCGGGTCGCTGTCGGTGCGCGACAACGTCCGGGTCGCCGCGGACATCCACCGCGGTGCGCTGGCGGGCCTGCTGCCCGGCGGGGGCCACGGGAAGAACATCGACGCGCTGCTGGAGCGGGTCGGGATCGCGGCGTACGCCCAGGAGCGCGCCGACTCCATCCCCACCGGCACCGCGCGCCTGCTCGAGCTGGCCCGCTGCCTGGCCGGCGACCCGAAGCTGCTGCTGCTCGACGAGCCGTCCTCGGGCCTGGACGAGACCGAGACCGACGCGTTCGGCGAGCTGTTGCGCGACCTGGCCGCCGAGGGCCGCGCGATCCTCATGGTCGAGCACGACATGGACCTGGTGATGGCGGTCTGCGACACCATCCACGTCCTCGACTTCGGCTCGATCATCGCCTCCGGCGACCCGGCGGAGATTCGTCGCGACCCCGCCGTCCAGAAGGCCTACCTCGGCTATTCCGACGAGGACGGCGACGCGGACGGGCACACCAGGACCGACCTGCCGGTTGTGACCGACGACACACTCGTCATCCCGGCGGTCCGGGAAGGAGCCGAGGCATGAGCGGCGTACCGATCCTCGAGGTCGTCGACCTGCACGCGGCCTACGGCCGCATCGAGGTGCTGCGCGGCGTCGACCTGGTCGTCCCCAAGGGGGCGGTGATGGCGCTGCTGGGGCCCAACGGTGCCGGCAAGTCCACGCTGGTCAAGGTGATCTCCGGGCAGAAGAAGCCCACCTCGGGCGACATCCACCTCGGCGGCGTGCACGTGAAGGCCTCCGGGCCCGAGGAGCTGGCCCGGCTCGGGCTGTGCACCATCCCCGAGGGACGCTCGGTCTTCCCGAACCTCACGGTCGAGGAGAACCTCCTGCTGATGTCGTACGCCGGCGTGCCGGCCGAGGCCGTGCTGGAGACCGCCTTCGCCTACTTCCCCCGGCTCAAGGAGCGCCGCAAGCAGTTCGCGGGCACCATGTCGGGCGGCGAGCAGCAGATGGTCGCGATGTCGAGGGCGCTGGCCTCCGACCCGGCGCTGCTGCTGCTCGACGAGCTGTCCATGGGGCTCGCGCCCCTCATCGTGGACGAGCTCTACGAGACCGTCGGTCGGATCACCGAGACCGGCGTCTCCATCCTGTGCATCGAGCAGTTCGCCCGCACGGCGCTGAAGATCTCCGACTACGCCGCCGTCATGTCCGGTGGCCGTGTGGTCGCCACCGGCGAGCCCGGGGAGATCCTCGAGACGATGTCCGACGTCATCCTGGGAGGTGCCGCATGAGCGGCCGACGCACCACTTCCACCCGCCCGGCGGCCCGCCTGGGCGCCGGTCTCGCGGCGGCGGCCCTGGTGTCGCTGGCGCTGCCGGTCACCACCGGCACTGCCGCCCCGGCGGCTCCCTCGGCAGTCTCGGCGGCCACCGGCTCGCCGCTGCGCGCCGCCGACCCGGAGTTCGCCGGGTACGCCGCCACCACGACGGCGACGCCGGTGCGCGTGGAGATCTACGAGCCGACCATCCCGATCCCGGCCAGCCCCCAGGCCGAGCTCAACCTCGGCTACTCCAACGTCAAGGCCGACTCCTCCACCTCGCGCGGCCGGGCGTCGTACTTCTGGCCCGGCGACGCGGTCGGCCAGGGCTTCAAGACCATCATCGAGAACCTCGGCCTCCCGCCCGAGCTGGCCGGCCCGATCGCCGAGCAGGGCTACCCGGTCCAGGTGAACTCCAACCACCCGGCCGGCCCGGAGTCGGAGTCCAGCGAGGACTTCCCCGGCAGCATCTCGCGCACCAGCGCCTCGGCGGAGAAGACCACGGCGCTGGCCGGCTACTCCACCGACTGCCGTCTGGGCCAGCCCGACGCGGCCCCGGCCGAGGAGGGCGAGGGCGGCGAGGGCGGCGAGGACGAGGGTCCGATCCCCGGTCTCCCCGGGCTGCCCGATCTCCCGTTCCCCGGCGTCCCCGGGCTCGGCGAGACGCTGTCGGGCAGCCAGCTCGCCGCGGTGATCGACCTCGGTGGCGTGGGCGCCAGCTCGACGGTGACCCGCAGCACCGACGACGACGGCATCGAGCGGGTCAAGGCCGTCTCGCGGTCGGTGGTCGGTGAGGTCAGCCTGCTCGGCGGCATCATCACCCTCGACGGCCTCGTCTCCACCGCCCGCACCACCAGCGACGGCGCCAAGGCGACCGTCAAGGGCGTCACCGACTACGGCACGCTCACCATCGCGGGCCAGAAGTTCCGCTACGGCTCCGACGGCTTCGAGGCCGCCGGCACCCCGCAGGACCTGCCCGGCCTGCCGGCCGACCCCAACCAGGCGCTCGAGGCACTCGGGATCCAGCTGCTGCTGCCCCAGCCGACCGAGGAGCGCGAGGGTGACAAGGGCACCGTCGCCGTCGGCGGCCTCCAGGTCGTCATCGACGCCGGCGTCCTGCGCACCCAGCTGGTCAACGGCGGGCTGCCGATCGACGCGATCGCCGAGGCCATCGCCGGGCTGCCGTTCCCGGAGGAGGCCGGCCAGCTCAAGAGCCTGCTGGGCGCCGCGCTGAACCTCGCCCCCAAGTTCGTCATCACCTTGGGCAACGCCTCGGCGGTGGTCGACACCAGCCCGGAGATCGAGATCCCCGAGGTCGAGCCGGGCGACGCCGACAACGACCCGACCAGCCCGGTCGACACCGGCACCGGCACCGGTACCGGCACCGGTGGCGGAGACCTCGGCGGCGGCGACCTGCCCGCCAGCGACCCGGCCCCGGCCGGTGGTGGCGAGCCCGCGATCGGGGACGACGGCGCCCTCACCGACGCCGGCCCCGTCGGAGCCGGCCTGCCCGAGCTCTTCTCCATCCCCGGTGCGCTGTTCTTCGGCGGCATCCTGGCCGCCACCGTGCTCGGGTCCTACCTGCGCCGGCTCGGCCTGCTCGCCCTCGGCGGCGGAGTCAGCTGCGCCCACGGCCTGGAGTCCGGTCTGCCGGACCTCCGCAAGGCCTGACCGCCCCCTCCACCGACCCCTCGTCACCCCCACCTCGCCACACCGTCCGAAACGGAGTCCTCGATGACCGACACCACCGTCTCCGCCCCCGCCTCCGGGTCCCGCCTCGGCGCCGGCGCCGCGATGCCGCGCGCCGGCTCGCGGGGTAGCGGCTCGGGTGCGGCCCCGCTGGTCAACAACCACTACAAGCTGCTGCAGGTTGTGCTCTTCTGGGCCGGCGCCGTGCTGCTGCCGCTGGGGCTCGTGGTGATCGTGCTGGGGTGGTACGGCGCGGCCAACACGCCGTACGAGTACGACCAGATCTCCTACCTGGTCTCCGGCGGCCTGCTCGGCCTGGGCCTGACCTTCACCGGTGGGTTCCTCTACTTCGGGGCCTGGCTGGCCCGCATCGCCGACGACGGCCGCGAGTCCTCCAAGCGCCTGGCCGACACCCTGCTGGTGCTCGCCGACGTCACCTCGCGTGCCGCCGCGGTCTCCGCGCCGGCCACCGACGCCGCCGCGCTGCCGGTCGTCGCCGGTGACGGCACCACCCTGCACCGCCGCGACTGCTCGCTGATCGCCCACCGCGACGACCTGCGCCCCGCCGGGCCCGACGCGGCCCATCTCACCCCCTGCCGGGTCTGCAAGCCCTGATCGCTCCGTCGGTCGAGGTGCGAGGAGCGCCAGCGACGAGCCTCGAGACCTCGTGAGCCTTGCTGGGGTCTCGAGGCTCGCTGCGCTCGCTGGCCGACCAGCGAGGGTCACTCCGCGGCGAGCGCCTCGTCGGGCTTGGAGCCCAGCACGGTGTCGATGTAGTCCTGCGCGGTCTCGAAGATGTCGACCTCGTGGCCTGCGCGCTCGGAGAGGTACCACCGGTGCTCGAGCACCTCGTGGAAGAACTCCGCGGCCTCCAGCCGCCCCCGCAGGTGCGCGGGCACCATCGAGGTGACCGGCTCGTAGATCTCGGTCAGCCAGCGTGAGGCGACGATGCCGCGGTCCTCGCGACCCAGGTCGTGGTGGGCGGTGTAGGACGCCAGGTCGTTGAGCAGGCGTCTGGCCTGTGCGTCCTCCACGTCGAGCCCGGTCAGGCCCTGCAGCTCGCGCCGGTGGTGGCCGAGCTCCACGACCCGGGGCTGGATGCGCACCCGGTCGCCGTCGAGGTCGGTGACGATGTCGAGCTCCTCCACGTCGAAGCCGAGCTCGTTGAGCCGCTCGATGCGCTGGCCGATGCGCCACATCTCCTCGGTGGAGAACTCCTCCTGGCCGGTCAGCTCGCCCCACAGCTCGTCGTACCTGCGCTGCAGCAGCTCCACGACGTCGTGCGCCTCGACCTCGCCGGCGACGGCGTTGCTGGCCTGCAGGTCCAGCAGCTCGGCGAAGACGTTCTCGGTGCCGACGGTGACGTCGTGCTCGCGCAGCCGGTCGGAGAGCTGGTCCTTCAGCTCACCGGTCTCGGCGTCGACGAGGTACGCCGCGAATCCGCCGGCGCTGCGCCGGAACAGCACGTTCGACAGCGACACGTCGCCCCAGTAGAAGTCGGCCAGGTGCAGCCGCACGAGCAGCACGACGAGCGCGTCGACGAGCGAGGGAAGGTTCTGCGCGGTGGCGCCGTGGCTGAACAGGCTGCGGTAGGGCAGTGAGAAGCGCAGGTGCTCGGTGAGCAGGCAGGCGGGCAGCGGCTCGCCGTCGGGATCGGTGCGCTCGGTGACGACGCCGAGGGGCACCACGGCGGGCAGGCCCATGCGGTGCAGGTCGCGCAGGGTGCGGTACTCCCGGAACGCGATGTCCTCGACGGTCTCCTTGACGGCGTACACGCGCCCGCCCTGGCGCACGATCCGCACCACGTGCCGTGAGAGCCCGCGGGGGAGCGGCACCACGACGTCGTCGCCCCACTCCTCGAGCGGGGTCGACCAGGGCAGGCGCACCAGGTCGGGGTCCGGGCGCGCGGCGACGATCCGCATGGGCGGCAGCGTACGCCCCGTCGGGCCACGACGAGCACGTCGCCGTCGGGGTGCTCGCGCAGGAACGCCAGGCAGTCCTCGTCGACGTGCGCCCAGCGCAGGCCGCCGTGCACGAGAGCGGGGTGCGCGGCGCGGGCCGAGGCGAGGGCGGCGTACGTCGCCAGGGTCTGCTCGTCCCACTGCTCGCGGCGGTGCCACGGCATCGGGCGGCGCGAGTCCTCGCCGACGACGCCCTCGAGGCCGATCTCGTCGCCTGCGAACAGCATCGGCACACCGGGCAGCGTGAACTGCAGGCCGGCGGCGACCCGGTGCAGCACCGCCGAGCCGGTGACGGTGCGGATGCGGGCGGAGTCGAGGGAGCCGAGGATGTTCCACGACTGGCAGGTGGCGCGCCAGCCGTAGCGGGCCAGCCACTCGCGCAGGGTGCGCTGCACCAGCGGGCCGCCGCGACGGGCCACCGGGACCGGTCGGCCGAACGCCCGGGCGGGGGAGTCGGGGTCGCGCAGCCACGACCACACCGGCCAGGAGAAGCCGGAGTAGTTCATCGTGCCGTGCCAGCCGTCGCCGTCTAGGTCGGTCGAGGCGTCGTGGTTGTGCTCGCCGATGACCCAGGCGTCCGCACGCTCGGCCTCGGCGGTACGCCGCACGGCGCGTGCCACGTCGTGGTTGACGTCGACCGCGCCGAGCCGGCCGGTCATGTTGGCGACGTCGATGCGCCAGCCGTCCAGGCCGATGGGCGGGCGCATCCACCGGGCCACGACCGAGTCGGGGCCCTCCACCATCGCGGCGCGCATGTCGGCGCTGGTGTGGTCGAGCTTGGGCAGCGTGTGGTGGCCCATCCAGGTCTCGTAGTGGCCGTCGGGGCGGAAGCAGTACCAGCTGCGGGTGGGCGCCTCGGGGTCGGCGACCGCCTGCTGGAACCACTCGTGGGTGTCGCCGGTGTGGTTGGAGGTCAGGTCGCCGAGCAGCCGCATCCCGCGGTCGTGGAGGGCGTCGGAGAGGCGGGCGTAGGCGCCGTCGCCGCCGAGCAGGTCGTCGACCCGGTCGAAGGTGGAGGCGTTGTAGCGGTGGTTGCTCTCGCCGGGGAAGACCGGCGTCGTGTAGAGCACCGTCGCCCCGGTGGCCTGCACGTGGTCGAGGTGCTCGGTCACCCCGTCGAGGTCGCCCCCGAAGAGCTGGAGCGGGGTCCGCGGGTCGCTGCCCTCGAAGACGACCTCGTCGTCCCAGGCGGCCGGGACCGCCCAGGCGGGCGTGGGGCGGTCGTCGGCCGCGGCGCTGCGGGCGAAGCGGTCGGGGAAGACCTGGTAGACCACGGCCTCCCGGCCCCAGGCGGGAGCCGGCGTGTGCGTGCTGACGCGGTAGTCGAAGGTGTCCGGGCCGTCGTGGTCGACCAGCCCCGCGGCGGTCAGCCACTGCTGGCTGCCGTCGACGAGGACGAGCAGGAAGCGGTAGTGCGTCACCGGGCTGTGCACGAGCAGGTCGGCGTGCCACCACGTCGTGTCCCCGTCGTGGGCCGACCGGGCCTCGTGGAAGACCGGCTCGGCGTCGTACGTCGTGCGCAGCCAGACCTGCGCGACCTCGTCGCCGCGGGTCCGCACCCGGACGCCGACCGTGCTGTCCAGCGCCGGGGTCTCGGTGTCGAGGTAGAGCGGGGAGCCGTCGTGGTGGGGCTCGTGGAGGAGGCTCATGGCGACATGCTCCCCGACCCCGCGCCGCCCGGGACAGGGGGCAGTGGTTGCCGCGAGACTAGAACGTGTTCTAGATTCCGGGCGTGAGTGAGAGAGTCGTCGTCGTCACCGGTGCCGCGTCGGGCATCGGCTTCGCCACCGCCGAGCGCTTCCGCGACCTCGGGGACACCGTGTTCGGGCTCGACATCGCCCCGACCGTGCCCGACGGGGTCACCTACGTGGAGTGCAACGTCGGCTCCAAGGACGCCGTCGACGCCGCCATCGCGACCTGCGCAGCGTCGGGTCGCATCGACGTGCTGGCCAACGTGGCCGGCGTCGTGCAGTTCGGCCGCTTCGAGGGCGTCACCGAGGAGGTCTTCGACCGCACCCTCGACATCGACCTCAAGGGGCCGTTCTTCCTGATGCAGGCGGCGCTGCCACACCTGCGGGCCGCGGGCGGCAACATCGTCAACGTCTCCTCGGTGGCCGGTCGGATCCCGCAGCCGTACTCCGCGGCGTACTCCGCGGCCAAGGGTGGGCTCACCCAGCTGACCAAGGCGCTGGCGCTCGAGCTCTCGCCGGAGGGCATCCGCGTCAACGCGGTCTGCCCCGGCACCGTGGCGACCCCGCTCGTGGACGGCGTCGCGGCGTCGTACCCCGTCGACCTCGACGCCCGCGTCCAGGACCGGCTGCTGATGATGCTCCCCGGCGCCGCCATCACTCCCGACGAGATCGCCTCCTCGATCGTCTACCTCGCCTCGGCCGAGGCGCGGATGATCACCGGCTCGGTCGTCGCCTTCGACGGGGGCATGGGCTGAGGTCCTGCTCGCGCGACTAGGATCGCCGCGCCCGGCTGTGCTGGGCATCGCCGGTGTAGCTCAGTTGGTAGAGCGCCTCTCTTGTAAAGAGGATGTCGCGGGTTCGACTCCTGTCACCGGCTCCACCCCTCCGCCGGTCGAGGTGCGAAGCGCGCCAGCGCTGAGCCACGAGACCTCCAGGCGACTGGCGAGGGTGGCGTGAGAGGGGTTCACGGCAGGCCCTCCGGTCCGCTCCCGGCGCTGTCTCCGCCGTGCGTGAGCGACGTCTCGGGCGTGCGTGAGTGACGGTTCGGGCGTGCGTGAGTGACGGTTCGGGCGTGCGTGAGTGACGGTTCGGCGGTCAGCGCAGGCGGCGGGGCGTGAAGGTCGTGGGGGGAGTGGCGATGTGCTCCTGGGCGTCGACGAGGCGGATCTCGCGGTGGCCGGAGGCCAGGGTCGCCTCGAGGACGGCGAAGACGGTGCCGGTGGTGCGGGAGAGCGCCTCGGCGGGCGAGCCCGTCTCGTGCAGGTGCGCGAGGTAGAGCGCGGCGGTGACGTCCCCGCAGCCGTTGGGCGTGATCGGGAGCAGCGGCGTGGTGACCGCCCAGGCGCCCTCGTCGGAGACCGCGACGACCTCGAGGTGCCCGTCGGGGACCTCGTCGTGCAGCACCGAGGTCACCAGCACGTGCCGGGGACCCTGTGCGCGCACGACGTCGACGGCGTCGAGGACCTCGTCGAGGGTGCGGGTGGTGGTGCCGGCCAGGAAGTCGAGCTCGAAGTGGTTGGGGGTCACCACGTCCGCAGCGGGTACGACGGTGTCGCGCATGAACTCCGGGATGCCCGGCCGCACGAACATGCCCCGCCCCACGTCGCCCATCACCGGGTCGCAGCAGTAGAGCGCCTCGGGGTTGGCCTCCTTGACCTTCGCCACCGCGTCCAGCACGACCCCGCCCACGGCCGGGTCGCCCTGGTAGCCCGACAGCACCGCGTCGGCCGTGCCGAGCACCCCGCGGTCCTCGATGCCGGCGATCACCTCGGCCACGTCGGCCGGGTCCAGGAGCGGCCCGCGCCAGGCGCCGTACCCGGTGTGGTTGGAGAAGTGCACGGTCAGCACCGGCCAGACCTCGTGGCCCAGACGCTGGAGCGGGAAGACGGCTGCGGAGTTGCCGACGTGGCCGTAGGCCACCGAGGACTGGATGGAGAGCACGCGCATGCGGCCAGTATCGGTGGTCTCGACGCCCGCCTCGTCGCCGGCGCTCCTCGGCTGCTCGACCACCGGAGGCGAAGGTCTCGGGCGACCGAGTGGATCAGACGGACTAGAACAGGTTCCAGTTCTGGCGTAGGGTGAGCGCCGACACATTCCGTCGGTATGTCGGTCCCAGCAAGCGCGAGGTGCACCCCATGGCCAAGAAGGCTCCCTACTCCAACGAGGCCGACTACGTCGTCGTCGGCTCCGGCTCCTCCGGCGCGACCATCGCCGGTCGCCTCGCCCAGTCCGGCGCGAAGGTCATCGTGCTCGAGGCGGGCAAGTCCGACGAGAAGTTCCTGACCAAGAAGCCGGGCATGATCGGCCCGATGCACGCGGTCCCCGAGATCAAGAAGCTCAACGACTGGGGCTACTACTCGGTGCCGCAGAAGCACATCCTCGACCGCAAGATGCCGGTCCCGCGCGGCAAGGTGCTCGGCGGCTCGAGCTCGGTCAACGGCATGGTCTACGTGCGCGGCAACCGCGCGAACTACGACTCCTGGGCCGCCGAGGGCTGCACCGGCTGGGACGCCGACACCGTCAACGCGGCGTACAAGCGCATGGAGGACTACGAGGGCGGCGCCGACCAGTTCCGCGGCGAGGGCGGCCCGATCCGGGTCACGGTCAACAAGACCCCGCAGGAGGGATCGCTGCAGTTCCTGCAGGCGACCGCGGACGCCACCGGCTGCGAGATCCTCGACGACTACAACGGTGCCTCCCAGGAGGGCGTCGGGCGGATGCAGCAGAACGCCGCCGACGGCCTGCGCTACTCCTCGGCCCGCGGCTACATCCACCACCTCGCCCCGCCGACCCTCGAGGTCCAGACCCAGGTGCTCGTCACCAAGGTCGTCATCGAGAACGGTCGCGCCACGGGTGTCCGGGTCCGCGACAAGGACGGCTCCGAGCGCACCATCCGCGCGGGCAAGGAGGTCATCCTGGCCGCCGGCTTCGTCGGCTCCGCCCAGATCCTGATGCTCTCGGGCGTGGGTCACGCCCAGCACCTGAAGGACCACGGCATCGAGGTCGTCTCCGACCTCCCGGTCGGCGACAACCTGCACGACCACATGTTCCACGCGATGACCTTCCACGCGACCACCTCGAAGATGCGCGGCAACGCGTGGTTCTTCGCCAAGGGCGTGGCCAAGGAGGTCGCCCGCCCGGGCTCGACGTTCCTGGCCAACTCGGTCTTCGAGGTCCTGGCCTTCCTCAAGACCAGCCAGGCGACGAACAACGTGCCCGACCTGCAGCTGCACCTGCTGCCGTGGTCCTACGTCTCGCCCAACCAGGACGAGCCGATCCGCCACGACGTCGACCCGCGCCCGGCGCTGACCGTGCTCACCACGCTGATCTACCCCAAGTCGCGCGGCACCCTGCGGCTGGCCTCGGCCGACCCGACCGCCACCCCGCTCATCGACCCGGCCTACCTCGCCGAGTCCGCCGACCTCGACCTGCTCACCGAGGGCTCGGAGCTGGTGCGCGAGATCTTCAACGGCGCGGCCTTCAAGGGCGCGATCAAGGACGAGATCCACCCCGGCCGCTCGCTGCAGGGCTCCGACCTGCGCCAGGCGATCCTCAACCGGGCGACCTCGGTCTACCACGGCGTCGGCACCTGCAAGATGGGCGTCGACGAGACCGCCGTGGTCACCCCGGACCTCAAGGTCAGGGGCGTGGAGGGGCTGCGCGTGTGCGACGCCTCGATCATGCCGAGCATCACCGGCGGCAACACCAACGCCCCGGCCATCATGATCGGCGAGCGCGGGGCCGACCTGGTCCTCGGTCGCGGCTGAGCACGCAGCGGAGGACGACGTACCCATGACGACCATGCCCGCACCCACCCGCCTGGACCGCCCGGCCTCGGTGACCGACGAGCTGCTGGCCCGCCTGGCCGGCCGCGTCTCCTCCGACGGCTCGATGGCGCCGTGGCAGCTTACCGAGGTCTACACCGGTGAGAAGCTCGTCGAGCTGCCGCAGTCCAGCCCGGCCGACATCGAGCGCGCCTTCGCCGCCGCCCGGGTCGCCCAGGCCGAGTGGGCGCGGCGCAGCGTCGAGGACCGCCTGGCGGTCTTCAAGCGGGCGCACTCGCTCTTCCTCGACAACGCGCAGCGGACCGCCGACCTGATCCAGGTCGAGTCCGGCAAGAACCGCCGGATGGCCATCGAGGAGACCTGCGACCCGCCGATGGTCATGGGCCACTACCTCAAGCGCGCGAAGAAGCTGCTCGCGCCGACCACCCGCGGCGGCCCGGTGCCGTTCCTGACGACCTCCACCGAGGTGCGCGTCCCCAAGGGCGTCGTCGGCATCATCGGCCCCTGGAACTTCCCCTTCGCCACCGGCATCTCCGACGCCATCTCGGCGCTGATGGCCGGCAACGGCATCGTGCTCAAGCCCGACAACAAGACGGCGCTCTCGCCGCTGTGGGGCATCGAGATGCTCGAGCAGGCCGGCCTGCCCACGGGGCTCTTCCAGGTCGTGTGCGGCGAGGGCGGCGACGTCGGTCCGACGTTCATCGACAACGCCAACTACGTGATGTTCACCGGCTCCACCGCGACCGGCCGCGTCATCGGTGAGCGCTGCGGGCGCAACCTGATCGGCTGCTGCCTCGAGCTCGGCGGCAAGAACCCGATGATCGTGCTGGAGGACGCCGACCTCGACGAGGTCGTGCAGGGCGCGATCTTCGGCGCGTTCGGCAACACCGGCCAGATCTGCATGCACATCGAGCGGATGTACCTCCCGCGCTCGCGCTACGAGGAGTTCAAGGCCAAGTTCGTCCGCGCCACCGAGGCCCTCGACGTCCGCGCGGCCTACGACTTCGGCCCCGACCTCGGCTCGCTGGTCTCGGTCGACCACATGGAGCGGGTGAAGTCGCACGTCGACGACGCCGTCGCCAAGGGAGCCACGGTGCTCACCGGCGGCCGGCCGCGCCCCGACCTCGGCCCGGCGTTCTTCGAGCCGACCATCCTCGAGAACACCCCGCCCGATGCGATCCACGCGACCATCGAGACCTTCGGCCCGGTCGTGAGCCTGTACGCCTACGACACCGTCGACGAGGCCGTGGCCCTGGCCAACGACACCGACTACGGCCTCAACGCGTCGGTCTGGGGCACCGACCTCGACGCGGCCACCGCGGTCGCCCGGCGCATCGAGTCCGGCAACGTCAACATCAACGACATCCTCGCCACCGCCTTCGCGTCCAAGGGCACCCCGTCCGGCGGCGTGAAGGCCTCCGGTGTCGGTGCCCGGCACGGCGACCAGGGCCTGCTGAAGTACACCGACGTGCAGCAGCTCGCGGTGCTCAAGAAGCAGGTCATGGGTGCCCGTCCGGGCCAGGACTACGACGAGTACGTCAAGGGGATGCTCAGCGGGCTGAGGATGATGCGGAAGCTCCGGGTCAGGTAGTCACGCGACCGCGAAGGACCGCTTCGACAGGCCCATCCAGAACTCGCCGTCGGCGCCGATGACCTGCTCAGGTGCCTGTCCGGGGTCGCTCGCGGCACCGAGGGTGACGAAGAGCGGCGTGTAGTGCTCGACGGTCGGGTGGGCGTACGGCATGCCCGGCGCGCGGGAGGTGTACGCCGCCAGCTCGTCCACGTCGCCGCGGGCCAGCGCCTCGCCGGCCCACGCGTCGAAGTCGCGCGACCAGCCGGGCGCGTCGGCCTCGATGCGGAACTCGCGGAGGAACGGCAGCCCATGGGTCAGGAAGCCCGACCCGACGACCAGCACGCCCTCGTCGCGCAGACCGCGCAGGCGCTCGCCGAGCGCGAGGAGGCGGGTCGGGTCCTGGGTGGGCAGCGACATCTGCAGCACGGGGATGTCGGCCTCGGGGTACATGATCTTCAGCGGCACCCAGGCGCCGTGGTCGAGGCCGCGCGAGGCGTGCTGGTGCACCGGCTCGGTGCTCGGCATCATCGCGGCCACGCGGGCGGCCAGCGCCGAGGCGTCGGGCGTCGCGTAGGTCATCCGGTAGTACTTCGGGTCGAAGCCGCCGAAGTCGTAGACCAGGGGAGCGCCGCTCGCGGTCAGCGACACCGGCGCCGACTCCCAGTGGGCGCTGACGATGAGGATCGCGGTGGGGCGCGGCAGGTCGGCGGCCAGGGAGCGCAGCTGTCCCGACCACACGGGGTCGTCGAGGAGCGGCGGAGCGCCGTGGCCGATGTAGAGCGCGGGCATGCGGGTCATGGTCACCTCAAGTAGTTGAGGCTTCAATCTATTCCGGTGAGACCCCCAGCGTCCAGTCCACCGGTTCGCCGCCCTGCTCGCGCAGCAGCGCATCGGCCCGGGAGAACGGGCGCGACCCGAAGAAGCCGCGCCGCGCCGAGAGCGGGGAGGGATGCGCCGACTCGAGGCACGGGACGTCGCCGAGCGCCGGCCGCAACGACTGTGCGTCGCGCCCCCAGAGCACGGCCACGAGCGGGTGGCCCGCGGCGTGGCGGCGTACGACCGCGTCGATGGCGGCCGAGGTGATCGGCTCCCAGCCCTTGCCGCGGTGCGAGGCGGGTGAGCCCGGCGCGACCGTCAGGGCGCGGTTGAGCAGCATGACGCCGCTGTCGGCCCAGCCGGAGAGGTCGCCGTGCCGCGGCGGGACGATGCCGAGGTCGTCGCGCAGCTCGACGTAGATGTTGACCAGGCTGCGCGGCAGCGGCCACACGTCGCGCTCCACCGCGAAGGACAGGCCGATCGGGTGGCCGGGCGTGGGGTAGGGGTCCTGCCCGACGACGAGCACCTTGACGTCGGCCAGCGGGCGCCGGAAGGCGCGGAAGACGTTCTCGCCCGCCGGGCAGGGCCTCGGCCCAGTCCGGCGCCATCAGGCCCTTGTCCACGAGTCCGGCCAGCGCGCTCATGGCCGGGAGGCTAGCCAGTCCGCTGGTCGAGGTGCGAGCGGAGCGAGCGTCGAGACCGGCCTCGAGACCGGCGTCGAGACCGGCGTCGAGACCGGCGAGGGCCGGGTCAGCGGAAGCGGGCCTTCTTCGGCAGGTACGGCGCGACACCGCGCTCGCCCACGTGGACCCGCAGCACGGCGTGGTGCGAGGCGTCGCCCTGGATCGCGGACTGGTTGGCGACCAGCACCGTCTTGCCGAGGAACGTCGCGTTGCACGGGGAGTCGAAGGGGATCTCCGAGCCGTTCTCGCCCACGAGCGGGACGGCGGGGAAGGAGTCGACCTCCTCGCCGGTGGCCGGGTCGATCTCGGCGATCCGGTTGGTGAGGCCGACCATCGCGACGTACACGTGCCCGGTGCGCCGGCCGATGCCGAAGCCGTCGGGGAGGTCGGTGGGCTGGCTGGTCCACACGACCTCGACGTCGCCGGGGGCGCGGCCCTCGAGGGGGACCCGCAGCAGCGCGCCGTTGGTGGGCAGCGCGTCGCCGGTCGACAGGGTCTGCTGGGTCAGCAGGAAGCTGCGCTCCTCGGGCAGGTAGCGGATGCCGGTCGTGCCGAAGCCGAGCAGGCCGTCCAGCGCCGGGTCGCGCAGCCACTCGGTGACCTTGCCTCGCCGGGTCACGCGGTGGACGACCCCGTCGCCGTAGTCGGTGACGTAGAGCCCGCCGGGGGCCCACGTCGCGTAGTTGGGCACCGAGCCCTCGGGCAGCGTGGCGATCGTGCGCCAGCGGCCCCTGGTCACGTCCAGCGTCAGGATCCGCGACGTGGTGGTGTCCAGCACGACCAGGCGACCCGACCGGGTCTGCGCGGCCACCTGCACGCCGTGCTCGCCGCCCTCGAGGTCCTGACCGGGCACCGCCCAGGAGCGCAGCAGGGTGCCGGACCGGGTCCACTCGAAGACCTTGGACGGCTGGCCGTCGGGGGCTGCGTAGGTGCCGGCGTACACCCGCTTGTTGGTGTGGACGTGGACGTACGCCGGAGCGCCGGGCGAGGGGACCCGGGCGAAGACGGTGGTGGTCCACTTCTCTGGGACCTCCCCGTCCCTCGCGGCAGCCGAGGTCGCGACCGGCGGGAGCAGCAGCGCCAGCGACCCGGCCAGCAGGCCGGCCACGCTCCGCAGGACCAGCCGCCTCACAGCCGCTCCCCGACCTCGATCGCGGCGCGCTGGCCGGCGCGGACGGCGCCGTCCATGTAGCCCGACCAGTACGTCGAGGTCTCCGTGCCCGCCCAGTGCACGCGACCGAACACCTGGCGGATCGCCGGGCCGAAGTCGGTCAGGGTGCCGGGTGCGTGGAAGGCGGTGGGGCCGCCCTCGGTCCACCGCTCCTTGGTCCAGTCCTGCTCGGTGTACTCGATCGGCTTGAGCGCCTTCTCGCCGAACATCGCCGCGAAGCCCTCGAGGACGGCCTTGCGCCGTTCCTTGCGGGAGAGCGGGCCGTACCTGCGCCAGGTCGAGCCGCCGACGAAGGCCAGCAGCACGCCCGGGTCGCCGGAGGCGGGGGAGTTGTCGAAGACCGCGCGGGCGGCGCCGGCGTCGTTGATGCCGAACCCGTTGAGCCCGTCCTCGCGCCAGAACGGCGTCTCGTAGACGGCGTCGCACTTCATCAGCTGACCCATGTCCATGTGGCGCAGCAGCTGGGTGCGGCGCATGGGCAGGCGGGGGAACCAGTCGATGTCGAGGACCATCGGCGGCGGGCAGGCGACGACGACGCGCTGGGCGCGCACCGTGCCGCGCCTGGTGTGCGCGAGGACGCGGCCCTCCTTCTGCTCGATCCTCTTCACCGCCGCGTCGAGCGCCACCGCGTCGCCGAGCTTGCGGGCCAGGCGCAGCGGGATGAGCTGGGAGCCCCCGATGAGCCGGCTCTCCTGGGCGCCGCCGGCGGTGTCGGAGTTGCGGGAGAAGGTGCCGACGTTGGTCTCGTTGCCCGAGCAGGCGATGTACCACAGCACGAACAGCAGCGAGAGCTCGTCGGGGTCGGCGCCGAAGCCGGGCTGGGTCCAGGACTTGATGAGGTTGCCGACGCCGCTGGAGTTCAGCGCGTTGCGCCGGATGAACTCACCCAGGCTCATCGCGTCCCACTCCAGGGCGCTGGGGTGCGACCACGGGGCGCTGACGTCGATCTCGGCGGCCATCGAGTCCAGCCGGGTCAGCAGGATCGCGGCGTCGGGGAGGATGGTGGGGTCCGGCGGGACGGTGCCGGAGTACTCCTGACGGCCGGTCAGCGAGGAGATGTAGACGCTGTTGCCCTCGTTGTACTCCAGGAACGTGCGGACCTTCAGCTCCTTCGCGAGCGCGAGGATGTGGTCCTGGGTGGGGCCGACGAACGCGCCGCCGGCCTCGATCACCCCGCCGGAGCGCAGCCTGTGGTTGAGCCCCCGCCCGCCGACCCGGTCGCGAGCCTCGACGCACAGGACGTCCAGGCCCTGCTCGAGCAGCTCCCGGGTGGCGACGAGGCCGGAGATGCCGGCGCCGACGACCACGACGTCGACCTTCCGCGGCAGGC
>LUMU01000168.1_pt1 | contig 17298 bp, 6 predicted proteins | sample 729751 | NCBI WGS metagenome assembly LUMU01 (sample SAMN03860300, study PRJNA289734) | marine metagenome | biome: seawater column; feature: ocean; material: water; isolation source: Red Sea water column Station 192 - depth 100m | place: Saudi Arabia: Red Sea | collected 2011-10-15 | depth 100 m
GCAATATATCCAACAGATACCTTCTTGATAAGATCCTTGTCTCCATCTGCTTTGGATCCAACAGGGCCAAATAGGTATGTTTTTGCTGTAAATCTAAATGTGTAAATCAATGATCTACGAGTTGTAAAATCTCCTTCATAATCATCTTCCATTGTAATATTTTCAATAATAACTGGTATGTCTCGTTTCTCTCCGATGGTGCTTACAAGGTCAACACTTAAATTATATGCAGGTTGGAAATAAGGTAGTATCTGTTCAACAATCTGAAGCATATCATCATTCAACTTCGTAAATACTGAGAGTTCAAAAGACATATTATAAGGAACAGGCATATATGTTTTTCTAATAGCCGTTGCCACTCCTACAGTTTCTGATTTAAATGTCTGGGTTGTTGTTACCTTCCTTGATCCATCATACTGCAACCCCACAAACTCAAATGACATTCTTGGTAATGATACTTGAGTTGCTTTATTAAGATCAGGAGATTGCTGTAATCTTGCTAAAAACTTCTGAGTAGGCCCATATGCAAGAGGAACTTTAATAACACTTGATACATCACCATCAGAATCATCATGTTTGATTTCTATTCCATTAAAAAGAGTTCCGAAAGAAATAATCGTGCGTCTTAATATTTCGTGATAATAATACTCAAACATCTTTTTAGACCTGTTATATTATATTTAGGGTGTTCCGAATGGATTAGACTCACTAAAGTCTAAAATATCATCTGCTGCATTTTCAATCTCTAGGTTAGAAGGATATTCATCAACAATATTATCAGTTTGTTCAACCTTTAATTGATAAACTGCACCACTTTCCTGACCTGTAATATTTTCACCCATTACAAATTCTCCTGTTGAATTAGAGATGACTAATTCACCACTCACAGCATTCCATGTCTTAACAAGAGCAGTTATACTACTTGAAGATCCGATAACGGTTTCATTGTCAATATATGTTCCTGTTCCAGCCATGTAAGGATCACCGATAGTGATTGTTGGATTAGATACATATCCAGAACCAGCATGAGTTACATAAACATGGGATATGGTTCCACCAGAACTTACAACCGCAATAGCAGTAGCAGTCGTATTACCGACCCCTGCAGGATCACTGAAGGTAACAGAAGGTGCAGTAGTGTATCCAGAACCACCACTTGATATAGTTACGACACCAACTACATTATCAGATATTCTCGTCGATGCAGCGGCTCCAACACCACCATCATCACCTGTTGGTAAGATAACAATACCAGGATTATCCGTGTAATTTCTACCTGGATTCGTAACATAGATTCCTTGAACTTTCTCTCCTATATCCGTACCATCACAATTAGTCAAACCAGACATAAGTGTTGCGATACCAACAGCAGTTCCTCCAGCAGTTGGAGAAGAAGAAATCGCTACAGTAGGTGCAGTAAGATACCTTTCGCCTCTATTAGTTACAATAATTTGATTAACACCACCACTGGTTATAATACCAGCATATGCCGTTGCAGTGGTTCCTGCAGCCACCAATGTAAGAGTTCTGAGGTTAAAGTCAGTATCAAATGTATCATCAATCTCTTCAATACCAGTATCGAGTATTTCGTCTTCTGCTCTGAAGAGTTGACAGGTTAATGTATAAACGTAATTTTTCTTTAACTGGTAGAATGGTTTCTCATGTTCTACAAACTTAATCTCAAATAACCTATCACCTAATGGAAAATAAATTAGATCTCCTTCCTTAGGTCTTGTCGATAACTCAACATTTGGTAAATTTTTAATTAATGGACTTATATAATTTTCAAATCTTTCTTTTGATATAGTTACTGTTAATTCATTTTCTGCTTGGATTCCAAACTTAGAAAGCATTACAGTATTATCCCCATATCCATCAAAATTATCTACATATGCCTCAATAGGATATGAATAATTAAACTCCGATTGGATTACTTCTTTTATAACATTATCAGTCGTTGCATATTGGCGAGGAAGATAATACACCTCCACACCATACATTCTCAACTGTTCATTAATGAGATCCTGAACCAGACTCTGTTCACCAGAAGTTCCTTGGATAAAATAGGGATTTAATGCCATTAGCCTATCATATCAAGAGGTGGTAATTCATAAGTATTGGACATCATTTCTCTGATAATTTCAAGTTCTTTTACACCGTCCTCATAAATTTCACGACCATTTAATTCAACACCACCAGGAAGTTTTACTCCTTGGAATTTGATTAGATTTTGCCCCCATTGTTTCTTAAGAAGAGCAGTTGTATATTTCTTTAAAAATGAATCATTCCATACTCTTGCATAGTCATTTGGATCAAGAGTTCTAAAACAATCCATAACCAACCAATCACCTGGAGTAAGAGTTGACCAATCAATATCTAAATATAATCTATCCATTCTTTGATTAAATCTTATCTGCTTTTGCGTAGTTAATGCAAAATCCATATCAGCCAAATAAGTCCGTGTCATAGTATAAGTGAGCATTTCCATTGCTCCCCAGAAGTAAATATCATTTAAGAATAACTGATATTTAACACTAAACATATTATTAGTAATCGTTGCACTTCCATCAAAGTGAAATATTTTAGTAACTCCAATAACGGCAGGAGGTACTTGTAAATAATTACTATTCTCTTTCCAATCAAATTGCATTTCACTACCATCAATTGTTGAAGTGGCAGTGGTAGTGACTATTCCTAATACTCCGTCTTGACTAGGCCCTTTTCCTCTATCAATATCCTCCTGTGTTACTTGATATTTTAAATATGTTTGCAATACTCCATCAAAATGTCGCTCATGAAAATACTGAATAGCATCATCAATTATATCATCTACTTGTTCATCGGCAACATTAATTTCCAGCACAGGTGCTCCTAGTTGCCTTAAACAATAATCCTTTAATTGAGATCTACTTGCTGGTTGTGCCATCTATTTACTATTCCTGTGGAATTATTTAGGAAGGTGCAGAAGAGATACCTGCCTTGACTATTATAGAACCCTGAACAATCCTATAAATGGTAGATGCGGTTGATACCCTACTAAAGGTCACAGCAGTACCTGGAAGGATCTGTGAGGACGATGTAAATGCTGTTCCGACTGTAATCCTATTATTAGTAGTTGCTACACTTACAACAGGAACTTCGGATAGTTTATCACCTATGGTAACAGAATCACCAACAGCAACATTGGTAACTTTGATAAACGTAAATGCAGTAGTACCGATACCCGCAGTATTTCCTACAGAGATAGCAGTATCTAAAACATTTGTTGTATTAGTAGAAGATGCTGAATTAACTAAAACATCATAAACATATCTTCCTGCTTCTAAATTTCTAGTAGCAGTGGATCCTAATGAAATTTCTAATTTTCCACCAACAGCACTTGTAAATCCAACAACAAAAGTAGCATCAGGAGAGTCCGTAGCTCCTATCGCTACACTCTTCGTCATTTGGGAAGATCCACTATAATCGGTAAAATCAAAGGCTTGTGAATTTGGTTTCTTTACCGTAAAAATATTACTAAAATTAGCACCCCCATTAATAGTCAAATTTGACTCATAGGGAGTTCCTGACTCGATATCAAATGTTATATTTTGATTAGCCATTTACTAAGTCCTTAAGTAAAGATTTGATTTCATTAATTTCATTTTTTAAATGTGTGAGATCTTGCTCCATTGTATCCACTTTTTCTGCCTCTTTATTTTTAGTTTTTTTCTGAGACATATAACGATTATAATCAGATGTATTTCGATTCACAATAGAATTAGTTGTAGAATCTCTATACAATTCACCATGTCCTTCCACTTTCAAATAAGACATATTATGCTAGTGCAAGGACTCTGAGGTTCCTCATACGAGGAGGATAACTCTGACTTGTTGAAGTCATCACTATCTTAATTCTATAGAACTTAAATGAAGGAAGATCATTTATACTAAATGCATACTCCTTGAATTCATTATTTGGTGTCAAAATTTCCTCATTGGTAGATGGGAATATAAATGTATCTGATCTTCCATCATTATCAGCCACATCAATTATCTGACCTTTATCATCAATATTATTATAACCAGGGAAAGGCATGTAAACTGGATCAGTTCCAGCAGAATTGCTGATTGCATAGAATGCTCTGATATCAGCATCAGTGTTTATATATGCATCAGAAATAATTTTCAAAGTAGTAGCAGAATTTTCCAACTGGAATTCTTTAGAAAGATATTGGAAAGCATTTGGATCATCAAATGCACTGTTCACTCTATTGTCAGTCACATAATTGGAGATTGGTGCATTAACTCTATTAGAAGAGAAAATAACACTCATTCTTTGCGTATCAATTATTGGAGATAATTTAGAATCCGTACTGGATAAATTAACTCTCATATTCAAAGATTTATTTCCTGGTAAAGTAGGTAAATTATTAGTTTGGTTAATATTGGAAGCCACAATACGAGGAGTGCTCATATAGTTATTCTGTCCAATACTAATTCCTTCAAATCCTTTATCTACATAAGGAATTTCATTTCCATCTAGACTTGCACCAGTTACAGTTCTTACTTCAGAAGTGAGATCAGTGCCTGGTAAAGTAAGATTTTGTATTTGTGGATTAATAATTTCAAAAGGAATATTCTGAGTAGCAGTTACATTGTCTCCACCAGCTGATTTAGTTTGACCCATATAAAGAATAGGGAAACTTTCACCAGTTGATCTTCCAAGACCACTTGATCCCATATCAAGTTTAATATTGTAAGAATCAAAGGTAATAGAATTAGCAATTGACACGTTTCCTAAGTAATGAGTTTTATTAATTCTTCTTAAGGAAACACCACCCAGTTCATATTTGTAAACTGGAGTACCTGCGAGATAGTTCTTAGCGGTTGTGTCATCAATAGTTCTTGAGGTAATACCAATAGTAGTTCCATCAGCACTCTCATAAGAAAGAATTTCTTCCCCAATCTTCAAGTAACCGTAGTTTGTAGTTCCTACCCCTACGTTTTCAAACTCATCAAAGTTAGTGGCACTATCAACTGTTATATCGCCTGTAGTAGATGTATCGAGATCATTAACAAGTTTCGTAGGAATGAGATCACTTTGTGCCTTAGAAACAGTCACATAGTTATCAGTGAAGTACATACCATGATTCTTATGATTAACAACAATATTCAATCCAGTGTTAACAGTTTCAATATCAGAGATTGTTACATTTCCACCAACGTTATTTGCACCATTCAGATCAGTTGTAAGACCTGTGTTATTAATATACCTAACGGTATTTCCTGTTCCTGTGATAAAGTCACCTTGGACATTATCAAGAATTAACTGAGAAGTATTTGCAATGGAAACAACAGACAATCGAGCATTTAATCCCAAAGAATTATTACCAATTGTTCCTATACCTAACACATCACCTGGAACATACCCTGTACCACCAGAACCCACAATAAAGGAAGAGATAGTTGCAGCAGCTGCCACACCATTAGTAATAGTAATATCTGCTACCGCATCATTTCCAGCAGCCGTCACATTAGTAAGAGGAACTTGATTAAATTGATAAGTACCTGATATTGGTGTATATCCAATACCTGCATTAATAATATTTAAAGTTCCTGTTGCAATACCTGCATTACCAACATAAGTACCTGTTGCATTACTTCCATGCTGAAGAACAGTATTTCCAACAGTAAGATCGGTATCATTTAAGGTAGATCCAATTCCAACCTTAATCTTTCTTCCTGTTAATTGTAATGGATCTGCTAATAAATTAGCAATTTGCTTATTACCTTCATCCAATTGTGGATTATAAAGTTCTATAGATCCACTAGTTGCGAAATCTGCTCTGTAAAGACTATACTTAAGATCTTCCCACTGACTTGGTTCCCATGTAGAAGCATTCTGTGACTTAAATAAAGATCCTAAAGTTGGTTGTTGAGATACAAATGTTTGTGTTAATAAGTCAACCTCACCCACTCTTGAAATAAAGACAGAGTATTGAGCAGAGTCTGAAAGAAGAACCATGCAATATTCAATACCTCCTTCCAAATAAACAGGAGCCTTAAAGGTAAATGTTGTACCAATAGATCCATCATTGGAAATTGTTATATCAGAGGGAGATATGTCAATTTCAGAGAATGGAATTACCTTTGTAGTAGGTAATCCATTTTGCATTGTTCTTAATTGGAACGTAACAGGCAACTCATTCTCATCTACAGTAGCAAAGAATACTTCACAACTAGTTACGAAAACACCTGTGGATTCCTCAACCAAGAATGATTGAGCCAAAGGATCTCTTCCACCTCTTTGAGCAATGAGTTGTCTATTAGTTTGAACTGTTTGAGTTCTGGTATCAGTAATTTGCTCAACTGAAACATTAGCATTCCTTACAGACACAATATCTTCTTGTACTGTTTCTAAAATACCTGAAGATGTAAAATTTTGATCAGAAATACTTGTTGCATTATTTCTATCATTAGATACATTATTAATTAAAGAGAGTGTTTTATTTCCTGTTTCAAATCGGGGATTATTAGAAATATTTGGATTAGGAATAAAAAGACTTCCGAGTATATTTGATCCAAGATCAGATATTAATCGAACATTAGAAATGGTTGCCAGAGCTCCACTCGTTCCACCAACTAATATCATATCTTGCTCTACCCATCCCCAATATGAACCTTGAGGTTCGTTTGCTAATGAGAAGGTGTCTACATTCACCGTCGTGGAAGTGGTTGAATAACTACTTGGAACTACATTGGATCCATAGGGACTTGTACCATAAGTTTTGGTAGGTGCATTATATGGACCTTCTTTATGATTGGATTGAGCAACTCTAAATCTAATTGAAGGGCGAGCCTCATCATTTGTAATAGGCAATACGCCTGTAGGTCTAGTAGTTCCTGTAACAGTCTCTCCTACTTGAAAGGTTCCAGAAACCATTGCAATTTCTAATAATTTAGGAACACAATATGGAGTTACGTCTCTTCCATCTAAGAATGCATAGTGTCTGGTAGAAGGTTTAGTTCTTGATCCTACAAACTGAATATTCCTTGATCTCATAAAGGAAATCAAATCTCTACTTACAAGTCTGTCTCCCTGTGATTCTTGATCAAATTGTTCGGTAACAATCCTTCTAGTTCCTGTGCGAACTTGCTGAGTATCAGTGAAGGTAGTTCTCCATAAATTATTTCCTGCCCACGCAGTTTGAGTTCGTGTGGTAGTAGCTGGAGCACCACTCACTCCACTCCAAAGTTCTTCCCATGAATTCCATACAACAGAACCAAATCCACTTTGAGGATCTCCCCCAAACATATCTGTTATATCTTGAACTGATTGAGTGAAATTCCCTTCAACATTTATAATATTTGCTTCAAGTCTTTCAGTATCAACCCAATTATCTGATGCAGGAGTAAGATCTATAGTTCCTCCCCAAAAAGATATAATAAAAGGTGTTACACTTTCAGTTCTGGTTGCATTTACTTGTTGTAAATATTCTACTTCATTATAACTTAGACTAACAATATCTCCTGTTTTTTTGATATTTGTTCCTTGAGGAGCAGTAAAAGCTAAATCTGCGTTTGCTTGCACATTCTCAACAGGGCCCATCATTAGGTCTATTGAAGTAGTATAGTGCTTTGGTCTTAACTCATTGAGTTTGATATCAATACTATTCTTATATTCAATAAGATTTGACTGTGCGAGGAAAGAAGTAAAGTTATCAACAAAGAATCCTGACTTAAATCTGTTGATTCCATTTTGGTCAGGAAGGAATAGACTAGCAGTATCTGCTTCTAAGAGGGAAAGAGTGGTATAGTATTCAAGATTTTTAATTCTATTCTCAAGTCGGCCGATATCCGACATTGTATATCTCTTATATTGAAAGAAATTTAATGAAACATCAGCAGTATTGTAAAGATAAGCGGGTAAAGATGCAACTGCAATCTTCAATGCATCATCAACTGTACCAGGTTCTTCTGGTTGCTCTGAAGGAACTCCTGTTTTAACTTGAAATTGACCATCTTTAGTAAGATAGATAGAGTCAACTCTTCCAAGATACCATGAAAAATCAGTTACGATAGTTTCATCCGATGCTAAAATATTAGCTGCCGAATTACCTGCAGCATTAAAGGTTCTTCCATAAAATTCAAGAGGAGATCGAACACTCTCTGCTACCGTGTAATCAGAAACTCTTGGTCTAATATCAATTAAATCGGTATTTCTGATGCCATTTACTGACTGAATTTCAGTTGAGTAGTTAAAAGTAGAATAAGAATCTACTGTTGTAACATCACCATCATCTGTTGACTGATAATAACCATTTGAGAAGTATATTTTTATCTTTTTATTGGGTGCTGTCGCATCAGATTTTCTTCTAATAATAGAATAATTGTAAAAATCTTCTTTTTGACCATTTTCACCGTCAAAACTAGACGTAATATCAAAACTAGACGCATCAACGGTAGTTATTACACCTTCAACTTGAGATTCTTCAAATAAAACTGTTTCTCCTTCCTTAAAATTAATCTCATTTTGAGGAATAAATGTAATTTGAGAATTTGTTACAGATTCTGCTACGTATCCACACGCATTACTGGTTTTTCCTGTAACTTTTTCTCCTATTACAAGGTCAGCAGTCTTGCCTGTAGGCCCTGTAAGAGAATCTAATGTCAAAGTTGGAGCAGATGGATCAGAAGTTGATGGAGATTCATAAACTTTATGTATGGATATGGCATCGGGTACGTTCAATGATATTTCTTCATCTTGAACTCTTGTTCCATAAGGATAATTACCATATGTTAGTCCATCATTAGCAGTTAAAGTAGTGATGCCTGATGCTTCATTGGTAGATTTATCAACCAATAATGTATTAACTCTATTTCTAATTTTTACTTTGGACTTAGGCTTGAGTTTTTTGAGTGTAGTAACAAGAACTGCATCATCATTTCCACCTAAACCATAAATTTGAAGTTGAGTAGATGCTGCATTAATTTGTACTTTATCACTTGTGAGAACTTCCGTCGTTCCATCACTTCTTTGTAAAAAATATCTCTCTACAGTAAATGGTAAAAATGTTTCATTAGTACCTGCATCAACAGCAGTAGCAAGTTGACCACCTGTAATATTTACATTTTGAGTCTTTCTAATGACCAATGATGCATCTGTTAGATCTACATTAGAAATATTATTTTTAGGAAGTTGTGTATAGAAAGAAACATCTCTTGCTTTTTGAAGATCTGCTCCTACAACTGCAAGGTCAGAAACTTGAAGTAATGAAGAAGGTAATTGTCCTGCTGCTACTCCAGTCACGGTAGTAACACCACTGATGTTTATATGACTTGCTCCCACACTTACAACAGAACCAAGAACTGGATCAACACTATTGTTGCCACTATATCTAACTAAATTTCCTGTCTTTATTTGGCCTGGGAAATTAGGACTTGTGCTTCTTATGGTACTAATACTTACAGAAGCAGTTGTATTGAAAGCAGTGATGGTAGCAACACCCACATTAATAATCGGTGTCTGAATAGTATCTGCAGAGAAGGTCTGTGCAGCACCCACTGTATTCATGTCTGGCCCGTTTGTATTACCAAAAACGGATCTTATATCGGAAATACCGTAATTAGTCACTGCAACAGCAACTCTGGTATTTTCTACACCATCTATAATAAAGTTTTCATTCTTAATAAAGTCTCCTTTTACATCATATACTGTAACAGCAACACCAGCTGCAACAGGAGATTTTATGAATGCACTTGCTCCACTATACTTTCCTTTAATATGACTTGGGACAGTTAACGTAATAGACTCATTTAAAGTAATCTCTGTTACTGTTTGAATATCATAAAGAGTAAGATCCCATTCATTAACATTCTGATTACTCCTATCATAAGATCCAGACTCCAAATCAAAATCATATACTCTTGCTAATCCAATTTCTTTACCAGCAGGAAGAGTAGCAGCAGTTCCTACTCGTTCATCTCTAAGACTTAAGACGTAAGTATTACCAATACCTATCTGAGGACTTCCATAAGCATTATTTAATTTTAAAGTCGCACCAGTATTATAGTTAATTCCCTGATCGTCTAAACTTGCCGTTGTTCTTGGTTTATCAAAATCCAGATATGTTGAACTAATAGTCTCTACATCATATCCCTTTACAAAAGCTCTACCTGGAGAAATCTGATAAAGTCCTAAATTATCAGAAGGAATCAATCCCTCATAGGTTAATTGATCAGAATTAAATACTCCATTATTTCCTTGATAATTATTTAAAGATTCTTTTACCCCAACACCAAAAGGTTTGACATAGTAATCACCTGATTCTGCATATGTTCTTCTTGCTAACTCATCTTGTAAAATATTATAATCAGTTGAAGTTGTCTGACTTCTTAAAATACCATTTTCTACAGTTGCTAATTGAACAAAATTATTGTCATCAAAATCATCTAAATCTTTCTTGATTAGAGAGGCGGTAATTCTAAGTCTATCAGCACCAGGTGCAGAATAATTATTAAATCCCCTTGAATTATCATTCAAAACAGGATTCATATCCGCATTGATTATGGATTCATTAATGAAGAGACCTATCCTATAATTGGGAGTAGTCCCAAATGGATCTAAAAGAATATTTTCATCAGATACTTCTACAAATCTTCCCTTTGCAAAATAAATTCCACTTTTGAGAGTAAAAGAAGAACCAGTTACATTTGCATTATTAACCATTGTTTGACCAAATGGTTCTCCAGATGCAATAGTAGTTCCGCCAGAAATTATATCTGCACTGGATGTTAATAATTCATTATCTAGAAAAATTCCTTGAAGATTATCTGTAGAATCAGATCCTAGATAACTTACATAAAGAGTAGGATTTCCATTTTCAGAATCCCTTCCAAGAACACACTTAGTAGCCGTTGCAGTAACACCAGATGTTAATCCAGTAATTTTAGACCCAACTAATTGTCCCAAATAATTAGATACTGGAACTCCTAAAAAACTTGGTTCTAATTGTATACCATTATACTCTTTATTGTAATAAGTATTTCCTGGTACAACTGTTTAGATTGGTTTCCTGAGACATAATTCTTTAGAATTGCAAAATGACTTTGATATCTTCTTTTTGGTTTGTTGATCTAGTGATCGACGGTCTATTATCAACGTAAATAATATCTCCAGAATATTTTTTAACTTCTGGATTGGCCACACCTGCGGTAAATGACTGACCAAGATAATAAGTCCTACTATTTATTACAGTAGAGAGACCTGTGAATGATGTATTAATTGCTAGAGTTTCAGATCCTCCAACAATACTGAATGATCCACCAGATTTAATGTTTGCAGTAAATCTATCCATTTGGAATCCATAAGTAGGATCCGTATTTGCACTACCATCGGTGTTAAAACCTGAAGTAGATCTGTCCTGCCAATACTTCAGAACAGCAGTTGTTTGATCATAAGAAATAACTCTACCTACAGCAGTTGATCCAACTCCTATAGTTTGAGTAACAAAATCATCTGCAGTAAATGTAGCAGTACTAGAACCAGCACCAGTCAATCTTAAAGCATATACTGCACTTGCTTTATCTAATTCTAAATTTTCAGTAGAATTATATGCTTCAGGATTTTGAACAATACCTACACGAGCAAATTCTTGTCCAGTGATGAAATCAGGGTTCTCTGCATCGTTTTCAATACGAGCATAAACAAGAGCATTTTTTGCTCCTAGTTCTCTGTAAATGTCAGCACCATGTCCACCTTGAGGAGGGATGATAACATTAAATGCAGCTGGACTCGTGCCTGTAGGAACTCCACCTTCTGCTAAATCTAGTGTTCCAAAAGTGTAATTAGATCCACCCTTAGAAACAGTAACTGATTCAACTTTTGAAGAACTATTAATTACAACAGTTGCTTCAGCACCTTGGCCATCACCATTAATAGGTACTTTGGTATAAGTTTGATTAGCGGTTCCTAATCCAACACCTCTATTTGTAATGGTAACAATCTTAAGTTGACCACTGGTTGATGCATTATCTCTTACTGCTGCATCAGCACTATTAGTTGCCCAATCTGCAGGAACAGGCATAAAGTCTGTAGAATCAAATTTTACAATATCACCTGGTTTAATAGTATACAAATACTTCCAAATATATCCATCACCACTACTTCCTGCTGATCTTGGTTCTAAATCAGTAAATGTTGGTTGATCTAATGATGCTTTTCCTTCGGGGTTATCTGGATCGGTTCCATTCTGAAGACAAATATAAACTTTATAATCTTCATTTACCACAAAATAATTTGCATCATATAATGTAATTGCATTAGAAGGTTTAGAAGGATTTTCTGCTTGAATATCATTTCTATACATGTCATAGGTAATACCTGATGCCCATGTATTCTTTTTAACAACTTGCTTAATATCTGTTGTATCTACCTTTTTCAAGGCTATCATAGTATCCCAATATTCATTCTCTTGATTAAAACTATCCCGTGGATCAGGTGGAGTCGTATTCCAATCAGAATCAACCTGTGTAGCATTAGGCAAACCAATCCATGTATAAAATGAATTAGTTGTCGATGCTACACTGGCAACAAAATCTTTAGTATTTAATATACGAAGTTGATCAGTTATAATTGCAGCCATTTTGCGATAGTTTTTTTACTTATTTATCAAAGATTGTTAACTAGAATAATCTTGCGATTTTAAAGGGGAAACTCTACTTACCACTGCTGATGTAGAGATGCCAGTAAATCCGTTTTGCGTATATGCAGTAAAGGATGTAACTGAAGTGCCAGGTCTACCTCCGAGTGTTATTCTTCCCCATGAGAAACTTCCAAACAACTCACTCACACCAACTCCAGATAGAGAATTGAAACTAGAAACACTAGTCGTTACTCTAGCCACATATGTATTAGCAATACCAGGTACTGAAGTTTGTGCAACAGAAACTGCAGCGACTTCATATACATTATCTAGGAAGGTTGTTCCTATTCCTAAAACTGATCTATTTTGATAGATCGATGTTACTCCATTTCCAATATTACTATTAGAAACTGTAAAGTAATATCCAGTTTGAATACCACTGATCGTAACAGCAGTTCCTACTATAGAAGTGTCTCTTAAGTAAGAATTAGTAGGAATGTACATATCGAATACAATACCTGTGGATGCAACACCAACACAAGTTGTACCAACTCCTACGATTTCTCCAAAGTCACCTTCATAAGTAGATGAATCATTTATTTCTCTTGTTACATTAGGAACTTCAATAAGAACTTCTGGTACAGAGGTATTAGTATATCCTGTGCCAGGAGAAGTAACTGTGATAGCAGAAACTGCATCACCTGTAAGAGTTGATGTAACAGATGCTCTCGTTGTTGTTCCTAAACCAACTGGAGTACCGATAATCACATTAGGAGCAGCAGTATATCCTGTTCCACCCAAACTCACTGTTACAGCAGAAATTGTACCAGCAGCAGATACAACAGCAGTCGCAGCCGCTCCTACAATATTATCTTGAGAAGTTATAGAAATCTTTTGAGTCTTGGCAGTTGTTTGATCTTCATTACTAGGATCGAAGAATGTTCTTACACTCTCTACAAATATCACAGTTGAACCTACTCCCACAGACTGAATAATGAATGTAGTAGGATTGATTAAGGCCTCTAACTCCTCACGACTCTTACTAATTATTTGTCCGTTAATAATCTTATCAACACCCTGCTTACACCATGTAACTGTTCTCTTACAATTTGGATCTCCATTAATACCAACACCTGTGTATGCATTGGTATCTACAACATCACTTGCTACCACTTCTTTTACTAATCTTACACCTTCTTCTATCGAATCAGTGCAAAGATCACCGTCCCCACCAATTTGAAGAGTGTCTCCTTTTTTAACAGTTTCTAATACATCCTTGAATGTAACATCAGTATCACCACTTCCTTTATAGAAGAGAATCTTACATGTATCACCCTTGAATGATCCATCTGTTTCACGTCCTTTAGGAGCTTCTGAGAATGTTAGAATACTTCCATTTGTAAGAGTGTAACCCTGACCAGGTACTTGAAGAGTATCATTAACAAAAACAAGGATAGTTGATTGAACATCAATATTAGATCCTTCTCTTGCTCTAATGGTAATTGGAGCACCATCTTTCTTAAGAGTAAAGACTTTCTTAGTTCCATTAAATTCACTTTCAATTCTATCAAGAACTTCGAGTTGTCCGAAATGCCAACCAGCAAATGAATCAGTAGAGACATCCTGTATAGTAATCTGGAATTCTGCGAAAGTTTTTGATGGATCAGTAGGTATACCCGTTGTTCCCATTTTTGGAACAGTTAGAATTTGATCATCAGCGTATCCATAACCAGTATTCTTTATTTCAAACTGCGTAACACTAGATCCTTGACCCACTACAATATCGACAGTGGCTTGTGTTCCAATTCCTGTAGTTCCAGAAGAACTATAAACAAGAGGAATATTTGTATATCCAAGTGGTTCATCAATTACCACATCCATTCTTCTGCTAACTGTTCCACATCTTGAGTAGAAATGTGCTCTTGTAGAAACACCACTATTAATAGTAAATGAAGTGGTAGTCCCAACAGTTAAGATAGTAGATCCACTCGCAGCAGGATCAGTACCACTATCAGAATTGTTTATATCTCTAGGTGCTATCAAAGCAGGTTGTATTGTACCACCTGATGCATAGAATGTAGGAACAGTTGAAACACCTGCATTGATTGTAAATTGTGTAGCACTAGCAACTCCTGTTACAGGGGTTCCGCAATATGCAGGATCAGTTGTTCTGGGATAACTATGAGTCGCAGCCCCATCATCTAATGCACAAGTAAATGCTAATCCAGTAAGTACCACATCACTTGCTTTACCACTCACAGAAAGTCCATGAGCACCAGATGTGGTGACTGTCATGATACCTGTAGTATTATCGTATACGGCACTCTGAACGCCCACAGCAGGGAGATAATCACATGTGAATGCAATTCCTGCTAACTGAACTTCTTGCCCTATTGCAAGACCGTGGGCTGCCGTTGTAGTGATCGTTGTGATACCAGTTGTAGAGGTATAACCAACATCATAGATATCTTTAGGTATATAAATGACTTGACTGTTAGTAATTGCTATTCCTGTGATATGACCATCAGTAATTGCAGCAGTACCAATACCAATTAATTGTGGTTGAATATTTGTTCCTGTTTGAATAGCGACATTAACAGTTGTCTGAACTCCTATTCTGTATCCTGATCCACTATTACCAATACTAATAGAAGAAACAGTTCCAGCAGAAGAAACAATTGCCGTTCCACCAGCAGCAACAAGTGGTTGATATCCTAATCCACCTGTAGAACCAACAGAAGCAACTACACCACCAACAGGAATATTAGAGTTGTTAGGATCACTTGCAAGAGAAGTTGCTGTTCCTGTAAATGTTATAGTCGTAATTCCTGAACCTTGAGATAAGATGTAATCGGAGTATGTTGATAATCCACCAGTTGGCCCTTGGAAGATTCCATTGATAAGAATACATGCATTATTAGTAGAAAATCCTACAGCATTTGAACCATCAGACTTTAAAGTAAATGTTTTACCAACACCAGTGAAACTTTCAGATATATCATCAAAAACTTGGTTAGTTGCATAAGGTCTATTACTGCTATCTGCAGCTGCTCCTCTCATGAAGGTTCTTCCTTGGAAAGTAGAGAATGTAGTAATTCCTACCCAATCTCTGCTGTCTGGTGGATTAGTCGTAGAACTAATAGGAGTTGGTCCTAAAGGTGCATCAACAAAGTTAATAGTATTTTCAACAATATTATAATCACCATCAACTTTAGTAATTAAAGAATCCATAGTATGAATTCCTAATACTGTTCCCATCCATTGACGATCAACTAGAAGGAAATTAGTGCTGCCATATCCTACAGTATTAACCTTCATTATCTCTTCATTGATCTTAATTAGATCTCCACCGAAGATAGATGTGACTCCAGAAGTTTTTACTGTAACATCTGCAATTCCCAATAGATTTGTTAGTCCAGTTGTAACCGCAGTCGCAACAATAGGTTGTTGAATTGCATTATCAATTCCAATTAGACACTTAGTATTTTGATTACGTGCTGTTATGGTATGTGCTACACCTGTACCAACTGCTGTTAAGTGCAATTCACTTGGAACTGTTTTTAATGCATCTTCTGCAGTCTTTGCAAATTTAAGAGTGGTTTCATCAACCTTAATTGCATATACCGTAGAAGGAAGAAGAGTAGTAGTACCAATACCTGTAATGGTAGTTGTAGCAATTCCAATTGGAGTATCAGCCCCAGCAGAGTAGGTAACCTCTTCACCACTTACAAAGAAGTGCTCTGGAATCGTTACGCTATTCTTAGTTAAATCAACTACAGTAGAATCACTACCATCAAATGCTCTTGCAAATATATCTCTTCCATCGTGTTGTAAATTAAATGCTCTAACAACATCAACACCCGTTCCTTCATAATCTCCAAATCCAGCTCGAATTGATGCATTATTAAGATCAATCTCATCTACTGAGGTAATAGCAGAGTTTTCTGCAGCAATCTGCAAACTCATCTGGAAAACACGAACCTGAACATGAGTACTCGCATTAGGAGTATAATAAAGATTCACATAATTAGATGAAACTGCAGCACCAACGGTTCCTAGACCTGCAACACTGGTAATGTTTCCATATTCAGTTATATAAGTTTCTGAACTATCGTTTAAAACAATAACCTCAGACATTTCATAACGATTATTAGTAACATCCTCTACACTTAGAATATAATAAGCAGCATTATGATCATTAGTTTCTACTGTGTTATTGATATCATACTGAGCAATGACATTTTCTGTAGGAGAACCTGAAGCATTAATAGATGTATAAGTTGAATCTATGAAAGCGAGATCTTGAACTCCACTACCAAGGAATTGTGTTCCGATTCCTGTACTACCTGAAGCCGTATCTGCTATAGAAACTCTTATTGTATCTACCGATGCTGCAATACCTGTATGTGGAACAAACTGGACAATTATATCTCCAGTAGCCATTGATGCAGTGTATGTACCAAGACCTGCACCACCAGTAGTAGTATCAAAATCAGTTGCTAATTGACCATATTCCAAAAGATCAACATTGGTTCCATCATGAAGAATACTAAGTTCATCATATTCCAGTCTTCCATTATCCCCATTGATCATAACAAGAACTTTTGAACTTCTATATGTGGATGCAATTCCGACAATTGTAGTAGCAGTTCCTGTAGGGACAGCAGTTTGA
>LUMU01000837.1_pt1 | contig 16642 bp, 18 predicted proteins | sample 729751 | NCBI WGS metagenome assembly LUMU01 (sample SAMN03860300, study PRJNA289734) | marine metagenome | biome: seawater column; feature: ocean; material: water; isolation source: Red Sea water column Station 192 - depth 100m | place: Saudi Arabia: Red Sea | collected 2011-10-15 | depth 100 m
TTTGAATTTATAATTGTACCATCCCCAATATACGCTTCATTTTTAATTAACATATCTTGTTCGTCTACATCTGCTGGACAAACAACAGGTAAAACTGGAAGACCATACTTATTAGCAAAATCTAAATCTCTTTGATCGTGTGCCGGACAACCAAATATTGCGCCTGTTCCGTATGATGACAATACGAAATTGGCTATGTAAACCGGAAGCTTTATATTTTCATCAAATGGATGTTGAACAAGTATACCTGTATCAAACCCCTCTTTTTCAACTTTTTCAATTGCTTCTTCAGACGACGCAATTTTTTGACATTCTTTTATAAAATTAAGAGCATCGTCATTATCCTGTGATATTGCTGTGGCTATTTCATGGTCAGGCGCAACAGCACAAAAACTTGCACCAAATAATGTATCGGGTCTGGTGGTATATACCTTGATTTCACTAGCAATTTTTGTAAATTTTCCAAGAATCTTGAAGCTGAAAACTGCCCCTGATGATTTTCCTATCCAATTTTTCTGCATAAGTTTTACTTTATCAGGCCATTTATTTAACTTTTCTAATCCATCAAGCAAATCATCCGAAAAATCCGAAATTTTTAAAAACCATTGATTTAATTTTCTTCTTTCAACAACAGCTCCTGATCTCCATCCCAATCCATCTATCACTTGCTCATTTGCTAAAACTGTCTTATCTACTGGATCCCAATTAACTTCACTTTCTTTTCTGTAAACAAGATTATTTTTATAGAAGTCAATAAAGATATTTTGTTGGTGTTTAATGTATTCATGGTCACATGTAGCAAATTCACGATCCCAGTCAATGGCGAGACCAAGTGACTTTAATTGATCTCTCATACTATTAATGTTTTTATAGGTCCACTCTTTAGGATGGATTTTATTCTCCATAGCAGCATTTTCTGCTGGCATACCAAATGCATCCCAACCCATAGGATGCAAAACATTATCACCTTTTGTGATTCTATATCTCGTTATTACATCCCCTATCGTATAGTTCCTAACATGCCCCATATGAATTCTTCCTGATGGATAAGGAAACATCTCTAAAATATATTTTTTTGGTAAATTTTTATCTGATTTTTTGGCGGCAAAAGGTTTTTCCTTCGACCACAAATCTTGCCAATAAGGTTCTATCTTTTTGGGGCTATAATCCATTAAAATACTTATTCAAAGGCTTTACTTCCAAGCCTAAGCTCTCTGGCCTTTGTAAGAATTGAATTTTCTATCAGTTTTGCTGTTTCTGGATTTACTTCTGCGTCCACCCAATTGTTGTTAGAGTTAATCTGTCTAAATACCGCTACTTCCACTGCATCTGCCCTTAATCTTCTATCTTTGATATAAACAAAAACTTTAGTTCTTTCATTTGCAATACCCTCACCACTATACCAATCTGTAGAAATTATACCCCCAATTGGATCACTTTTATCTATTGGCATAAACATTAGGCTATCAAGACTTGCTCTCCATAAAAATGCGTTTACGGCCATAGAATATTGTGACTGCTCTATTTCAGAAATCGATCTTTCCGATTTATTGCCGCAAGAACTCAATGTAAATATAATTATAAATAAAAATAGTAAAAATGATCTAAAATTAAATAATGGAAGATGTAGTAAATAATTATAACTCGATTATGGAGAAAATTAGAATTTCAGCCGACCAAGCCGATAGAGATTTGGATGACATTAAGCTAATAGTTGTCACTAAAAAATTTAATTCCGAAAAAATCAAACCTTTGCTTGATATTGGTCATCTTTATTATGGAGAAAACAGGGTTCAGGAAGCTTTAGATAAATGGCCGGATTTGTTAAATAATTACAAAGATATTAATTTAAGTCTAATTGGACCTCTTCAGACTAATAAAGTTAAAACAGCCTTAGATCTATTTTCATCTATACACACGATTGATAGAAAAAAACTTGTTGATAAGATAAAGTCATATCCAGAAAAACTTAAAAAAATTAATGAACTTTTTATTCAGGTTAATCTGGGTGATGAGTCTCAGAAAGCAGGTATTTCAATTGAAAGTTTTGATAATTTTTATATAAATGCTCAAGAAAATTTAAAAATTGATGGTTTAATGTGCTTACCTCCCAAAAAGGATGATGCATCAATTTATTTTGCCTTTTTGAATCAAATGGCCACTCAAAAAAATTTGAATAAATTAAGCATGGGAATGAGCTCTGATTTTAAAGATGCTATATTGTTTGGTGCAACACATATAAGGGTTGGTGAGGCCATTATGGGGAATAGAGGTGAATAATACAAAGGCGGAAATAGCGTTAATCACAAATAATTCAGGCTTAGCAGACCTGCTTGAAGAGTCTTTTTTGATGTATGGTAAATTTTCAATTTCACTTTATTCAAATTCTTCGATTTCTAATTTAATAAAAAAAATAGATATTTTTGATGTAATATTAATATGCAAATTGAGATCTTTATTAGAGAAAATTCAAAAAAAATGAATGATATAAGAATAGGTAATTTTTTCCTTAATGTGCATGGTAGAAAAATAATTTTAAATAATGCTCATGAAAAATTAACCGAAAAGGAAACAGAAATACTATGGAAACTTCTAAATAAAATTGAACATAAAATTTCTCAAAAAGATTTGTTGAAAGAAATTTGGGGATATGATGAAGGCATTGAGACGAGAACACTCGAGACTCATATATATAGGATAAGAAAAAAATTAAATTCAGTTGGCGCTAAAAACTATAAAATTAATAATATAGATAACTCATATGTCTTAAGTGTCGATAAAGTCAATTAAACCTGAAATCAGCAATAACAGGAACATGATCAGATGGTCTTTTCCATCCTCTAATATTTTCTTCAATATGCGTACTTTCTAAATGATTAACCAGCTTTTTACTTACCCAAATGTGATCAAGTCTTCTGCCTCGATTTGATTTCTTCCAATCTTTTGCCCTATAACTCCACCAGCTATAAATCTTGCTATCATAACCTTGGGTTAATCTTATAGCATCCTCAAATTGAAAAGATTTAATAAATTTATCTAATTTCTTAATTTCTATTTCGGTATGACTAACAACATTTTTTAATTGTTGATGAGACCACACATCTTGTTCATGTGGCGCTATATTAAGATCTCCAACTATAATAACATAGTCCTTATTTTTTGATTTCTGATCCAAGAATAATTTTGTTGCTTCATCTAAAAACCTAAGTTTATGTTTAAATTTAGGATTCACTTTTGGATCAGTCTCATCTCCACCTGCGGGAACATAGAAATTATGAATGATAATTTTTTTCTTTTTATATACAAGTTCAATATTTATATGTCTTGCATCATCTTTTTTACAAAAAATTTGTTTATTAACAGATTTTATCGGGTGTTTAGATGCAATACATACTCCATTATATCCTTTTATTCCGTATGTTTCAGTACTAACAAAACCCATATTTTCGAAATCTTGAAATGGAAAATCTTCTTTTAAACATTTAGTTTCTTGAAGGCATAATACATCCGGATCTAATTTTTTTACTGCTCTTTTTACTGAGTTAATTCTTAGCCTAACAGAATTTATATTCCAGGTAATGACTCTCATTTAACTTTTATGAGTCTAAGATATTTTCCCACATTTCATCAATCATCATTTCATAATCAAAATCCATAATTATCGATGTATCTTCATATCTTTCTATTATTTGTGAATCAGGGAAAATTCTAGGGTCATTTTTATAGCTATCTTTGAGAATTTCAAACGCCATTAGATTTGCTGTAGCTAGCTGGTTATTAACGGCTATATTTTTTCCTATTTCTGCATCCAAAATTGCATTGATATAATAATGCGCAGACTCTTTATTATTAGAATTTGCAGAAATACAAATTATGTCCTGCCAAATTAAACTGCCTTCTCTAGGATAAACAAAGCCAATATTATCATCTTTCTCCATTACTTCGAGAGCTTCTTCGTTTGTAGCAATAGCTAGGTCAACTTCATTTGCCAATATAAGGGCTATTCCATCTGAATTACCGAAATTTTTGATATGTTCTTTCTTCCTTTTAAGAAGGCCTTCAGCTTGGTTAATCCAGCTTGGGTCATTTGAATTTGCAGATATTCCAATATATTTTAATGCTAATTGAATTAGAGTTCTTCCATCATCAATTAAGGCAACTCTTCCAGAATATTTATCAGAGTCTAAGAGCCATCTCCATGTTGCAGGAGGGCTATCAAATTTATCTTTTCTATATAAAATGCCAATTCCACCCCAAGTCAATGGAACTGAATATTTTCTCCCGTCATCATAACTGGAGTTTAAGAATTGTGGATTGATGTATCCTATATTTGAGATTAAAGAATTATCTAATGCTGCTATTTTATCTTCGTAAATAGCTTCCTCAATAAAATAATTTCTTGCAATTATTATATCAATGCAATTTTGGATGCAGAAATAGGAAAAAATATAGCCGTTAATAACCAGCTAGCTACAGCAAATCTTGACCAAAAGAGAAAAGAAAATAGAATAAGCCCAGAAAAAAACTTTATAAGACCTAAACTTCCCTCAAATCGTTTTATTTTAATCATACTTTACCTCTCCACAATAAACTTTATACACTTATATATATAACATTTTCTAATGAAAACATTATTTTGTAACAAAATATTGTTTTTGCACACTTTCTACAAAATTAAGCTTAGAAAAGAAAATATTTGTTTCTTTTTTTTGATGATCAATATATTTCCATTGACGCAGAACAGGCTTTGGATAGTCTAATACAACTTCTAGAGAATTTCTTTCATTTCCCTCATTAACATTGATAGTTATTTTACCGATATTACCATCAATAATTGAACTATTTAAATATTTATTGATATTAGAATTATTTTCTAAGAGTTCTAATATAGGATTATTGTTAATTGAATAATTTTGAAAACTTTCTGATTTCCTCTCTTTAAAGAATAACTTACCGGATTTATAAATTATTACGGTTTCATATGGAGGGTTATAATGAAAAGCAATCTCTTTTTTATTATTAATCCAAAAATTGCCTTTAGAGATATTTCCAACATAATCAATTTGAGTAAAAGTTCCGGTAAGATTATAGAAATTATCAATATAAAATTTTGTTTCTTGTTTCCATGTATTTAATTTCTCTGTAATATTTTCTTCTTCGATGTCTCCCAAAGCTGAAAAAGATAATATTATTATTATTAAATAAAATTTTAAAAATGTACTCATAAAATGAACCTCAAAGAAGCTCCCTCTTTCCCTGTGAGTTTGGTGCAGAAACTATACCTTTTTCTTCCATCTCTTCGACAATTCTTGCAGCACGATTGTATCCTATTTGAAGCTTTCTCTGGATATAGCTAATTGAAACCCTTTTATCATTTGTGACAATTGAGACAGCTTGGTTATATAATGTATCTTCACTACTATTCTCAAATGATTTTAAATCATTTTCCTCATCTTTTTCTTCAACTATCTCATCTATATAATCAGGATTTTCTTGTTGTCTAATATGAGAAACTATTTTTTCAACTTCTGAGTCAGATACAAATGCTCCATGGACTCTTGTAACTCTACCACCTTCAGATAAAAACAACATATCACCATTCCCAAGTAATTGTTCCGCGCCCATCTCGTTCAATATGGTTCGACTATCAATCATTGAGGCTACTCTAAATGAAATTCTTGTTGGGAAATTTGCTTTAATAGTTCCTGTAACTACATCTACGCTTGGTCTTTGGGTTGCCATAACCACATGTATTCCTGCTGCCCTTGCCATTTGCGCTAATCTTTGAACTAAATGCTCAATATCGTTTTTTGCAACAAGCATCAAATCTGCCATCTCATCTATGACAACAACAATAAACGGAAGTTTTTCCGCAATAACCTCTTCTTCTTCATATATTGGATCTTGATTTTCATCGTATCCTGTATGAACTCTTCTTTTGAAAGTTTTGTTTTGAAGGCTATATTCTTCTGCTTTACGATTATATTCTGCCATATTTCTAACTGATAGAATTGCCATCTTTTTATATCTTTCTTCCATTTCCCTTACTACCCATTTAAGTGCAACGACAGCTTTCTTAGGATTTGTTACTACAGGTGTTAGCAAATGAGGAATTCCATCATAAACAGATAACTCTAACATTTTGGGATCAACCATAATTAGCCTACAGTCTTCAGGCTTAAACTTATACAGGATTGATAATATCATTCCATTAATGCCAACTGATTTACCCGACCCAGTTGTTCCAGAAATAAGCAGATGAGGCATCAAAGATAGGTCAGCAATAATTGGTGTACCTCCAATATCTTTTCCAAGACTTAGCGGGATACCTTTTTCTTGTTTTTGAAAATTTTCTGAGTCAAAGATTTCGCGTAAATAAACTGTATTCCTATTTTCATTTGGGAGTTCAATCCCTATTGAATTTTTACCAGGAACAACCGCTATTCTTACTGATGCCACCGCCATCTCTCTTGCAATATCATCAGTGAGACTTATTACTCTTTTAGTTTTAATTCCTGGGGCAGGTTTTAATTCATATAATGTGACAACAGGCCCTGGTCTGACAATATCTATGTCACCTTCCACACCAAATTCTTTAAGTGCATTTGATAATTTATTTCTATTTTCTTCTATTAAATCATCTGGAATAACAGTCTGATTATTTTCATTTGCTTCTTTCAATAAATCAAGAGATGGAAGCTCATAACCAATTTGACTGGACCTAATTTTTTCTAACTTTTTCTCTTTTGGTTTTATTTCATCTTTGCTAAAAAAATATATTTCAGAAGTGGTATGTTCAGAAGTAGAGATAAAATAAAATTTTTACCTCCGCTTTCCGAAATCATATGGCTTGTAAATGATAGAGTTACTATGCATAAAAATAATAGTGAAATTACTTTTATAGCTTTTTGAGATCTATTTGTTAGTGAGAAAAAACCAAATATTATAAGGCTAATAGGTATAATAATTGAAGAAAATCCAAATGTCTGAATAAGTAAATCTGAAGTATAAGAGCCCGGAGAGCTTACAAGATTATTTGCTAAATCATCTGATGATGTATTTAAGCTTGGATCAAATTTGCTATAACTTAATAATGATATGGAAATCAAAATTCCAATAATAATTAAACCAATATTTGCTAAAAAATTAATAAAAAATTTCACAAATTTGATTATTAACTCATAAAAATATCGCAAAGCAATTTTTGGGTAAAAAGTTATTTTAGATATTACACTCATAATATAATTTAATTTTAAGTTTTAATTACGCTTAATATTATAAGTGTTCTAAAATATTATCTAGCTCAAGGTTTTTTCTATCAATATTTGACAATATGTTTTTCCAGGTAAAATATCCCTCTTATGACTGAATATGATGAATATGTTGACTTTATTATTTTTGGAGATGGTATCACTTCAGATGTCCTTTCGCTCGTATTAAAAAATGCTGGTAAGCAATTTTATGTATTGGGGGATGATAAAGTTGATCAATCAGCAGAATCCCCAAGATCTCTAGCTCTCTCTCCATCTTCAATGAATCTATTGGAATTTTTTGGAATTAATTTCCCGGTCGAAAAATTAAATAAAATGAAGGTATATGAGTCGGATTTAAGTAACGATAAGATCAAGAGCGAACTTATTTTTGATAATGGAAAGACATTATCTTATGTAACAAAATATTATGATCTTAAGAAATCTTTATTGCAGGAAACTAAAGTTCATAAAAGAAAAATAGAATCGAAAAATTTCTCAACCATTGAATTAGATAAGGATTATATCAAGCTGATAATAGAAGGCGGTAAAATTATTTATTCAAAAAATATAATCTTTACTCAAAAAATTGAAACCACTCTTCATTCTCAACTCAATCTCTCATATATAGAAAAAAGCTATAATCAAAAAGCAATTGTAGCGACTTTAAAGCACAGTACACCGCATAGTGGTATTGCTTATCAATTTTATGATAATGGAAAGCCATTAGCTTTGCTTCCTTTATCAAAAGAAAATAATTTTTATAGGAGTTCATTGATCTGGTCATTAGATGATTATTTGGCAGATGATATTTTATTGAATGAAGATTTAAATGATATGTTAAATTTAAAATTAGGACATCTATACGAAAATATTGAAATATCTGAAGGACCGATTTCTTTTGAACTCGATAAATTTCTCTTAAAAGGAAAACCTGATAAAAGATTAATTTTTATTGGAGACTCTGTTCGTATGATGCATCCAATGGCAGGTCAAGCTTGGAACCAAGCTCTTCGTGACATATCTTATATTGCTGATGCCTTATTTGAGTCAAAAAATCTTGGGATTGATCTTATTTCAACACCTTCATTTAACGCTTTTACCAGAATAAGAAAATTTGAGGGCGAAGGTATGACCAATTCAATAGATTTTATAAATTATATTTATACGCTCGACAGTTCTATATCGAAAGGTTTTAGAAGGAATATGATGAAATTAATTAATACTTTAAAACCTGTAAATAAGTTATTTATTAGTGAAGCTGAAGGCGGAATATTGAGACGACCAAGCCTTCTTATGGGAGAAAGTCCTGGGTCAAATAAAATCTAGTCTATTTTTCTAGCTTCATCAGGAAGCATAATTGGAATTCCATCTCGTATTGGGTAAGCTAGTTTAGCTTCTTTACTTATCAGTTCCCCGTTTTCTTCGTCTAGCAATAACTTTGTTTTTGTTATTGGGCAAACCAAGATATCCAATAGGTCTTTGTCAATTTTATTCATAATTCTATTGTATAGATTCTATACCCTTATTTGTCGATAGTGCCATTTCTGTCATCGCAATCAAAAGTTCATTTCTTTTTTGTGTATCTTCTGCTTCTAGAAGAGCTTGTTTTTCTTCAGAACTATAAGGACTTAGTGAACATAGAGAATTCACTAATGTCTCAGTCGGAGAGCCTTTAACTGCGTCCCAGTCAATTTGAAGATTATTTTTTTCTAGATATTTTTTTAATACATCTAATAGCTTATCCCTGTTTGCCTTATCTTGATTGTAACCAGGGGTTAAATCATTTTCAAATTCCTCATATGAAACTTTCACTTGTCTATAGGGTGTAAGAGGTCAGAGAGCTCTGTGAAAGATGTTATTTTCCCAAGGCAGCCTATAGAATATAATTTATTATCATTGCTCTCCTGAGATTGTATCATTCCTATCAGTCTGTCAGAAGATATGGCATTATCTACCATTTCTAAATATCTAGGTTCAAATATATTAAGAGGCAGTTGTGAGCGAGGTAGAAGCAGTGCTCCGTTTAATGGAAATATTGAAATCTTATTAGGTATATCTTCGATTTTTTTATATTTATATAAACTACTCATATTAGCTAAATAAAATTGAGGATAATTTTTTCCTCCCTTCAATAGCTAGGTCATCAGTTGGACCAAGCGCATTGAAAATTTCCAGAAGACTCTTTCGTGGTGCTTCATCATTCCACATTCTATCTTTTTCAATTATGAATAACAAATGTGACATAGCCTGTTCGTAATTTCCTTTGCTCATAAATCCAATAGCAACATCATATCTTAACTGGTGATTATCTGGCTTTTCTTCAAGTTCTTTTTCTAAATTTTTTATTTCTTCTTCATCAATATTACTATCTTCTGATTTTTCCAATATATCAATTTGTGATTTAGCTGATACATAATCTTGATTTTTATCTTTGTCCGGACTCTCAATATTAGATATAATTTCTTTAGCAATATCAATTTCATTAAGCTTTAAATAACAATTGGCGAGCATAGATAATGCAGTAATATTATCAGGTTCTGATTGTGCTATTTTTCCAAAAATCTCTAATGCTTCATTATAATTTTTCTCACTAAAAAGAGTTCTGCCTTGCTCTAGCGCCATATCATTATCAGAAGGACCATTGAGATCAGCAAGTTTTTCAACAAATGCTTTTATTGCAGACTCTGGTTGTACACCAACAAAACCATCTACAGGTTGACCGTTATGAAAACCTAGTATTGCTGGAATAGATTGGATCTGAAGTTGTTGAGATATTTCTGGATGCTCATCAATATTCATTTTTGTTAAAACGACCCTACCATTTGATGAGGCTACAAGCTTATCTAATATGGGGGCTATTTGTTTACAAGGTTCACACCAGGGTGCCCAAAAATCTACTATAACTGGAATTGATTTTGATTTTTCAATTACCTCTTGGACGAAGTTTTCATTCGTCAAATTTACTGACTGAGAATTATTCACCTCACTTTGACTTGTTTGATCAAAATTCATTATTCTAGAGAGCGTCTTCCTGAGTTTCGCCAGTTCGAATTCTTATTGCTCTATCTACGTCTGTTATAAAAATTTTTCCATCACCAACTTTTCCTGTCTCAGAAGTTTTTGATATTAGATCTATCACTTCTTCAACTTTCTCTGTAGGAACAACAAGTTCAATTTTCATTTTTGGTACTTCAGTTGTCTTATATTCTGCGCCCCTATATATTTCTGTTTGACCCCTTTGACGACCAAACCCCTTAATTTCAGTCGCAGATAAACCTTCAATTCCTATAGTTATTAGAGCATCTCTAACATCATTATATTTGTGAGGTCTTATAATGGCAGTTATCATCTTCATGGTTTCCCCCTTCTCTAGCCTAAGAGCAATTTTAACTAATCTTCTTATCGATTCTGAATGTGATGGAATATCTGTTTGGTTTCTTCGCCATTTATCCACCTCTTGTCTAAATTCAGATGAAGCTACTAACTGTATTCTTTGATCTTGTTTATTCATGATTTTATTATACATAAGAAAGATTAATAGTTAAGTAAGTTTGTTTACAACATGATAACTTTCAAATAATGTAAGCATCATTAGCGGGTGTAGCTCAGTGGTAGAGCATCACGTTGCCAACGTGAGGGTCGTGAGTTCGAATCTCATCGCCCGCTCCATTATATTTAAACTAGTAACCTTCTTTTTATTATTAATAAACTTGGCTTCAGAAATATGATTTTCTGTATAAATAGTTATAATTATGCAACAATATTATATTTTGCACCTCTATATTTAAGCTCACTTTTATCAATTATAATTTTATCGATTTTATTCTGATGTTTAAAACCTCTATATAGCCCTTCCTTTAATGGAACTCTTGTTTCAACAGAAATTTCTTTATTTCCTCTATATATCTTATTCATTTTTAACTCCTATTATAAGTAATATACTGAACTTACACATATTATACATATTACTCATTTCTTTTCAAGTAATTATTTATGTCTTTTCTTATTTTTTTTGATATTAATTACTTAATATTATTGGTGCCGCTTAAACACGGATAATAGGGAAAAAGGTTTAAATCCTTTGCTGTACCCGCAACTGTTTTTGAGTGTTTATATCAAATGCCACTGTAATTACGGGAAGGCGATATAAACTATACTTATTAGCCAGGAAACCTGCCAATAATGTCGTGTATTGAAAGATCGGGTCTAATCTATCATTGCGGGCTTTGCCTCTAAGCGACAATAAATATTAAGGAGGCATAAATGCTATTTATTTGGATCTTTTTTCTTTTATTTAATTCTATAATATTACAAGCTCAGGTAATTGATGATACATCAAAACCTGATGAGATAATTGTCAAATCTACTAGGTCGAATTCAAATGTGTATCAACTAGGATCATCAGTTGAAATTATATCAGCTGAAGAAATTAAAAAAAATTCATTTAATTTTGTAAGTGAGGCACTTCAAACATCTTCGGGTGTATATGTTAGTCAGACTGGATCATTCGGAGGAACAGCGACTGTTAGAATAAGAGGCGCTTCAAGCGATCAGACATTAGTATTGATTGATGGAGTTCCAATCTCTGATCCATCATCGCCGGGAGGAGGTTATGATTTTTCAAGCTTACTAACATCAAATATTGATAGAATTGAAATTCTTAAAGGATCACAATCAACGCTATGGGGTAGCGATGCTATTGGGGGTGTTATTAATATTGTAACTTTTGAAAATGCCTCTATTCCAAATATACATTTAAATACAGAAATTGGTTCATTCAATACTGAAAAAATCGGAACAGATTTTAATATAGCTAATGAACACAATAGTCTTTTTCTATCATATGACTCATATAAATCGGATGGTATTTCAAAGGCAGATAAAAGAGACGGTAATAACGAGAAAGATGGAATTGGAAGCAGATCTTATCTCTTAAAAACCAATCATAATATTTTTAATTCAGAAATATCATCAAATATTAATTATAGAGAATCTGATGTTGATTATGATGGCTATGGATTTGCCACAGGAGTCACTGATAGCGATGAAAACACAAAAGGTAGACAATTAAATTGGAGCTTATTACTAAGAAAAGCTTTTTTAGACGATCAACTTGTTAATTCAATCTTATTTGGCGAATCTGAAATTGATAGAAAATACTATACCAATAATATTGAAAATTTTTCTGCAAAAGGAGAAAGAAAATTTATACGATATGTTGGAAATTATTCATTAAACGATAATAATTCGTTTACATTTGGATTTGAAAATGAAGAGGTTACTACATCAGGTGTAGATTTTGATACCAGGTCTATTTTTTTATTATATGAAACATTAATTTCCAAAAATTTTGGATTTTCTCTTGGCTTAAGGGGAGATGATAGAAATAATTTGGCGAGTCAAGAAACTCCGAAAATTACAGCTTTTTATAACCTTAATGATGAATGGCGCTTGAGAGCAAATTGGGGTGAGGGCTTTAAATTACCTACAATATTTCAATCGACATTTTTTTGTTGCGGCGCAGAAAAACCAAATGAAAATTTATTACCAGAAACTAGTGAGGGCTATGAAATTGGTATTGATTATAAGTCTAATGAAAATTTTAATAAAATTGGGGTTACTTTTTTTGACCAAGATATAAGTAATATGATTGATTTTTCTTTTAGTATAGGCGGATATGAAAATATAAAGAAAGTTTATTCTAAAGGTGTAGAGGTAAATTTTGTTTCTCAGTTAAAAGATAATATCACAATCTCAGGTAACTTTGCTAAACTCGATAGTGAAAATGAATTTGGCTCAAGGCTTTCTAGACTTCCAGAAGAAAAAGGGAATTTAAATATTGATTTCTCTCTAGGTCTTAAAAATAATTTCTATATTTCATTATTCTATAATGGAGATGAGGTTGATCCAAGGGGTGAAGTGAGTGATTGGTTTAGATCTGATCTTAATTTTTCTAGAAATATTAGCGACAAGGCAAAAATTTATTTTAAGGTCAAAAATATTTTTGATGAAGAATATCAAGATATTTATGGTTATGGAACTGAGGAAAGATCATTTAGTATTGGGATTAATTTATCAGTAGGCTAATGGTTGAAATGTCTTAGGCCTGTAAAGATCATTGCTAGGCCAGCTTCATCAGCAGCTTGAATAACCTCTTCATCTCTTATTGAGCCACCTGGTTGAATTATTGCTGTAACCCCAGCTTCCGCAGCAGCTATTAAACCATCAGCGAATGGAAAAAAAGCATCAGATGCAACAACAGAACCAACTGCAAGAGGAATTTTTTCTCCAAAAGCTGATGCCGCATCTTCGGACTTTCTTGCAGCTATTCTAGAAGAATCTAACCTATTCATTTGTCCGGCTCCAATACCAACTGTTGCACCATTTTTTGCATAAACTATAGCATTAGATTTAACATGCTTTGCTACAGTGAAAGCAAAATATAAATCATTAACCTCCTGGTCATTTGGTTTCCTTTTTGAGACAATTTTTATTTCCTCCTGATTGATAACAGTATTATCATTAGTTTGAACAAGAAAACCTCCAGTAATTGTCTTCATCTTATGTGATATTTCATTTGTATTAGTTAATCCACCAGTAGAGAGTAATCTTAAATTTTTTTTCTTACTTATTACATTTTTAGCTTCTTCTGAAATAGTAGGCGCAATAATTACTTCAGTAAAAATCTCAGTAATTAATTCAGCTGTTTCTGCTTGCAGTTCTGAATTAAAGGAAATTATTCCCCCAAAGGCAGATGTTGAGTCGCATTTTAATGCCTCTTTATAAGCTTCAACCTGATTATTATTAATAGCAACACCGCAAGGATTTGCATGCTTAATTATTGCTACGGCATGACTCTCGTCAGGATCAAATTCTGACACCAATTCAAATGCAGCGTCAGTGTCATTAATATTATTATAGCTTAGTTCTTTTCCTTGGATTTGTTCAGCAGAAATAACTCCATATCTATTTGTTCCATCAGTATAGACTGCTGCTTCTTGATGAGGGTTTTCTCCATATCTGAGCGTTTGTATTTTTTCTCCACCAAAAGATTTATAGGTTTGATCGCCATCATTAATTTGTTTATTCATCCAATTTGATATTGTTGCGTCGTAAGCTGCGGTTCTTGAATAGGCTTTATGCGCTAAATTTTTTAATGTTTTTTCACAGATTCTGCTGTCTTTCTTTAATTCTTCAATGATTAGATTATAATCATGTTTATCAACGACAACAGCAACACTATTATGATTCTTGGCCGCAGCCCTTATCATTGCTGGTCCGCCTATATCGATATTTTCTATACATTCTTCAAAACTAGATTCTTTTTTAATTGTTTCTTCAAACGGATATAAATTAACGATTAATAAATCTATTGTATCAATGGAGTTCTTTTTTAAAGTTTCCATATGATCCTTATTAGTTTTAATGCCTAGCAGTCCCCCATGAACATTTGGGTGTAATGTTTTTACTCTACCATCTAAAATTTCTGGAAAACCTGTTACAGATGAAACATCAGTAACATTCACCCCTAATTCCTCTATGAACCTTTTAGTCCCTCCAGTTGATAAAATATCAATATTTAAAGATGATAACTCGTTGGCTAAGTCTTCTAAGCCGTCTTTATCTGATACAGATATAAGGGCTCTTTTTACTTTAATCCCATTACTCATAAGGTTAGTTCCGTAATCTTAATTTGGAAATATTGTTTGCATAATTATCTTGTCCACCATTAAAAGTTGATGTTCCGGCAACAAGAACATCAGCACCAGCATTAATAGCTAATTGTGATGTTTCAAAATTTATACCACCATCTACTTCAAGCTCAATATCTTTTCCAGTTGCATCAATTAATTTTCGGATATTTTCAATTTTTTCTAGTTGATCGTGCATGAAACTTTGTCCACCAAAACCAGGGACAACTGTCATAACAAGCACTAGATCTATATCATCAATTATATTATCCAAAATATTAATTTTGGTTGATGGATTTAGTGATATGCCTACTTTGCAGCCAAAAGATTTTATCATTTGTATTGTTTGTTTTGGATCATCTTCTGCTTCGGGGTGGAATGTTATAATATCTGATCCAGATTTTGCAAAGTCTTCTAGCAAAGGATTTACAGGGGTTATCATTAGATGGACATCAAAGGGGATTTCGGTACACTTTCTTATATCTTTGATAACTTCCGGACCGATCGTTAAATTTGGAACATAATGACCATCCATAACATCAACATGTACATAATCTGCTCCCGCAACTGTAATTGCTGAAATTTCTTCCCCAAGTTTTGAAAAATCTGCTGCTAATATCGATGGAGCAATTTTAATTTTTTTGTCCATTTAAATTTCATATCAGAGGCTTCTACGTAACACAAGTATTCAAGATATTTTTTTTAAGCGTGCAATAAAAAACCCATCTCTATTTTTTACCCCTTTTTTTCCGCTAGGTAGAATTCTTAACCACCCTTCCTCTGTAACTGAGTCTTGAATATCTTCGATCAGATTTGAAGATATTTTATCAATTTGACAATCTCCATGATGCTTAAGGAAATTTATAATTTGCATTTCACCTTCTTCTACTTCGAGTGAACAGTTGCAATATATCAAATGTCCATTCTTACCTAATAGAGACCAGCTTTTTTCTAGTAATCTAGTCTGAAGATTTACTAAATTGCTTACAGATTTTTCATTCTTAGAATAAAGTATGTCTGGATTTTTTCTTATTGTTCCAGTTGAAGAGCACGGAACATCTAATAAAATTTTTTGCCATTTCTTTTCGGTCTTGTAAGTTAGGATATCAGCGTTATCAATCACAGGATTAAATTTAAGCCTTCTCATATTTTCTTTAAATCTAATTATCCGTTTATCACTTAAATCAATTGAATGAACTTTTGCACCAAGCGCTAGCATTTGAGCAGTTTTACCTCCAGGCGCAGCACACAAATCAAGAATCTCATCATCTTGTCCAATAGTTAAGCATTTTACAGGAAGTTGGGACGAATAGTCCTGAACCCACCATTCGCCTGTATCATAACCTTTCTTATCAGAAATTAATCCAGACTCACTGAGCCTAAGAACATTGTTTGGCATCAGCTCAGCATCAAGTTCTTTTTGCCATTTCGAAACATTGTTTTTGACAGCTATATCTATATGAGGATGAATATCTTGAATGCATTTTATAAAATTAAGATAATCATTAGGCCAATTTTTTTTCCATCTATCGAGTAACCATTTTGGTATTTTAGGAGAGTCTTCAAATATTTTTTTATATTTCTCTTCTTCTCTTAATATATTTCTCATAACTGCATTAACTAGGGCTCGCCACTTTAATGTTGCTAGATCAACTGCTGTATTAACTGCAGCATGATTTGGAGTTTCTAATATAAACA
>LUMU01000843.1_pt1 | contig 16565 bp, 18 predicted proteins | sample 729751 | NCBI WGS metagenome assembly LUMU01 (sample SAMN03860300, study PRJNA289734) | marine metagenome | biome: seawater column; feature: ocean; material: water; isolation source: Red Sea water column Station 192 - depth 100m | place: Saudi Arabia: Red Sea | collected 2011-10-15 | depth 100 m
GTTCTTGATGAAGGATTAAGAACAAAAGATATATTATCAAAAGGCACGAAGGAAGTTTCAACATCTGAAATAGGTGATGCGATAATTTCAAAATTGCAATAATTAATCATTTATTCTAGACTATATTTATGCCAAGTTATATTGCTCCAGTAGAAGATATGATGTTTCTTTTTAACAAATTGAGAAACAATGAAAAATATAATGAAATTGAAAAGTATAAAGAAGTTAACTCAGAATTAGTAAAAGATATTTTAGAAGAGGCAGCAAAAATTAGTCAAAATTTAATTTTACCATTAGCAAAATCAGGTGATGAAAATCCGCCTATTTTAGAAAATGGAGTAGTAAGGACTTCTCCCGGATATAAAGAAGCGTATAAAAAATTTATTGAAGACGGATGGATTTCTTTATCTTGTGATCCAAAATATGGGGGACAAGGAATGCCTAAAACTGTAAGCACTTTCTTTGATGAAATGTTATCATCTGCGTCTCTTGCATTTAAACTTTATAGTGAATTAACAATTGGTGCTTATAATTGCTTATTGCGTCATGCAAGCGACGATATAAAAAATACTTATTTACCAAAAATGGTCGAGGGAAAATGGAGTGGCACAATGTGTCTTACCGAGCCAGTCTGTGGTACTGACTTAGGTTTATTAAAAACTAAAGCGGAAGAGCAACCTGATGGTACATACAAAATTAGTGGACAAAAAATATTTATAACATCAGGGGATCACGATCTAACAGAAAATATCATACATTTAGTACTGGCAAGATCAACTGACTCGCCTAAAGGGACAAAAGGTATAAGTCTTTTTCTTGTACCTAAATTTATTTTAAAGGAAGATGGAAGTGTAGGTTCTAGAAATGGAGTATCTACTGGATCTATAGAAAATAAAATGGGCATTAAAGGATCTGCTACTTGTGTATTAAATTTTGATGAAGCTACCGGGTATATGATTGGACCAAAAAATAGAGGATTAAATTCTATGTTTACAATGATGAATTTAGAAAGAATAGTCGTTGGAATACAAGGTCTAGGAATATCAGAAATTGCATACCAAAATTCTTTGTCTTACGCAAAAGAAAGAAAACAAGGAAAAGCAAATTACTCTAAATCTCAAAATGGTGCAGATTTTATAATTGATCATGCTGATATAAAAAGATCATTACTTAGTATGAAATCAATAATTGAGGGTGAAAGAGCTTTATGTTTTTGGCTATCTCAACAAACAGAAGTAAGCCTTAACCATAGCGATGAAGCCATTAAAGAGGAAGCATCAGATTTTGTTTCTTTAATGACACCTGTGGTTAAATCATTGTTTACTGATATGGGAATGGAAATAACAAGCGAAGCAATGCAAATTCATGGCGGTTATGGTTTTACAAAAGATTTAGGTATCGAACAATTATATAGAGATAACAGAATTACCCCAATTTATGAGGGCACAAACTCAGTGCAAGCAGCCGATTTAGTTTTTAGAAAACTTGTAACTAAAAATGGTGATATTATTGATAAATATTTAAGTTTAGTTAAGGAAGAAACCAATATTAATGATGAGAAGATAAAACCATTTACTAAACAATTAGATCACCATTTAGAAATATTGATCAAATTTACAGATTGGATTAAAGAAAAAATAAAAGACTCTAAAGACGATGTTAGTGCAGCTTGTAATGATTATTTAAAAGTTTTAGGTTTAGTTGCCACAGCACATGCCTGGGTAAAAGTTTTAGAAGTTAGTTTCAAAGATTATGATAGCAACAAAGATTTCTATGAAGATAAAATACAAACTGCTAATTTTTATTTTAATAGAATTTTACCAAGAGTGGAAAGCCACTATAAAACTGCTGTAACAGGTAGTAAATATATAATGGACTATAAGTTTAATTAATATGAGTAACTACGAAACAAATTTAGATAAAAATAAAGCAAATTTTGTTCCGTTGACACCACTATCTTTTTTACAAAGAGCAAAAGATGTTTATCCTAAATATGAAGCTTTAGTTTATGAAGATAGAAAATATACTTGGAGTGAAATTTATAAAAGATGTATTAAATTTGCTTGAGGCTCATTATTCTATTCCTATGACAGGAGGGGTATTAAATACAATCAATATTAGATTAGATGCTAAAACTATTGCTTATATTTTAGAACATAGTGAAGCAAAGGTATTAATTGTTGATAGACAACTTCATGTAGAAGTTAAGAAAGCTTTAAATACAATAAATAAAAAAATTACAATAATAGACATAAATGATAAATACGCAGATCAATCTAAATTACAAAAAATTGGTGAATTAGAATATGAAGAATTTTTAAATACAGGTGATGAAAATTATTCATGGAAAATGCCAGATGATGAGTGGCAAGCTATTTCATTGAGCTATACTTCAGGAACAACAGGAAATCCTAAAGGAGTTGTTTACCATCATAGGGGATCATATTTAATGTCAACTGGTAGCGCAACAGCTTGGAATATGCCAACAAGATTAAATTTTTTGACGGTAGTACCAATGTTTCATTGTAACGGTTGGTGTTATCCTTGGACCGTACCAATGTTAAATGGAAAAACAATTTGCCTTCGAAATATTGATATTAAAAAAATTTTTGAATTAATCGAAAAACATAACATAACTCATTTTGGAGGCGCACCAATTGTGCTTAATATGATTACTGGAGCACCAGAAAGTGATCGTAAAAAGTTAAAACAAAAAGTTTATGTTCTGACAGCTGGAGCGCCACCACCAAGTATTATATTTAAAAAAATGAAAAGCCTTGGTTTTGAGGTTATGCACGTTTATGGTTTAACTGAAACTTATGGACACGTAACACAATGTGCATGGAACGATGAATGGAATGAATTTGAAGAGGAAAAACAAAATGAGATTAAAGCCAGACAAGGAGTAAGGTACCCTAATACTGAGGGTGTAACAATTATGGACCCAGAAACTATGAAGGAGGTTCCAAAAGATGGCAAAACAATTGGTGAAATAATGATAAGAGGAAATGTAGTAATGAAAGGCTATTTTAAAGATAAAGAAGCAACGGATAAAGCTATGAAGGGTGGCTGGTTTCATTCAGGAGATTTAGCTGTTATGCATCCTGATGGATATGTAAAAATTCAAGATAGGTCGAAAGATATTATTATTTCAGGAGGTGAAAATATTTCATCAATTGAAATAGAAAATACTTTATCAAAACATCCATCAGTATCTATTGCTGCTGTAGTAGCTAAACCGCATGAAAAGTGGGGAGAAGTACCATGTGCCTTTATTGAATCAGTAAAAGACAAACCCACTACAGAAAAAGAATTAATTGAATTTTGTAAAGAAACACTTGCTAATTTTAAAGTGCCAAAGAGTATAGTATTTTGTGAACTTCCAAAAACATCAACAGGCAAAATCCAAAAATTTGAACTTAGAAAAAAAGCTAAGGAAATAGATTGATTATTTAGTTATAAATAATTTTAAACTTTATAAATATGAAAATTTTTTCAATAGCAAAATCAAGACGATTAAGAAGTTCTCCTTATACATCGCGTATAGAAAAACAAGGTGTTACAGCTTATACAGCATATAATCATATGTTGTTGCCAGCTGCTTTTGGATCTGTAGAAGAGTCATGTGATCACTTAAAAAAAAATGTTCAAGTCTGGGACGTTGCTGGCGAAAGACAAGTAGAAATTACTGGAAATGACTCAGCAAAATTAGTTCAACTAATGACATGCAGAGATTTATCTAAATCAAAAGATGGAAGATGTTACTACTGTCCTATAATAGATGATAAGGGTGGCTTAATAAATGATCCTGTTGTTTTAAGATTAGATAAAAATAAATGGTGGATTTCAATCGCAGATTCAGATGTAATTTTATTTGCTAAAGGCTTAGCAATAGGCAATAAATTAAATGTTCAGATATCTGAGCCAAATGTAAACATACTTGCCGTGCAAGGACCAAAATCATTTAAATTGATGGAAAATATTTTTGGAAAAGAAATTACAAAATTAAAATTTTTTGGTTTTGATTATTTCGAATTTAAAGGAACAAAACATTTAATTGCTCAATCAGGCTGGTCTAAACAAGGAGGTTATGAAATTTATGTCGAAAATACTAATTCAGGTTTAGAACTATACGATTATCTTTTTGAAATAGGTAAAGAGTTTGATGTTAAACCTGGTTGTCCAAACCTAATTGAAAGAATTGAAAGTGGTTTATTATCCTATGGTAACGATATGGACAATAATGATAATCCTTTTGAATGTGGTTTTGATAAATTTGTCAATTTAGAATCTGATATAGATTTTTTAGGAAAAGAAAATTTGAAAAAAATTAAATTAGATGGAATTAAAAAAAGATTAATGTAGTATAAAAGTTCTAATAACGCCATGAATATTGCTATTGTAGGAGCTACAGGAAACGTTGGAAGAAAATTAATTGAAGTATTGGAAAAAAAAAATTTTCCAATATCAGAGCTTTTTTTAGTCGCATCATCTAAAAGTGAAGGAAAAAAAATTAATTATTCTGGAAAGGAACATACAGTTATTGCTCTTGAAAAATTTGACTTCTCAAAAGTTAAGATTGCTTTTTTTGCAGCAGGAAGTTTAATAGCAGAAAAATGGGCACATATCGCCGCTGAAAAAACCATAGTAATAGATAATTCTAAGTTTTTCAGAAAAGATCCGGAAATACCTTTGATCGTACCAGAGGTAAACTCCAAAGAATTAGTTCACGTAAAAAATAAAAATATAATTGCAAATGCTAATTGTTCTGTAATTCCTTTGGTTGTTGTTCTCAAACCTTTACATGATTTATATAATGTAAAAAGAATAGTGGTATCAACTTATCAGTCAGTATCTGGCGCGGGTAAAGATGCTATGGATGAATTAGCAAGTCAAACTCAAGAATTTTTTCAAAATAAAGAATTAAAGTCAAAATATTTTACAAAACAAATTGCATTTAATGCAATTCCACACATTGATAGTTTTTTAGAAGATGGCTACACAAAAGAAGAGCAAAAAACTAATGATGAGGTAAAGAAAATTTTAGATAATAAAATAAAAATTACTTCTACATGTGTTAGAATACCAGTAATGGTATCACATTCATTAAGTGTAAATGTTGAATTTAATAAAAAATATAATTTAAATGAAATCAAAAATGTTTTATCAACTTCTCCAGGTTGCAAACTTGTAGATGAGCATAAAGATGGTGGCTATATAACTCCTGTAGATGCTGAAAATAAATTTGAAACATTTATTTCGAGAATTAGAGAAGATAAATCCCAACCCAATACAATAAATCTTTGGGTTGTTTCTGATAACTTACTAAAAGGTGCGGCCTTGAATGCTGTAGAAATTGCAGAGTCATTGCTTAAAAATGATTTTTATGGAAAATAAAAGCCCATTATCACCACACATCCAAGTCTATAAGTGGCATGTTTCTTCTTTAGTTTCAATAGCCACAAGGATTACAGGAATAATTAATATTTTAATAATAACATTAATTTGTTTTTGGTTTGCTTTTTTACTTTTAGGAGAGTCTAGTTACGAATTAATCAAACTATTTTTAAATTCTATTTTTGGTAAATTTATTGCCATAGGAATAACGTGGTCATTTAGTTTTCATATTTTGAGTGAGATCAGACATTTAATAATGGATCTTGGTTATGGTTTTGAAATAAAAACATCTAATCTCACAGGTATGATTGTTATTATTTTTTCATTCATACTGACTATTTTAATTTATTTATTAGGGAGGCAATTAATTTAATGAGAGCAGTAACAAAAAAATGGGTATTTTTAAAAGTGAGTTCTCTCATATTAGTACCTTTGATGTTATGGTTTGCTTTAAATTTGGTTAGTATTTATGACAAAAGCTACTTAGAGATATTAACTTTTCTAACTTCTCAACCTTCAAAGTTTATATTTAGTCTATTTCTTATTTTTGCGTACTTTTTCTCAGCATTAAGCATAAGTGAGGTTTTTGAAGACTATATTAAAGACGAAAAAATCAAAAATGCCGCAAACAAAGCTTTAAATTTTTTTGCTATAACAATTCCTTTAATTACAATATTTGCGGTATTTAAACTAACTATATGAAATCTTATAATATTATAGATCATGAATACGATGTCGTTGTCCTTGGTGCTGGAGGTTCTGGCCTAAGAGCTGCGGTTGGCTTAAGTGAAGCTGGATTAAAAACTGCATGCATTTCTAAAGTCTTTCCAACCAGAAGTCATACATCAGCTGCCCAAGGTGGAATTTCAGCAGCCCTTGGAAACATGGGAGAAGACGATTGGCGTTGGCATATGTACGATACTGTAAAAGGAGCAGATTGGTTAGGCGATCAAGATAGTATTGAATATTTGTGTAAGGAAGCTCCAAAAGCAGTACTAGAATTAGAAAAGTATGGTGTTCCTTTTAGTAGAACAGAAGATGGAAAAATTTATCAAAGACCATTTGGAGGAATGACAAAAAATTATGGAAATGGAATTGTACAAAGAACTTGTGCTGCAGCAGACAGAACTGGTCATGCAATTCTCCATACATTATATGGTCAAGCACTTAAACATAATACAGAATTTTTTATTGAATATTTTGCATTAGACTTAATTATGAAAGATGGACAATGCAAAGGTTTAATTGCTTGGTACTGGTGATGGTAATGCAATGGTATTAAGAGCTGGATTACCTCTTCAAGATATGGAGTTTGTACAATTTCACCCAACAGGAATATATGGACACGGAACACTTATTTCTGAAGGTGTAAGAGGTGAAGGTGGATACTTGGTAAACTCTAAAGGTGAAAGATTTATGGAGAGATATGCTCCCAACGCAAAAGATCTTGCATCAAGAGATGTAGTTAGCAGATCAATGTCTATTGAAATCAATGAGGGAAGAGGTGTTGGTAAAGATCAAGACCATGTTCATTTATATTTAAGTCATTTAGATAAAAAAGTTATTGAAGATAGATTGCCAGGCATTACTGAGGCAGCAAGATTATTTGCAAATGTAGATGTAACCAAAGAACCGATACCAGTTGTTCCAACAGTTCATTATAATATGGGTGGTATACCAACAAATTATAAAGCTGAAGTTTTAACAGTAAACGGATCTCAAAAAACAGTCCCAGGTTTGATGGCGATTGGTGAGGCCGCGTGCGTATCTGTGCATGGAGCAAATAGATTAGGTTCAAATTCACTTAGTGACTTGGTTGTTTTTGGGAGAGCAGCAGCAAAGAGAGCAGCGGAATTGGTAAAACCTGGAACGCCTCACGAAGAAGTTAGTGAAAGCGAAACTGAAAAATGTCTAAATAGATTTGATAAACTAAGGTATGCAGAGGGAGATAATGGAACTGCTGAACTTAGACTGGCGATGCAAAAAACAATGCAGTCTAAATGTGCTGTATTTAGAACTGAAAAGAATCTTAAAGAGGGTGTAGATGAGATCAGAAAAACATATGACGGCATGGAATCGATTTCTGTTAAAGATAAATCGTTGGTATTCAATACTGATTTAGTTGAGACTTTAGAATTTGATAATTTAATTAGACAAGCGATAACAACTGTAGATTCTGCATATCACAGAAAAGAAAGCAGAGGAGCTCATGCTCGTGAAGATTATCCGAAAAGAAATGATGAAAAATTTATGAAACATACATTATCTTGGTGTGATGGAAAAAATACTAAAATTGAATACAGAGATGTACATACTTCAACATTAACAAATGAAGTCCAATATTTTCCTCCACAAGAAAGAGTGTATTAATGGTTCAATTAAATTTACCACAAAACTCAAAAGTTAATAAAGGTAAATATTTTAAAGACAAAACCGGTTCAAAGAATATCAGAAAAGTAAATGTTTATAGATGGGATCCATCCATTGGAGAGAACCCAAGAATAGACACATATGAAGTAGATATGGATAATTGTCCATCTAAAGTTTTAGACATACTAAATAAAATTAAAAACGAAATTGATCCAACACTTGCATATAGAAGATCTTGTGCGCATGGAGTTTGTGGTTCTTGTGCAATGAATATGGGTGGAAAAAATGGTCTTGCATGTACTAAGCCACATGCAGAAATTAAGGGAGATATAGATATATACCCTTTGCCTCACTTAAAAGTAAAAAAAGATTTAATAGGAGACTTAAGTGGATTATATAAACAATACCAATCCATTGAACCTTGGTTAAAAAATAATTCAAAAAGTGAAACAACAGAAATTCATCAATCTCCAGAAGATAGAGCTAAACTTGATGGAGCTTATGAATGTATAATGTGTGCTTGTTGTTCTACTTCATGTCCTAGTTATTGGTGGAATGGCGATAAGTATTTAGGTCCTGCAGTTTTATTACAAGCTTATAGATGGATAATGGATAGCAGAGACGAAGATAGAAAGGAAAGACTTCAAAAGGTTGCAGATGAACTTAAGCTTTATAGATGCCATACGATTTTGAACTGCACTAACGCATGTCCAAAAGGATTAAATCCAGCAAAAGCTATTGCTGAGATAAAGAAAATGCTTGCAACCACATAATTACTTATTTAAATACATCCATGAATTTAATTGAGCATTTTATCGATGGTAAAATTGTTTCAGGTACATCTGATAGAAAAGGAAAAGTATTTAATCCTGCTATAGGCAAACAAGAGTCTGAGGTTAGACTTGGTACAAAACAAGATCTTGATTTAGCAGTACAAAAAGCAAAAAAAGCATTTGAAACATGGTCAAATGTAACTCCAATACAAAGAGCTAGAATAATATTTAAATACAAAGAAATAATTGAAAAAAATTCTGACTTGCTAGCTAAGATGATTGTATCAGAGCATGGAAAAGTTTATGAAGATGCCAAAGGTTCTCTCACAAGAGGTTTAGAGGTAGTTGAATTTGCATGTGGAATTCCACAAATGCTAAAAGGTGACTTTACAGAAAATGTAGGCACAAACATTGATAGCTGGTCAGTGAGACAGCCATTAGGTGTATGTGCAGGTATTACACCATTTAATTTTCCTGCAATGGTTCCAATGTGGATGTTTCCAATGGCAATAGCTTGCGGAAATACATTTGTATTAAAACCTTCTGAAAAAGATCCATCTTGTCCATTAAAACTTGCAGAGCTATTTAGTGAAGCTGGTTTACCAGATGGGGTTTTGAATGTTGTTAATGGAGATAAAGAAGTTGTAGATGCAATTTTGGAACATAAAGATATATCCGCAGTTAGTTTTGTTGGATCAACACCTATTGCTAAATACATTTATGAAAATGCAGCTAAAAATGAAAAACGTGTTCAAGCTCTTGGAGGAGCTAAAAATCATTGTGTTGTCATGCCAGATTGTGATTTAGATCAAGCAGTAAACGGTCTAATGGGTGCAGCATATGGGTCTGCAGGAGAAAGATGTATGGCTCAATCTGTTGCTGTTGCTGTTGGTAATGTAGGTGACAAACTAGTCGATGAATTATCTAAAAAAGTGGAAGCTTTAAAAATTGGACCAGGCATGGATAAGAATTCTGAAATGGGTCCTTTAGTAACAAAAGAGCATCTTGAAAGAGTAAGAGGTTATGTTGATTTAGGTATTAAAGAAGGAGCAGACCTTGTGGTTGATGGAAGAGATATCAAACTTCAAGGTTATGAAGACGGTTATTATATTGGTGGTTGCTTATTCGATAATGTTAAAAAAGATATGAGAATTTATAAAGAGGAGATATTTGGACCTGTATTATCTGTTGTCAGAGCTAAAGATTTTAACGAAGCATTAAATTTAATTAATGACCATGAGTTTGGTAATGGAACAAGTATTTATACAAGAGATGGAGATGCAGGAAGAACATTTGCAAATCAAATTAAAGTAGGAATGGTTGGAATTAATATCCCTATCCCTGTGCCAGTTGCTTTTCATAGTTTTGGTGGATGGAAGAGATCATTATTTGGAGATCAACATATGCACGGGCCAGAAGGAGTTAGATTTTATACTAAATTAAAAACGATCACTTCAAGATGGCCTTCAGGTGTTAGATCAGATCCTGAATTTATAATGCCAACAATGAAATAGTAAAATGTCAAAAATATCATTAATAGGAGCTGGACAAATAGGTGGAACTTTAGCACATTTAATTGGACTAAAGGAGCTTGTTGATGAAGTAGTATTATTTGATGTAGCAAGTGGAATTGCTAAAGGTAAAGCATTAGATATTGCACAGTCTTCATCCGTAGATGGATTTAATGTAAAATTTTCAGGTACTGATAATTATGAAGATATAAAAAATTCAGATGTAATCATTATTACAGCTGGTGTTCCAAGAAAACCAGGAATGAGTAGAGATGATTTATTAGGAATAAATTTAAAAATTATAAAACAGGTTGCTGAAGGTATAAAGCAGCATGCACCAAATGCCTTTGTTATATGTATTACAAATCCATTAGATGTAATGGTTATGGCTTTTCAAAAATTTTCTGGACTATCGCCTGAAAAAGTTGTTGGAATGGCCGGAATATTAGACACATCAAGATTTAAACTATTTAAAAACTGTAAAGTGTCATGTTCATAATCGATTTGTACTGGCATCACTTCAGCCTCTAATTCTTTGGCTAAATATAAAAAACTACTTGCTCCCTTGTGCTGCACATTTAAATGGACAATACGGAATAAGCAATATTTATGCTGGAGTGCCAGTAATTGTTGGAAAGAACGGTATAGAAAAAATCGAAGAAATTGAGCTAGATGAAAATGAAAAATCTGAGTTTAATAACTCAGTAGATGCTGTAAAAAAATTATGGGAAGCTGCATCCAAAATTGATCCTAGTTTAAATAACTAGTTAATGAATATTCACGAACACCAAGCAAAGAATATACTTAGAAAATATGGAGCTAAAGTTCCGGATGGAGTTTATGCTCTAGATGTAAATGAATTATTGGAAAAAGCTAAAAATCTTAAAACTGATAAATATGTGTTGAAAGCACAAATTCATGCTGGAGGCAGAGGTAAAGCTGGTGGAGTTAAAATAGTAAATGATTTAAAAAGTCTTGAAACAGAGGCAAAATCCTTGCTTGGAAAAAAATTAATCACTCATCAGACAGGACCTAGTGGAAGAATTGTCAAAAGATTATATGTCGAAGTTTCATCTAACATTGATAAAGAATTTTATTTGTCTTGTGTTGTAGATCGTGCGAGCTCAAAGATAGCTTTTATCTCAAGTGATCAAGGGGGTATGGATATAGAAGAAGTCGCAATCAAATCTCCTGAGAAAATTTTAACAACAAAAGTAGATTTAGATAACGAAATATCTGATGAAAATTGTAATAAAATAATAAGTATTTTTAATCTAGATGAAGAAACAAAAGAACAAGGAATTAGTCTAATCAAGTCCATATACAAATTATTTATAGAAACCGATGCTAATTTAATCGAAATTAATCCTTTAATTTTAACAAAAGAAAAAGAGTTGATTTGTTTAGATGCAAAAATGAATTTTGATGGAAATGCTTTATTCAGACATCCAGAGCTAATTGAGTTGAGAGACCTCAATGAAGAAGAAGAAACAGAGATAGAAGCTAGCAAGCATGATTTAGCATATATTAAACTTGATGGAACAATTGGATGTATGGTTAATGGAGCTGGGCTCGCAATGGCAACTATGGACATAATTAAATTATATGGAAAGGAACCAGCAAATTTTTTAGATGTTTGTGGTGGGGCTTCTAAAGAAAAAGTGGCAGCTGCTTTTAAAATAATTTTATCAGATAAAAATGTTAAAGGAATATTGATTAATATTTTTGGTGGAATAATGAGATGTGATGTTCTTGCCCAAGGTGTTGTGGATGCAGCAAAAGAAATAAAAATGAATGTTCCTTTAGTTGTAAGATTGGCCGGAACAAATTTTGAAGAGGGAAAAAAAATACTTGATAATTCAGGTCTTGAGTTAATTTCTGCATCTGATTTATCAGATGCTGCTAAAAAAATTGTAGAGGCTATTAAATAAATGTCAGTTTTAGTTAATAAAAACACAAAGTTAATTTGCCAAGGTTTTACGGGTAGTCATGGAACCTTTCATTCATTAAATATGGAACAAATTTAGTCGGAGGGGTCACACCAAAAAAAGGTGGTCAAACTCATCTAGATAGACCAGTATTTAATACAGTAAAGGAAGCAGTCGATGAAACTGGTGCCAACGCAACTATGATTTATGTTCCTGCGAAATTTGCATCCGCAGCAATCATAGAGGCCATTGAAGCTAACTTAGAATTAATTGTTTGTATCACTGAGGGAATACCAGTTCTTGATATGATTAAGGTCAAAAAAAAGTTACTTAATTCAAAATCAAGATTAATCGGTCCCAATTGTCCAGGGATAATTACGCCTGATGAATGCAAGATCGGAATAATGCCAGGAAATATACATAAAAAGGGTTCTGTTGGTATTGTATCAAGATCTGGAACTTTGACCTATGAGGCTGTCGCACAAACTACAGAGAATGATTTGGGACAATCAACATGTATAGGTATAGGTGGTGATCCAATAAATGGTACGAACTTCATTGATTGTTTAGATTTATTTTTAAAGGATGAGGAAACTAAATCAATTTTAATGATTGGTGAAATAGGAGGATCAGCTGAAGAAGAAGCAGCTGAATTTGTAAAAAATCATGAAATAAAAAAACCCATGGTTGGTTTTATTGCAGGTGTTACAGCACCACCGGGTAGAAGAATGGGACATGCAGGCGCCATAATATCAGGTGGCAAAGGCGGGGCCAAAGATAAGATCAAAAAAATGGAAGATTGTGGTATAGAAGTTGCCACATCCCCTTCAGAAATTGGAAAAACATTGTTAAATAAATTGTCCAATTGAAAACAAAATTTAGTATTATAATAAAATAAAATGAGTTCTCCTAAAAATCTGGAATATAAAAAAACATCATTTCTAAATAAAGCTAATAGTGCATTTATTGAGGAAATGTATGTAAAATTTATAAATAAAGATCCATCTCTATCTGAAAGTTGGATTGAATATTTCTCAAGTGTAGATGAGGATATGAAGATATTAGTCGATGAGATAAATGGACCGTCGTGGAAACCTTTCTCAAAAAAAATTAATATAGAAGATGTTGAGAAAACAGCTAAAGAAAATGAAAAAAACAAAGATAATTCTAGCAAGTTTAATTTTCAAGTAATTGCAAATTCAAATAAAAATTCAATAAGTGCTGTAGCCTTGATAAGAGCTTATCGCTTAAGGGGACATCTATTATCAAAATTAGATCCTTTAGAATTGATGAAGTCAGAATATTTAGACGAATTACATCCTGAGTACTATGGTTTTAAAAAAGAAGATTATGACAAAGAAATTTTTCTAAACGGAATAATAAATAAAAAAAGTGCAAATATTAGAGAAATACTTAAGTTTTTAAAAAAAACTTATTGTGGTCCCATAGGTTATGAATACATGCATATTTCAAATCCAACTGAGAGAATGTGGTTTAGAGATAGAGTTGAAAAAGATGAGAATGCACTCAAGTTTACAAAAAATGGAAAGCAAGCAATTTTAAATAAATTAATACAAGCAGAGGGATTTGAAAAATTTTTAAACACAAAATATGTTGGTACTAAAAGATTTGGTTTAGATGGTGGAGAAAGTTTAATACCTGCTCTTGAGCAAATTATAAAAATCGGAGGACAATCCAAAATAAAAGAAGTTAAAATAGGAATGTCACATAGAGGAAGACTAAATGTCTTAGCAAACGTTTTACAAAAGTCTTATAAAAGAATTTTTAATGAATTTGCTGGTGAAATGGATGGTTCAGAAGATGGTGCTGGAGATGTCAAATACCATTTAGGAGCCTCATCTGATAGAGAATTTGATGGAAATCCTGTACACGTTAGTTTAACAGATAATCCTTCACATTTAGAGGCAGTTAATCCTGTTGTTCTTGGCCAAACTAGAGCTAAACAATTTTTTCACAAAGACAAAGAAAGAAATAAAGTTATACCAATATTAATTCACGGCGATGCTGCATTTGCAGGGCAAGGAATAGTAGCAGAGTGTTTTGCGATGTCCGGACTTCCTGGTCATAACACTGGAGGGACAATCCATATTGCACCAATCATCCATGTTAATGGAGATGATCCTGAGGCAGTTGTTTACGCAACTAGAATAGCAACTGAGTTTAGATTAAAATTTAATAGAGATGTTGTAATTGATTTAATATGTTACAGAAGATTTGGACATAATGAGGGAGATGAGCCATCTTTCACCCAACCACTTATGTACAAAAAAATTAGATCTCATCCATCTACAATTAAAATTTATGGTGAAAAGCTAGTAAATGAAGGACTTTTTACGAAACAAGATTTAGATCAACAAATTATTGATTTTAAAAATTTATTAGATGATCAATTTAAAAATGCGAAAGATTATAAACCTAAAATTAGGTGGTTTGAGGGAACTTGGTCGAGATATAAACCCGAAAGAGGTAAAGATAAAAGAGGTGTAACTGGATCAGATTTGAAAATTTTAAATAATATTTCTGACAGAATACATGTTTTTCCAACTGATAAAAATATTCACAAAACCATAACAAAAATTATGGAAAATAGAAAAAAAACTATTAATGAAGGCTCAGGAATTGATTGGGCAACAGCTGAGTCTTTAGCATTTGGTTCATTATTAGTTGAAGGTTATCCAGTAAGGTTAGTAGGTCAGGACTCAGGTAGAGGTACCTTTAGTCAAAGACACTCAGTTTTAAGAAATCAAATTGATAATTCAAGGTACATACCTTTAAACAATATATCTAGTAACCAAAAAAATTTTGAAATTGTAGATAGTTTTTTATCTGAACTTGCAGTTTTAGGATTTGAATATGGATACAGTTTAGTAGAACCGAATACATTGACAATTTGGGAAGCTCAATTTGGAGATTTTGCAAATGGTGCACAAGTAATTATTGATCAATTTATATCATCTGGTGAAAGAAAGTGGAAAAGAGCATCAGGACTGGTTATGTTATTACCCCATGGTTATGAAGGACAAGGTCCAGAGCACTCTTCTGCGAGATTAGAGAGATTTTTACAATTATGTGCAAATGATAATTTACAAGTTATGAATTGTACTACACCTGCAAATTATTTTCATGCTTTAAGAAGACAGATGCACCGTGATTTTAGAAAACCTTTAATTATAATGACACCTAAGTCACTTTTAAGAAATAAATATTGTGTATCAAATTTAGAAGATTTTAGTAAAAAAAATTCTTTTCATAGAGTGCTATGGGATCATGCTAGAGATACTAAGCAAAAAGGTTTTATTAAGTTAAAAGAAGATAAAAAAATTAGAAAAGTAATATTATGCTCTGGAAAAATTTATTTTGATCTTCTCGCGGCAAGAGAGAAACTAAAAATCAATGATGTGATTTTGTATAGAATTGAACAACTATATCCTTTCCCTGCAAAAAGTTTGGTTAAAGAGCTAAAACCATTTGCAAAAAATTCAAAATTTTATTGGTGCCAAGAGGAGCCTAAAAATATGGGAGCTTGGTTTGCTGTTAGAGATTATATACAATGGACATTAGAGACTATTAAGGCTAAAAACAATGCAATTTCTTACATTGGAAGAAGTCCAGATGCTACACCTGCTACAGGTTATGCAAGAAGACATAATTCTGAACAACAAGAAATTATAAATAAAGTATTTGAATAAATGAGTGAAAAAATATTAGTTCCAGTTTTGGGAGAAAGTATTACAGAGGCTACGGTCACGAAATGGTTAAAGAAAAAGGGTGATAACGTAGTTGCTGATGAAGCTGTAGTAGAATTAGAAACTGACAAAGTAAACTTAGAAGTTCCTGCACCTGCAAGTGGTGTTATATCAGAGATCAACTCAAAAGATGGTGATACAGTTGAAGTTGGAACTGTATTAGGAATGATTTCAGTAGGTAGTGTTCTTAAAGAAGAAAAGGTGATGAAGTTAAAGAAACCAAGCCTATTAAACAAAATAAAACACTTTCTCCTGCTGTAAGAAAAATGGTTGTTGAAAATAAAATTAATTTAGATGAAGTAAAAGGGACAGGTAAAGATGGAAGAATTTTAAAAGGTGATTTAATAAGTTTAATGGGAGCTAACCCTCAACTTAATGAAAGAAAAATTCAATACGGTGAAGAAGAACGAATTAAAATGTCACGACTAAGACAAACGATTGCTAAACGTTTAAAAGAGGCTCAAAATAATGCTGCTATGCTCACCACGTTTAACGAAGTTGATATGTCAAATATAATTTCAATGAGAAAAGATAACCAGGAAGATTTCCAAAATAGTTATGGAATTAAACTTGGCTTCATGTCCTTTTTTGTGAAAGCTTGTATAGTAGGATTAAAATTATTTCCTGCAATAAATGCTGAAGTTGAAAATGATGAAATGGTTTACAAAAATTATTATAATGTGAGCTTTGCAGTAGGAACTGAAAAAGGATTAGTAGTTCCAGTATTAAAAAATGCTGATGAAATGTCTTTTGCGGACATTGAAAAAAATATAAAAGATCTATCAGACAAAGCAAAAAATGGTAGTCTCACTATAGAGG